>ERZ842401.6475-NODE-6475-length-12495-cov-5.144534_pt1 | contig 12495 bp, 9 predicted proteins | sample MGYA00521270_ERZ842401 | MGnify/ENA primary metagenome ERZ842401 (study PRJEB31892, sample SAMEA3878208) | bioreactor metagenome | biome: Moose rumen | place: Sweden | collected 2011-10 | study: EMG produced TPA metagenomics assembly of the PRJEB12797 data set... | reverse complement strand
TCTTACGATAGAGGATGGCGCGCTCGTTCATCCAGCTGCGGAACACGGCGCAGATGGCGCCCCAGAGCTGCTCGATGGGGTCGTTGGGGAAGTCCTTGCCGGTGCGCTCCTTGATGGCGGCCTTGAACAGCTGCACCAGCTTCTTCAGCTCGTCGACGTTCAGATCCTTGTCAAGCTTCACGCCGCGCTCGGCCTTCACCTTCTCGATGATTTCCTCGAAGGGGTCGATGTCGGTCTTGTTCACAGGCTTCATCTCCAGCACCACGTCGCCGTACATCTGCACGAAGCGGCGATAGCTGTCGTAGACGAAGTGAGGATTCTGGGTCTTGCGTACCATGCCCTCGGCTACCTCGTCGTTCAGACCGAGGTTCAGGATGGTGTCCATCATGCCAGGCATGGAGGCTCGTGCACCCGAACGGACACTGACGAGCAGGGGATTCTCCTTGTCGCCGAACTTCGAGTTCATCAGCACTTCAATGTGCTTCACGGCGGCTGTCACGTCGTCGTTGAGCAGCTCCATAATCTTCTGCTGGCCAACCTGATAGTACTCGTTGCAGCAGTCGGTTGTGATGGTGAAACCAGGAGGAACGGGAACACCCAGCAGGTTCATCTCGGCAAGGTTTGCGCCCTTGCCACCGAGTTCCTCACGCATCTTTGCATTACCTTCGGCCTTACCGTTGCCGAAGAGGTAAACTCTTTTTTGACTCATTAGTTTTTAATATTTACGATTAACAGATAAATTGTTTTCAATTGTGCAAAGATACGTGTTTTTTTGCACATCGCCAAAGAAAATACAGAAAAAAATAAGGTCGCTTTGAAAAATAAGCACGCTAGCAGGCAAAAAGAGGCGAGATTTTTTTGTGCGGGGCCGAGATTTTTTCAAAAACGAACGAGATTTTTTCATGGGAGGCCGAGTTTTTTAAGGCATCTGGTTCGTAATTGCGAAAAAAGTTGTAATTTTGTAGGCAAAATCAAACAATTGAACTCATTATGGTAAAGCACATCATTCTCTGGACCCTGAATCCAGAACTATCGAAAGAAGAGAAAAACAACGTGAAGGCAGGCATCAAGGCTGGCCTGGAAGGACTGGTGGGCCGCGTGCCCGGACTTGTAGATGCCAAGGTGCACATCAGCGGGCGCCTGGCCTCGTCGAATGCCGACGTGATGCTCGACTCGACGCTGGAGTCGGAGGCTGCCCTGAAAGGCTATGCCCAGCACCCTGAGCACGTGGCTGTGGCCAACGGCAAGGTGCGCCCCTACACCGTGCAGCGCACCTGCCTCGATTTTGAAATCTAGCAGCTATAGAAAATAGCGTCCACAGGAAACACAGAAGACACGGAAAAATCTAAAGTCAAAATGGGGAGAAGCAAGAAACCGCTACCGCTGTTGGAGGGAGTCACTATCGAGGCCGTTGCCGCTGAGGGGAAGTGCCTGCTGCACTGGAACGAGCTGGTGGTGTTCGTTCCCTGGTGCGTGCCGGGCGATGTCGTCGACGTGCAGATACGCCGGAAGAAGCACTCTTTTGCCGAGGGCGAAGTGGTGCGATTCATAGAATATAGTAAGGTACGCGCAACACCCTTCTGCCTGCACTTCGGCACGTGCGGAGGCTGCAAATGGCAGAATCTGCCCTACGAGGAACAGCTTCGCGTCAAGCAGCAACAGGTCTACGACCAGCTCACCCGCATCGGCAAGGTGGAACTGCCGGAGTTCCGTCCCATCATGGGCTCCACGAAGACGCAGGAATATCGCAACAAGCTCGATTTCGGCTGCGCCAACAAGCGCTACCTGACGAAGGAGCAGATTGCCACCCTGCCCAACGACGAGAGCCAGAGTCTGAAGGACATGCCCGCCATAGGCTTCCACATCACGGGGGCCTTCGACAAGATTCTGCCCATTGAGAAGTGCTGGCTGATGGACGACCTGCACAACCAGATTCGCAACGAGATACGCGACTATGCCATCGCTCACGGCATCAGCTTCTTCGACCTGCGCCAACAGACGGGACTGCTGCGCGACGTCATCATACGCAACTCCGCCTCTGGCGAGTGGCTCGTCATCATCCAGTTTCACTACGATGAGACAGGCGGCGAGCAGGAGGCCAAGGCCCTGATGCAGCACGTGGCGGACAAGTTCCCGCAGATTACGTCGCTGATGTACCTGGACAACCAGAAATGCAACGACACCATCGGCGATCAGGATATACTAGTCTTCAAAGGCACCGACCACATCTTTGAACTGATGGAAGACCTGCGCTTCAAGGTCGGCCCCAAGTCGTTCTACCAGACCAACACGGAGCAAGCCTACCACCTGTACAGCGTGACCCGCGAACTGGCCGGGCTGACGGGCAACGAACTCGTCTACGACCTCTACACGGGTACGGGCACCATTGCCAACTTCGTGGCCCGACGGGCACGCCAGGTCATCGGCATCGAGTACGTGCCCGAGGCCATTGAGGACGCCAAGGTCAACTCGCAGCTCAACGGCATAGACAACACGCTGTTCTTTGCAGGCGATATGAAAGACATCCTTAACGACGAGTTCATTCAGCAATACGGACGTCCCGACGTCATCATCACCGACCCGCCAAGGGCAGGCATGCACCCCGACGTGGTGAAGACCATTCTGCGTGCCGCTCCCCAGCGCATCGTCTACGTGAGCTGCAACCCGGCCACGCAGGCCCGCGACCTGCACGACCTGGATGCCAACTATCGGGTGGTCTGCGTGCAGCCCGTCGACATGTTCCCTCACACGCCGCATGTGGAGAACGTCGTACTTCTGGAACGGAAAATCCCCTCCTGGGCGGGAGGGGATGAGGGGGGCTGAACCGACGAGCCAGGGCATCAGAAGTTATGCTGCTCGTAAATTTCCCATTCAGTCTCGACCGAAAAGCTGAAGTCTTGATTCCACAGAGAGGAAGAGAACAGAGAACCCGTGTACTCCGTCACCATGTGGTTCTTCATGGGCACATTCTTTAGTTCCCGTTCGGCCAGGATGTTGTCATCGGCATCATAGGCCGTCAGTATGACGTTGAGCGTGCCCGTCTCGTTGCGCAGAAAGGTGTATGCCGCCACGGTGATGGGTGCCTGGCGGCTTGCTACATCATAGTAAATGTACTGCTTGGAGTTGGTGGCCCCACCCCAGCCTGCCTCCGCGTCGAACACGCCCGATTCGCCCGTGTAGTACACGCGAATCCGCTCGGCATTGGCAGGTATTTCGTCGACGATGATGATGCGCAGCATGGACGCAGCCCGCTGCAGGGATATACTGTGCGTCTCTGCCTGTTCCGAGACCTCCAAATCGGCATAATAATAAAAGGTGTCAGAATAACCAGTGGCGTTGGTAAACTGAATCTTTTCAGGATGAGCCAGCGAAGGGTTGCCCGAACTGCTATGGCCCAGCACCAGGAGCTGATAGGTTCCAGCGACAAGACTCATGGATACTAGCCCATAGTCATCATCGCCCTTCTTCTGTAGAATCTTCTTTTTCTGCTCGCCATCCTGATAGACGACGAAGCAGAGCTTGGTGCAATAGTCGGCAATGTTCTGGACTGTACGAGTATCGTCAAACGGCACGATGTTGAACATGCTGGCCTTGATGGTGACGTTGCCAGGCTCGACAGCACTGGCGTTTTCCTCCACATCGAAAACCACCTTCTCACACGAGATTAGTGACAATGCGCATAGTGTAATGAGCAATGACAGAATTGGGGTCTTCATTCTACTTTCTTTTTAATCCTTAACTTCCGGTTTCTTATTCTCGCCTCCTTTGCCCTTGCCGCCGCGCCCTTTATCCTTGCGCCCACGGCCATGTCCGCCACGATGGCGGCCTCCCCTATGGCGGGCGTTACGCGATGACTTTTTGTCGCCGCCTTCGCCAGCCTTGTAGGCAGGGCCTTCGCCTGTGCCTTCGGGCAGAGGCAGCTTCTCCACCTCCTTATCCAGGAAGCGCTCAATCTGCTGAAAGCGCTGCACGTCGCGCTCGTTGACAAAGGTGATGGCCTGTCCGTCGCGGTCGGCACGTGCCGTGCGTCCAATGCGGTGCACGTAGTCCTCGGCGTCGTGAGGCACGTCGAAGTTGATGACGATGCGGATGTCGTCGATGTCGATGCCTCGGCTAACGATGTCGGTAGCCACCAGAACGTCCACCTGCCCGGCCTTGAAGCGGTACATCACATCGTCACGCTCCTGCTGTGTCAGGTCGCTGTGCATCGGGGCGCAATTGATCTTCAGACGCCGCAGCTGGCGGTCGATGTCTTTCACGCGGTCTTTCTTGCCGCAGAATATGATGACGCGCTTCAGGTCGCCGTTCTTGAAGAGATGGTCTATCACCTGGAGTTTCTGGGGGTCGTAGCAGACGTAAGCCTGCTGTAGGATTTTATCTGCCGGACGGCTCACCTTCAGTTTCACCTCCACCGGATTCTTCAGCAGCGACACGGCCAGCTCGCGCACCTTGCCAGGCATGGTGGCCGAGAACATCACTTTCTGGCAGTCCTGCGGCAGCAGCTTCGTTATCTGAAGAATGTCGTCGATAAAGCCCATGTCGAGCATGCGGTCGGCCTCGTCAAGCACAAAAAAGCTGGTGCGTGCCAGGTTGAGGTTGCCCACCTTCAGGTGGCTCAGCAGTCGGCCTGGCGTGGCAATGACCACTGGTGCTCCGCCGCGAAGGCTCTTCATCTCCTGATCGAAGCGCCCACCGTCATTTCCTCCGTAGACAGCAATACTGCTCACGTTGGGCATGTAATAGGCGAAGCCCTCCATGGCCTGGTCTATCTGCTGTGCCAGCTCACGCGTCGGTGCCATCACAATGCAGTTGATGGCGTCCTCGGGATAGTTGCCGTCGTCCAGCATCGAAAGGATGGGCAGCAAGTAGGCCGCCGTCTTGCCCGTTCCTGTCTGGGCCACGCCCAGCACGTCATGCCCGTCGAGAATCTGGGGAATACACTTTTCCTGAATGGGAGTCATGTCCTCGAAATGCATGTCGTAGAGCGCATCGAGGATATTGTCGTTGAGATTAGTCTGTTCAAATGTCATTCAATCTTATCAATTAGTTAGGTGCTTGTCTATAGCAGAAATAGGCAATGAAAACATATAATATATTGGGAACCCATGCAGCCAGTGCCGACGGGAAGTTAGCCTGAATGGCGAAAGTGGCCGAAACGGTCTGCAACAGAATATAGGCAAAGGAGAGGGCCAGACCGATGCCAAGCGCCATGCCCATGCCGCCCTTGCGCTTGCGGGCGGAAAGTGAAGCGCCGATGATGGTGAGGATGAACGAGGCAAACGACGTAGCTATGCGCTTGTGATACTCCACCTCGTACTGCACCACGTTGGTCGAGCCACGCTCTTGCTGCTTGGAGATGTAGCGTTTCAACTCCGTCGAGGTAAACTGCTCCTGCTGGCCCTTTGAGTAAACCAGGTCCAGCGGCTCCATCATGATCATCGTGTCGAGCTGAGTTCCGCTTTCAATCTTCTCGCGCAAACCTTTCAACGTACGGATCTTGTAGTTGTTCACCTTCCAGTGATAGCGGGTGTCTGAGATGGTGTCGTACTGCACGGTGCCGGCCGTGAGGTGGCTCACCATCTTTTTGTTCTCAAACTTGTAAAGGCTGAATCCGTAGCCGCGTTTAATGTTGTTGTCGTACTGCTGAATGTTGGCCACAATGCCAGGCCCCACCTGCAACGTGACGTTGGAGGCCGACGTTTGCGTCCTCTTGTTCTTGTAAATAGTCTCAAAGTTCTGGCGCACGATGTTACCACTGGGAATAACGTATGCCCCCAGATAGAAGTTGATGCCCGCAATAAGGGCAGCAGAGAACATATAAGGGCGCATGAGTCGACGGAAACTGGTGCCCGATGCCAGCATGGCGATGATTTCGCTATTGCCCGCCAGCTTTGACGTGAAGAAAATAACAGCGATGAAGACAAAGAGGGGCGAGAAAAGATTGGCAAAGTAAGGGATGAAGTTGGCGTAATAGTCGAAGATGATGGCCCGCCACGGTGCATGATTGCTGGCAAACTTCGCCATGTTCTCATTGAAGTCGAAAACGATGCTCACCGAGATGATGAGAATGATGGCAAAGATGTACGTGCCAATGAACTTACGGATGAGATAGCGGTCTAGCCGCGTGAAGATTCTGCTCATAGGCGCCGTCCTAAATTGTCAATCACAGAACGCTTCCACTGCGTGAAGTCGCCATTCAATATGTGCTCTCGGGCGTCAGTCACCAGTCTGAGGTAGAAAGCCAGGTTGTGAATCGAAGCTATCTGGAGTGCCAGCAACTCTTGAGCCTTGAACAGGTGGTGCAAGTAGGCCTTGGTGTGCAGACGATCCAGCTCGCAGCCGTCAGGATCAATGGGATTGAAGTCCTGCTCCCACTTCTTATTGCGCAGATTCATGGTGCCCTGATAGGTGAAGAGCATCGCGTTACGGCCGTTGCGCGTCGGCATCACGCAGTCGAACATGTCTACGCCTCGCTCAATCGCCTCTAGAATATTCTGGGGCGTTCCCACGCCCATCAGGTAGCGGGGACGGTCTTTAGGCAGGATTTCGTTCACCACCTCAATCATTTCGTACATCACCTCCGTGGGCTCACCGACAGCCAGTCCGCCAATGGCATTGCCCTCAGCGCCTTTGTCAGCCACATGCTTGGCGGCTTCCCGACGTAAGTCCTTGTATTTGCAACCTTGCACTATCGGGAACAAAGCCTGATGATGTCCGTAGAGCGGCTCCGTTTCATTGAACCGCTTGATGCAGCGGTCAAGCCAGCGCTGCGTCAGGCTGAGCGACTTCTTGGCGTAGTCGTAATCGCTCTCGCCGGGCGGACATTCATCTAACGCCATCATGATGTCTGCTCCAATGATGCGCTGCGTGTCCATCACGTTCTCTGGAGTGAAGATGTGCTTCGAGCCGTCGATATGCGAACGGAACTCGCAACCCTCCTCGCGCAGTTTGCGGATGCCCGTCAGCGAGAACACTTGGAAGCCGCCCGAATCAGTCAAAATGGGCCGGTCCCACGTATTGAACCGGTGCAGCCCCCCTGCCTTACGCAGCGTGTCGAGTCCAGGACGCAGATAAAGATGATATGTATTGCCAAGGATGATCTGAGCCTGCACCTGCTGACGCAGTTCACTGAAGTGTACCCCCTTCACCGAGCCGCAGGTTCCCACGGGCATGAAGATGGGTGTTTTTATCTGGCCGTGGCCAGTGGTTATCAGGCCGGCACGGGCTTCAGAAGCGTCATCTGTATGTTGCAGCTCAAATGTCATTTTCCCTTCTCTTCCTCAATGGTAAATGTCAGCGGATGCTTCACATTCTCGTTGGTCAGTGCGAAGGCCCATACATCCTGCACGTCCTCTACATAGTGGAACGTGACGCCCTGCAAGTATATCTCCGGAATCTCCTGAATGTCCTTCTCATTCTCCTTGCACAGCACGATGTCTGTGATGCCGGCACGCTTGGCAGCCAGGATCTTCTCCTTGATGCCTCCAACGGGAAGCACTTTTCCACGCAGGGTAATCTCACCCGTCATAGCGGTGTTCCGACGCACCTTACGCTGCGTCAGTGCCGAGGCAATGGACGTGGCGATGGTGATGCCTGCCGAAGGGCCATCCTTGGGCGTAGCGCCCTCAGGAACATGAATGTGAATGTTCCAGTTGTCGAAGATGCGGTAGTCGATGGCGAGCGTATCGGCATGAGCCTTCACATACTCCAAGGCTAGCACAGCACTCTCCTTCATCACATCGCCCAGGTTTCCCGTCAGCGTCAGCTTCGAGCCCTTACCCTTCGACAGCGATGTCTCAATGAAAAGAATCTCACCTCCAACGCTAGTCCATGCAAGTCCTGTAACCACGCCTGCGTAGTCGTTGCCTTGGTAGATGTCGCGGTAGAAAGGAGGTTTCCCTAGCAGGTCTTCGAGTGAGTCAGGCGTAATCTTCCAGTTGTCGATTTCGCCATTGAGCTGGCGGCGGAAAGCCAGCTTTCGCATAGCTTTATTTATCTGTTTCTCCAACTGGCGCACGCCGCTTTCACGTGTATAGCGCTCGATGATTTTCTCAATAACGGCCTTGTTGAAGCGAGGTTTCTCCTTCAGCGTCTTCAGGCCGGTGTTATCCAGCTCGCGGGGAATCAGATGGTGCTTGGCTATCTCTATCTTCTCCTCGGTAATGTATCCGCTCAGCTCAATAATCTCCATACGGTCGAGCAGCGGCTTGGGGATGGTAGAGAGATTGTTGGCCGTGGCGATGAAGAGCACCTTCGACAGGTCATAGTCCACATCCAGATAGTTGTCGTGGAAAGCAGTATTCTGCTCTGGGTCAAGCACTTCAAGCAAGGCCGAGGCAGGATCGCCATTGATGGTGGCCTGCGTCACCTTGTCAATCTCGTCGAGAATGAAAACAGGGTTGGAGCTGCCCGCTTTCTGGATGCTTTTGATGATACGGCCCGGCATCGCGCCGACGTAAGTGCGACGGTGTCCGCGAATCTCGGCCTCGTCGTGCAGACCGCCCAGCGAAATGCGCACATACTTGCGTTTCATGGCTGCTGCAATCGACTTGCCCAGACTTGTCTTGCCCACGCCCGGAGGGCCGTAGAGGCAGAGGATGGGGCTCTTCAGGTCGCCGCGAAGCGACAGTACAGCCATATACTCCAGAATGCGCTCTTTCACCTTCTCCATGCCGTAGTGGTCGCGGTCCAGTATGCGCTGCGCCCGTTGCAGGTTGAGGTCGTCCTTGGTGTATTCTCCCCAAGGCAGACTGACAAACGCCTGCAGGTAGCTCGACTGCACATTAAAGTCGGGCGACTGCGGTTGCAGGCTTTCCAATTTCTCCACTTCTTTGTAGAAGATTTTCTCCACTTCTTCTGTCCACTTCTTGTCGATGGCTTTCTCCAGCAGCGCCGTCTTCTCAGGCGAAGTATTGTTACCCATCTCTGCCTGCAAGTTCTTAATCTGCTGCTGTAAGAAGTAGTTCTTCTGCTGTTCGTCCAGGTCTTCGCGGGTTTTGTTGCGGATGTCGGCCTTCAGGTTTTGCAGGTTTATTTCGCGGTTCAGCGCCTTCATCGTACCGAAGAGACGCTCCTTCATTGTGTCCACACTGATGAGGCGGTTCTTCTCCTTGGTGGTGAAAGGCATGTTGGAACACACGAAATTCAGTGCCATCACGTCGTTAGAGATATTACGGATGGCAAAGCTGGCTTCGTCGGGTATCTCGTCCGTGATGCTAATATATTCCTCTACCTGGTGGCGCAAGTCATCAATAGCAGTCTTCCACTCCTTGTCGCGCTTGTCGGGCATCAGTTCTGGTGTCTGCTCGACACGTCCGGTCAGGAATGGCACTTCTGCGGTAATGGCTGTCAGATGGATGCGGCCGAGTCCCTGTACGATAGCAGTCACGGCGCCGTTGGGCAAGGTCAGCTGTTTCACCACCTTGGCCATCACGCCAAACTCAAACAGGTCTTCCAGGCCTGGTTCTTCCACGTCGGGGTCGTTCTGACAGACAATGCCAATCAACGAACCCGTCTTTTCGGCCTTCCTCACCAGGCGCATACTTGACTCCCGCCCTATCAGAATTGGCGAGACCACACCCGGGAAAAGAACCAGATTACGTACAGGCAAGATTGGCAGCTCGTCGGGGGTTTCAACATCAATCAATTTCATGAAATCCCCATCAACATCGGCAATCATCGAAAATGCCTTATTTCCTTGTGTATCGCTCATTGTAATATTTTTTCGTTCCATTTTAGCCTGCAAAGTTACACATTTTTCTTCAGAACTCAAAATATATCGTCTAATTTCACAGCCGTTAACAAAAGCGAACTGGCCTACAGAATGGATGCCGGCGAGACAGATTACTGCGGGGCCGAGATTTTTTCAAAAACAGCCGAGATTTTTTAATAAACGAACGAGATTTTTTCTGCATGGCCGGGATATATCAGAAAAAATGCGTAACTTTGCCATCAAATTCCAAGTAGCAGAAAGAATGGCAAACGATTTTTTCCGTTTCAAACAGTTCACCGTCAGGCAAGAGCGTTGCGCCATGAAGGTGGGAACCGATGGTACGCTGCTCGGCGCATGGGCCTGCGGCGGGCGGCACATTCTCGACGTAGGAACAGGGACTGGCCTCATCGCCTTGATGATGGCGCAGCGCTTTCCCGATGCGACGATTACGGGAATCGACATCGACGAAGACGCCGTCAGCCAGGCGCAGGAGAACGTGGCCGCTTCACCGTTCGCCCCTCGCATGATGATCACCCGGCAAGACGTGGCAACAATGGAAGGCACCTTCGATGCCATTGTGAGCAACCCGCCCTACTTTTCCAACTCGATGCACAGCCCTGATGCCCAGCGCACACTGGCCCGCCATGCCGATACGCTACCCTATCGGACACTGATGGGCTGTGCCTTTCGTCTGCTGACCAAAGACGGAGAGCTGTCTGTCGTAGTTCCAACTGACTGCAAGAAACTCATGGAGAGCGAAGCTGCACTTGCCGGCTTTTTCAAGCACCGCGAGTGCGCAGTCAAGACTACTGCCAGCAAGCCCCCTAAGCGCTGGTTACTAGCGTTCTGTAAACACCCACAGCCCTTGTCTGCCGACGAAGGGGTACTGACCTCAAGCTGGTACGAAGAGCTGACAAAAGATTTCTATTTATGAAGATCACACTCCTGCAAACTGACATCAGCTGGGCAGACCCGGAAAAGAATATCGGCAGGGCCGAGGAATTGATGGCCGAGTGCGAGGGCTCCGACCTCTACGTGTTGCCTGAAATGTGGGCCACGGGATTTGCCACCAAGCCGGAGGGGATAGCCGAGGAAGAGCGAACCTCGCGGACTCTCGCATGGATGAGGCAGACGGCAGTGCGGAAGCGGTGCGCCATCAGCGGGAGCCTGGCCGTCAGGCTCCAGGATGGGTCTTACCGCAACCGCCACTATTTTGTCGCTCCCGACAAGGTGAGCTTCTACGACAAGCGCCACCTCTTTTCACATGGCCATGAGAACGAACACTACACCCGAGGCTCCCATGCCGTCATTGCCGAGTGGAAGGGCTGGCGGTTCCTGCTTCAAACCTGCTACGACCTGCGTTTCCCTGTCTTCTCCAGGTATGGAAAAGCCGGAGAATACGATGCCATCATCTATGTAGCCAACTGGCCTGAGAGCCGCCAGCTTGCCTGGGACGCGCTCGTCCGCGCCCGTGCCATCGAAAACCAGTGCTATGTGGTAGCTGTGAACCGCGTGGGCGACGATTCTAAATGTCATTATGCGGGCGGTTCCGTCGTCATCGACCCTGTCGGACGCACGGTGGCCGGATGTCCTCTGGGAGAACCCCCGGCCACCATAGAGCTTTCCATCGAGAAGCTAAGGGAAATGCGTAGCCACTTCCGCGTGCTAGACGACCGCGATTAGTAGCGTATCAGTTGTACTTTGGAGTTCAGACCGCTGGGCATGGGTTCCCATTCATCGTAGAGCGTCTTCTTATAATTAATGTCGACAACGTTTATCTCCTCCATCTTGCGCCACTTCACGCCTTTGCGGTCGAGGTCGGCAATGCGGTTGGCAGGCAGGTTGGTCACCTCAATGCGTACCTCGTTCTCCCCTACCCGCAAAGCGCCCTTAGTGTCAAGGACAAACGGTACGCTCCAAGCACAGCCGATGAACTTTCCGTTGATGTAGACACGGGCCGACTCGCGAACGTCGCCAAGGTCAATCTTCCACGGGCCTGTGGGGTCATCCTGCTTCGAGAGTTTGAACTTCGTTGTGTAGACGCCAGTGCCCATCGTCACCCGGGTCTGCTCATTAAGGTTCTCCCAGCTTTGCAACGCAGGGAGATGGAACGTTTTGTCCACTTTCGGAGCCTCCTCGGTGAAGGACAGTGTCCACGGGCCTTCGAGAACAATGTCATTCCATGCCTCTCCTGCGGACTGCGTGGGGGGTTCAAAAGACGGTTGCAGCATCGGAACATCTGATGTTTGCAGAATCATCGACTCGCCGCTACGCAGACAAATCTTCACGCTCTGCCCTTCAACCTGTGCTGCGCAGACGTCGCCACTGAGCGGATTGAAACAGGTCGCGCCCTTGAACGGTACGGCCAATTCAACAGTCTCGCTGATGTCCTGCGGCGTCAGGTTGGCGATGAAGTAATGGTAGCCGTTGGCGTTCTTGCGGCGGATAGCCTTCAGCCCTAGCTTCGTCTTCATGGGCTCTGCCTTGGCCGCGCGAGCCATCGCGGCGGCGTCGATGCCATACATGATGTGTGCACCTTGGCGCTTCAGCGTTTCTATATGCTGCTTCACGGCCTCAGGCATCTCGCCACTGCCGGGGATGATGAGCCCCTTGTAACTTGTGCCGCCCTCGGTGATGAGCCTGCCGTCCCTGCACGCAGTCTTCATCAGCAGGCGCTCGGAGATGTAGTCGCAGTCGAAGCCGGCGCGGTCAATCTCCAGGATGGCGTCGCGGAACTCGGGCATCAGCTTGCCCATGGCGTGGATGCTGAACTGCATGAGCAG
>ERZ842401.6473-NODE-6473-length-12499-cov-89.900273_pt1 | contig 12499 bp, 17 predicted proteins | sample MGYA00521270_ERZ842401 | MGnify/ENA primary metagenome ERZ842401 (study PRJEB31892, sample SAMEA3878208) | bioreactor metagenome | biome: Moose rumen | place: Sweden | collected 2011-10 | study: EMG produced TPA metagenomics assembly of the PRJEB12797 data set... | reverse complement strand
AGCTCTTCGTGATTCAGCAGGCGGAAGAGATAGCCTTTCATTGTCTGTTCCATATTCTTTTATTTAAATGTTCAATATTCAATGTTCAATGGTCAATGTTCAATTAAAGAAACATCCAGTTCTGCAGCATCTTTCGCCCGTCTGGGGTCAGCACGCTTTCGGGATGGAATTGTATGCCGCGGACGTTCAGCTCGCGATGACGGAGAGCCATAATCTGTCCTTCGTCGCTCTCAGCGGTCACTTCGAGGCAGTCGGGCAGGCCCTCTCGAGAGACTACCCACGAATGGTAGCGACCGATGGTGATGTCGCGCTCAAGCCCGCTGAAGATGGGGTCGTCGGCAATGATATGACAGGGGGTAGCGACACCATGAAAAACGTCTGAGAGATTCTCTAATTTCGCACCGAACACTTCACCGATGGCCTGATGACCGAGGCACACACCAAGGATAGGTTTTTTGCCTGCGTATGTGCGGATAACGTCGAGCAGCAGACTGGCCTCCGAGGGGATGCCTGGACCTGGCGAGAGGATAATCTTGCTGTATTGCTCGAGGTCTGGGAGTTCGAACTGATCGTTGCGTACTACTGTGACCTCTGCGCCCAGTTCCTTTACTAAATGACTCAAATTATATGTAAACGAGTCGTAATTATCTATTATTACAATCTTCATAACTGTTCCGCTTTTTCGATGGCCTTGCGTAAGGCACCAAGTTTATTGTTTACTTCCTGTAATTCATACTCTACGTCACTCTTGGCTACGATGCCGCCGCCCGCCTGGAACCATAGTTCACCGTTTCTGCTGACGAAGGTTCGAATGGTGATGGCCTGATTCAGCGAACCGTCCAAGCCGATGTAGCCGATGCAACCGCCGTAGGCACCACGGTTGTGCGGCTCGTACTCCGAGATAAGCTGCATGGCGCGCACCTTAGGCGCACCGCTGAGCGTACCGGCGGGGAAGGTGTCAATAAATGCCTTGATAGGGTCTTTATCAGCATCGAGCTCACCACTGACTCTCGATACGAGGTGGATGACGTGCGAATAATACTGCAGATCCTTGTAGAAATCGACCTTCACGTCGTGACAATTACGGCTCAGATCATTACGTGCCAAATCCACCAGCATCACGTGCTCAGCATTCTCCTTCGGGTCGTTGCGCAGGTATTCAGCACCCTTGCGGTCGGCCTCGGCATCGCCCGTGCGTTTCGTCGTGCCAGCGATGGGGTCGATGTAAGCTCTATACATTGAACATTGACCATTGACCATTGAACATTTTTCAATTCTGCAATGCGTCTCAGGGCTGCTTCCGAAAATCCTAAAACCACCGAAATCGAAGTAGAACAGATATGGACTCGGATTGATGCTCCTCAGCGCACGATAGAGCTTGAAGTCATCGCCTTCGAACTTCTGGATAAAGCGGCGTGAGAGCACAATCTGGAACACATCGCCACGCAGACAATGCTTGATGCCCTTGCGGATATTCTCTTTGTGTTCATCGTCGGTCAGCGTCGAGCGGACATCGCCTACGGGATGGAAATCGTATGCCTGCACATTGGCCTTGTTCATCGCCTTGAGGATGCTGTCGATATCAGAGGCGTCACCCAACGTCACTACTTTCAGCATGTTGTTGTGATGGTCGAACACAATCACCACCTTATATAATATATACAGCACGTCGGGCGCGTCGTTCTTCTCCTGCGTCTCGTCCTTCACAGCGATGTCCTCGAAGTAGCGCACGGCGTTGAACGAGGTGTAGCCATAGAGTCCACAGACAGCAGCATCGTCGCCCGTCACCTCGATGCGGTCGATGAGGGCGTGGATGGCATCAGTCGTACCATATTCCTTGTTAATCTCGTGCTGTTCCGTGGTTCCGTCGGGGAAACCGATGATCGCAATGCCGTGTCCGACTGCCACGCTGGCCATCGGATTGATGCCGATAAACGAGCGCGAATTGCTCTGGTCGTGATAGTCCGAGCTCTCCATCAGCGCACTCTGTGGATAGAGGTCGCGCAGCCGCATATACACGCCAACTGGGGTGTAAAGATCCGCCAGAATGGTCTTGCTTGTTGTCTGATATTTATAGGTAATCATAATTTCTAATTTCTAATTCCTAATTCCTAATTAAAACTCACCGTATTCCTTCGCCATCGCTTTGTTCTTGAGATACGTCTCGACATCCTTGTCGCCACGTCCGCTGACCGTCAGCACCACCACGTCGTCCTTCTTAAAGCTCAGCTTCTTCAGCGCCGCAATGGCGTGGGCACTCTCGATAGCAGGGATGATGCCCTCCATACGTGTCAGTTCGTAGCCGCCGTAGATGGCCTCGTCGTCGTTGATGCTCAGCACCTGCGTACGACCTTTCTTCGCCATGTTGCAATGCATCGGACCTACACCAGGATAGTCGAGACCTGCGGAGATGGTAAACGCCTCCTGAATCTGTCCGTCCTCGTCCTGCATCACCAGCATCTTCGCGCCGTGCAGAATACCCGTAGTGCCACGATGGATGGTGGCGGCGGTGTAGTCGGTATCCCAGCCGTGTCCTCCTGCTTCTGCCAATACAATCTTTACGCGTTCGTCGTCCATATAGTGATAGATGGTGCCAGCGGCATTGCTTCCACCTCCGATGCAGGCAATCAGATAATCAGGATAGTCGCGGCCAACCTGCTCCTCCAACTGCCACTTGATTTCCTCCGAGATGACGCTCTGCATCCGAGCCACGAGGTCGGGATAGGGATGAGGACCCATCGTCGAACCTACGATATAGAAGGTGTCGGCAGGGTGACAGCACCAGTCGCGGATGGCCTCCGAACAGGCGTCGCTCAGCGTCATGTTACCCGTGCGGACGGGATGCACCTCCGCGCCCAACATCTTCATTCTCTCCACGTTGGTGTGCTGACGCTCCACATCCGTCGCACCCATAAACACCTCGCACTTCATGTCCATCAGCGCACACACCGTCGCCGTCGCCACACCATGCTGTCCGGCTCCCGTCTCGGCAATGATGCGGGTCTTACCCATGCGCTTCGCCAGCAGAATCTGTCCGATGGTGTTGTTGATCTTGTGTGCACCCGTGTGGTTCAGGTCTTCACGCTTCAGATACAGCTGGCAGCCGTACTTCTCGCTCATCCTTCGGGCATAGTAGAGCGGTGAGGGCCTGCCCACATAATCCTTCAACAGCGCATGATACTCAGCCTTGAACTCCGCACTCTCGATAATCGGCAGATAAGCCTCCTGCAGGTCATGCACACACTTGTAGAGAATCTCAGGCACATACGCCCCTCCGAACTCTCCATAGAAACCGTTTTTGTCAACTTGAAATTTTTCCATATCTTTGTCTTTTAACTCTTAATTCTTAACTAAAAAACCGGAGGCCCATCGCAAGAACGACAGGCCTCCGGAGTATCTCTTCTACAAACTTATAGGTACGCGGCTATCTTCTCACGATCTTTTGAATCTTGAGTTGCGCCACCAATAATTGTTTGCTATTCTAATCATATCAATTTTTTGTTTTTGATAACTTTCCGGCTGCAAAAGTAATGCATTTTGCTGAAACAAACAAATTTTTGCTTACTTTTTTCTAAAAAAATTTTTCGTCCACTGACACTTTGCTCTGAAATTATCCATTTTCCATCAAAAGTGCAAGCATAACATCCACCCCACCCTCTTCATTCATTACACTTTGTCATTTTATCCCAAAAATACTCTATACAAAAAAGCAAAGTCCGCAGTTCATAGCAGCCTTTGCTCTTCGTTTTTAGAGTAGTCAGACATCATACATCTGACATCAAACATCTCACATATAGATCGGGCCTTGGCCCATGCACGAGGTCGTTCCGAGGGCGGTCAGAGCCGCTGTAAGGATTGACACGATGACCTGAATAATGGTCTTCCAAGTTTCTTTCTTCATACTCTTTCAGTTTTTTAGTTGCCAGTTTCGAAACCTGCGCTGCCGCCGTTGTTGCCGCCTTGGTTTTCACTCCCCTCGTCTGTTGGAGAGGGGTCGGGGGTGAGGCTGTCCTCCTCGCTCTTCAGGAACGACTCGATGTTGATAAACTCAGCCTTCTTCAGGAACTCACGGCTGGAGATGTTCTCCTCCGTAGTCTGCTCGGGCAGGAATCGGATGTGCAGCGCCTTCAGGTGCTTGTTCACATTGAAATCCTCCTTCTTCAGCGCACCGTTCTTCTGGTTCTCCAGCGTGGTGTAGAACGTGCCGAGGCCTTCAATCTTCACCTTCTTCGACTCCAGGAGCATCTCGATAAGACAGCTGCGGAACTTCTCCAGCACGCCGTAGACGACGTCGGGGGTGTAGATACTTCCGTGCTCCGAGATGTGCTGCGCCAGCTTGCGCGTGTTCAACGTTTCCAGACTTTTGATCTGCGCGTACCACTTGCCGAAGGCGGCGTTGTGCTCGTTCTGGTTCTGCTTTACTTCATACAAAATCTTTGCCATAATTGTTCATGTGTTTTTCGTGGTATTAGATACTCTGTGGCGAACTTCACGGGTCGCCATCTTCCCGTTTGTGATCACGATGCAAAGTTACAACATTTAGCGTGCGCTTCCAAATTTTGCCCCTCGATTTGGGGCGATTTTCAGCACGAAATCGTCCAATTTCATCGAACCGTCGCTCGAGCTTGTCTCGCTTGCTACCGAAGGGACGCAAGAACATCGAGGCCTCGAATCCGTAATTTTCGACCATCGTAGATTACTTTTCGTCGCTGGCGGGGTAAGGTGCGTCCCGCGTCCCACCGTCCCATCGTCCCATTAAGGTGGTGCGGACGAGGGAAAGTGCCAATATTAATGGTTATAATAATATAATTATTATAAAAGTCTATTCTCACTATTTTCGTATTTGGAAGATGCTTAATGGGACGGTGGGACGATGGGACGATGGGACAAAAAATCGATAAAAAGCATTGCTATATAAATAAAATGTATTATCTTTGCAATCGAAAATATTTAATTGTATTACACTTATGGCAACAACAATTATCAGAAAACCAGCCTCATTCCGACTCAGGGCCGACCTGCTGGAGAAACTGAGGAGCAACGCAGTCAGAGAAAACCGTACACTCAACAACTACGTGGAGAGTGTGCTGCTCGACTACATTTATAATGAGCCTAACGAAACGACTAAGGCAGCCATCAGGGAAGCCATGTCGGGCCGTAACCCTAACAAGGTCTACGACAATGTAGACGATATGTTTAACGACATTCTGAACGAAGAATGAAGAAACTACAGCCTACTACCCAGTATAAGAAATGCACAGCGGAACCGACCCTATTGTGCACTCAAAATCGTTCGGACACAGAGGGTCTGTCCCGCTGTGTCATCGATAGCGAGCTTGTTGAGAGCCTTAGCAGGATGACAAATGACAAATGACAGTTATTGAAAAATCGGTGTACTTATGGATTAGTAGTATATATATTATAATATATATATTACTAATACTCTTTTTTCTCAAATTCAAAAAACTGTCATCTGTCATAACTGTCATGAGTGCATTTGTGCGCACGAGACAACTGGTTGAGCGTTTCTTTATTAAATAATGTGTAAAATTGTGCTTGATTGTAAATAATCTCAGAAAATATTTGTACCTTTGCCACAATTAAAAATATAATTATGTTAGAAGAGTATCTAAATAAGATAATAAATGGCGATTGTCTGGAGGTCCTAAGAAAGCTTCCAGATGAGAGCATAGATATATGGAATTGACAGAACAACAGATAAAACGGCAAGATTTCGTTGACAATGCCATATTTGAATTGATAAACGAATTGTTTCCATCCGACAAGGAGGTGGAATGGGACATTGAGGCTATTGGTGAGATTCGTGATGCGATACAATCCCAGCTCGTGACAAGGGGCCTCTGTACGGAGCAAGAGTTTTATCCTTACATAGCAGAATAATGGAGATACGCGAGAAACAGATAGAAGACATTATGGTGAGTTCGCCAGCACTGATGCAAAAGACTTTCGGGCTGGACGAGGAACCTCGCCTCATCGGACGACAAATTATCGTTCCGTCCGGTAGATTAGACATGCTCTATACCTACCAGAAGGATTTGTTTCTCATTGAGCTGAAGGTCGCCAGTTTTCAAAAACGTTTTATCAAGCAGGTACTTGATTACAAAACTGACTTACAACTCTTTCAGAAGCAAGGCAAACTAATCAACGGTGACATTGTTCCGTTCCTACTGATGCCTCAAACGAGTAAAAGCAATCGTGACGAAATCGAGGCCCAAGGAATCATTCTGCAAGAATATAATCCTGAAGAAATCCTCAGATTCTACTACAGCGAACGTCTGCGCCCGATAACCACGTTCTCAAAATTAAAGCCCATTGATGTCGGCATTTGGAACATTCACCTCATCAACAAGTTTATTTACAACCTCAGCGAGACCAATTCCATAAGCGAGCTGCGTGCCATCGTTGGTGGCTCACCGAAGACACTTTACAACAAGATACGTTTTGCCGACGAGCTGGGATTGCTGAACTGGTCGTCAAAAGGCGACTACATTGCATTGACAAAGTTGGGTGAGCAATACGTTGCAGCAAAAGACAAGTACCTTGAAGAGACACTTAGCGAAGACCAGGTAAAGTTACTCAAAGACCAGGTGATGCAGAATCCTTACAACTCTTGTATCATTCTCGGTATTGCCTCTATGGTCGAATGCGTTTTCACTCTCTCCAAGACATCATACCCCGTTCCGCTTGAACAATTGGAACAATACTTTGCTATTTATTCGGGCAAGTCGCTAGAATGGCAAACCCCACGAGCCAAAATGTACGGAGCCAAGATGTATTCGAACTACGCCATCGACCTCGGCCTACTTGCGAAGAACGACACGAGCGTCTATCTGACTCCCGAGGGCTTCAAGTTCGTCATTCAGATGCAACTCCACAAGAGCCTCAAACTGATGAATTATTTAAATATAAACTAAGATATGACAACAACAAACCCGCAGACACAATTCGCCACGCTGGCTATTGGTGCCACGGCACAGCGCATGGGTATATCAGCCACAGAACTGTTCAATAGATTGAAACACCACGGATTGGTGCGCCGATTGTTGTTCGACTGCTACGATACGTTGCATGCTGAGAGCATCGACGGCGTGGTGTGGAATGTGCAAGAAGCGTTAAAGAATTGGGACGCCAAGGAGAAAGGAGGTCAAAAATGATCACGCTTTATCATGGCTCATATATGAGCGTACCTTCACCACTCACTGGTGTTGGTCGCCGCGAACTTGACTTCGGCCCAGGATTCTACGTCACCAATCTACGTGAACAGGCTGAGCGCTGGGCACGTCGCGTCTGTGTTATCCGTGCCGTTGATACACCGACTCTATCCACCTACGAATTTGACGAGGCTCTGCTGCCCGCTAACGTGCGACTTCTCCGTCTTGAGCACTATGATCAGGAGTGGCTTGACTTCATCATTAGTAGCCGTCGAGGTGAGGAACCTTGGAAGGACTACGACATTATCGAAGGCGGTGTGGCTAATGACCAAGTCATTGACACTGTTGAAGACTACTATTCTGGACGTATTACTGCCGAACAGGCCATTGGTCAGTTGCGTTTTGCCAAGCCCACGCACCAGATGTGTATCAGCCGTCAAGCTATCGTTGACAGCTGTCTGCGCTTCATCGCCGCCGAGCCCGTGGCGGAGAAAGGAGGACAGCAATGAGAGACCAAGTACTTTGGCGTAAAACCGGCCGCATCGCCGCCCGATTGGCCGATTGCCTCGACATCGATGCCGAGCGTGCCCTTGATATTTTATACAATTCACGCACTTATACCCTGCTTGCCAATCCAGACAGTGGCCTGCAGTTGCAAAGCGATGCCTATATTCTCGCTGATTTGCTGAATGAGTTGGAAGCATAACACATTTAAATTAATTTAGATGTCAAGATTCGCACAGTATTACGGAAAATACAAGCACGATGCAGGCTGCTATGACTGGGAACAGCGACAACAGCATCTTGGTGCTCTCCCATGCACGCTGTGATAAAAGCTATCTATGAAGCCCTGCCTGAATACAAGGGCAAGAGGGTCTTTGTTGATGTGTGGAACAAGACCAGTGGAGAAATATATCGTTGCAGTCACCATTATATCCCTAAAAACAGGATTCCGTTTACTTTGTAATATTGTCTTGTATAGCGATAGTAAAAATACGTTATGATAGAATTAATTGGCCAAATATTCAATAATCGCAACTTCAATATGGTTGTGCCAGCATTTGCTGTTGCATTTATTATTGTTGCTTATAAGAATCCAGATGAGCCTATATATACCATAGGTGCTATCGCTTTTTCGATAATAACAGTATTCATCATCATCAATTTGATTGTAAGTTGGCACCGCCAGCATAAATATAAAAAAGAAATTAAGAAGACGAACGAAGAAGAGGACAGACGACGTTATGAAGAACGTAAGGCTCAGGCCATATATGCATATGAAATGTTGGGCCATGATAATCAGAATTTGTTGAAAGATATTGTTAGAAAAGGGCAAATGGCGGGATATAGTAATGTGTTCGTATTTCGAGATAGAAATATAGGCTCAACATTATCTATGCAAACCGAATCAATGTTAAATTACAATTCTGATCTCTATGCTTGGGTGAAATGTAATTATTCCGATGCAGCATTCTCTGTTACAATTATTGAACCACTATTGGAAGTCCTAAAGTCTAAAATGGAATAAGAGAGTATATGACACTTCGTGGCATATGCTTTTATATTAACTATATCTTTCTGCCATCATGTCAGACAAAGTCTGAAAATCGGGAGTTGGCACATCGAGAATCGAGGGGTCGGTTTTCGTGATCACATTCTCTGCCCCTTTTAACTTACAATCTGAGACCTAACAAACATTAACAGAATTTTTTTCCGTTCGTTGCTAAAATGAGCGGGAAATTTTGTATCTTTGCGCTCCGAAAAATATAGAGGTAAAGAGACAATGAACAACATAGATAGAATAAAAGAATATATTCAGGATGCCGTCATCAGCCCTTTGGAGCGACTGATGAATGGAGATAGCGGGGAGCCGAGTGTGAGCTTGTATGAGAAGTATTACATGCAGGGTGGCTATCCTCCGAAGGACTCCGTTTATAAGAGTTTGCTGCATGCGATGATGGTGCCTTACTACGAGATGTATCTGAATGGCGACATCAGACTCTGTTGTGCCGGAAATCGGCTGGAGTTCGTGGGGCGGAAGATGGAGAGTATTATAGAGGATGATGACCAGTTTGGAAACTGGGCATCGGAAAAGAATCTGATTACGGCGGCTGAGAACTGGGGTGACAACTTGAAACGCTTTGAGAAAGAGTCGAGGCGTATCTATCGCTTCTTTCATGTGCTTGAGGTGCTGTTGGAGTCCGGTTGCCAGCAAGATTGGCGTGCCCTGTCTGGGGAACTTAAGGAGATGCTTTTCAAGTCGGAGGTGTGTTACGACTACAAGACCGATGAGGTGCTGTGTGTGTTGCACGCCTTCACGATGATTATGCAACAGGATTGGACTAAGGATAAAAAGAAGGAAATGTTGGATCTGCTCAACCAGCACTGGCTTTTCCTGAAGCACTACTATTCGGTCATGATTCGGCATATCATCGGCGTGAAGTGGACAAGGTTTCATAAAGTTGCAGAGACCGTCATGAGTTCCAGCCAGTCGTTCAAGCCCCACATGCACATCTTCTATTGCGGACTGATGGACTGCGTGGACGAGTTGCATCTTGACAAAAAACATCAGCGTGAGATGGATAAGGTGTTGCTGCTGATGCAAGAAGAGATGAACCGAGTAAAAGAGCCCTCCGAACTGCTTTATCCGCTGTGTGATGCCATCTTCCCCGAGGATTTCCAGCGTCTGCTACGTGAGCATCGTCCAAAGAGCTATAAGGAGATTGAGAACGAAAGCAATCAGAAAGACGAACTCATCCTGCAACTGAAAGACCAAACAAACCGTACACGTAAGGAGCTGGAGAAATCGAAGGAAATCATTGAGAAGATGGTGCTTTCGTCGATTCCCATCGAGGATGTGGATGCGGAGCTGGAGCAGTATCCTCCTGGTACGGCGTGGGATATGCTGAAAGACCTCAATGCAAATCCTATTATCAGTATGCAAAAAGCGTGGCGTGAACATTATCCAGAATTATTGAGGAAATATCGTGTACGTCTGTTTGGCCCTATCGAGCAACAGCAGGAACTGGCTGAGGCCATTACAAAGGTGGCTGAACGTCCTACTTATGGTGCCTACTATGCGTCGGGCTCCACTCACGATGACAAGAGCAGTAAGCTGGTGTTGGGAGAAGAAAAGGAAAAGATGGTTCCACTAAAGCGGATAAGCAATGAGTAACAGCTATTATGAAAAAGGTGCCAACCATTATGACCACCACAAGGAGTTGCATATAGACACGGTGAATGGTGGTGATATTGGGAAGTTGATCAGCGCTTTCTTCAAGGATGGCGCTGAAGATGCTGAGGTGTTGGAAGAGCTTAAGGATGAATCTATAAGTTCAGCAAGAAACGAAACAAAACCATTGGAAAATAGGGTTCTAAAGAAGAATCATAATGGTAAGTGTATTGACTTTCAGGCTTTGCATAAGATTTTAGAGGAGTCTTTCGTTGATGAAATAAAGTTCGGTTATGAGTGGCTTGCGCCGTGGCGAATACTTTATGATCTATGCCTCCTTGAAGATACAACACTAACTGCTTTTGCAGAGCAAATGAACAAATGGTATCCAGACGCAAAGAAGCCATGCAATGCAGATAGCATGGGGGACTACTTTAATCCATACTTAGGTTCAACAGCCTTTGTGCTTTGGGACGAGAATGAATTTAAGAAGCGCAAGACGAGTAAGCAGAGCATCAATGGCTATAGGCTGTTGTATAATGATTGTGAGGCAATAAAGGTGGCATTGAAATCGTTTTTAAATTGAACATGGGCGTCAGCAGGCTTATGGTAATGTAAGTCAGATAGCCATTGCCACCTGAAACCTTGACTATTACAAGAAGTTCTACCTGCTTTTTCCTGATCCAGAAAAAGTGAACACGTGTGTTCACAATCTTGAATGGTCTCATATTCGTCGTGTTCTGTCGGTAACAAGTCCTGAAGCGAGGTTGTGGTATTTAGAGAATGCCTCAAAAGGTATGTGGAGTGTACGCGAACTTGATAGAAATATCTCGTCGCAATATTTTACAGCATAAAAAATAGTGTGATCGTCTGGAAGAAAGTCTGACGTGTGAGTTTTTCCCGCTGATTTCCCCAGTCTTATCCCTATCTTTTCCCTATTTCCCTGTAAACGCCTGATAAAGGTTGTTTACAGGGATTTTTCATGTCCTTATTTGTAATTTTGCCGTTGTAAAAATTCAAGTATTAACCCGAGTGGAGTGAGAATCTCATGAGGTAAGGCTGCAGCGTTCTTCTCTTCTCACAAAACTCGAAAAAGATGAAGATCATTATTGAGAAAGGTGACAGCGAAGAACAAATAAAGATGGCCGAGGCTCTGCTGGCTAACAAGTTGGTAAGTGCTATTGAGACCGTGACCTACAAGTGTCAGAAGGTGTATAAGAGCGACGATGAGGTGGCTAAGGCTGTCATCGTGGTTGTCGGACTGTTTGGCGTATGCACCCAGTGGACGGCTGTGTATCGGGTGTTGGTGGATTTCTGCGGTTGGGAAAGTGACATTGCAAAATTCTCCCAGCGTATGAACACGCTATTAAAAGATGTACGCCTGACGCATTGGTGCACCTATCAGTCAATCCAGAAACCGCTATCATCGAGCAGCATCCTAAGAAAGAACTATCAGGAGTGGAAGAAGTATAAGGCTCCGAAAGGTGACAGGGTGTTTCCACGCCAGATGTTTATAGCCGAAAATCTGCTGAAATTACTTTCAATTAGTGCTTAAATATACGATTGGGCGGTGAAATATACTATCTCAAAGTCATTACAAACAGGGCATTGATATTCGCCTTACCTTTGCATCGTGAACAAGAAACCACGGGCTCTATAAACCCCGTTCGGATGAGTTCCAAGAAGTAACATTAGTATTAACAAAAAAAGGAAAGTAAAAGATGAAAGATTCAGTATTCCAGAAGCGCTTCGAGCGCAAGCAGCAGAACCGTCAGGTTCATGGTCAACAACTCACAGTGTTCTATCGCGACATGGTGCCAGATTTTCCCGTCAGTGGTCTCGTCAAGCTTATGTTGCGCCGATGTGAAGGCAGTGTCAGCCCGAGTCTCTATCGCCAGATGGAAAAAAGTCTGGTTGGGTTTGAAGAGGCCTTGCAGGTAGAGATGGCCGACTGCCTTACGGAGTGTGTGATGGGCGTTGCGATCTACACAACAGGCATCAAGCACGTTGACCGAATTTTGTGGCCCCTGTATCACAAGATTCAGCGAGAGTTAGCTAACAGAGTAAATAACTAAAGAAGAAACAGATTAAGTTAAACCTTGAGTTGGAGTGAGGAGGATGTTCCCGGGTAAATGCGCAAAGATTCCAACCTTCT
>ERZ842401.6472-NODE-6472-length-12506-cov-9.053329_pt1 | contig 12506 bp, 10 predicted proteins | sample MGYA00521270_ERZ842401 | MGnify/ENA primary metagenome ERZ842401 (study PRJEB31892, sample SAMEA3878208) | bioreactor metagenome | biome: Moose rumen | place: Sweden | collected 2011-10 | study: EMG produced TPA metagenomics assembly of the PRJEB12797 data set... | reverse complement strand
ATTTTGGTCTGGATACACTATTATCATCATCAGGAAGTGTAACTCTTAATTTTACCGATAAATCAATTACGGATTTAAGTTATAGTATCAGCGGAAAAACTTTTGTAGCAAAATATGATAGTTATAATATAGTAAATTATACTACTTTTTATAACTCAACTAAGAATACATATCAGAAAGCATATATAATAGATGAAACGGGAACTTCATACAAATTAGGTACAACTAAATCAAGCGGAAAAATTAAAGTTTCGGCAACAACAGGGAATAATATTTTCATCTCCCAAAGCAAGAAAAATAATACAATAACAACAAGCACAGGAAATGATATTATTTACACTCTTGGCGGAAACGATACAATAACATATTCCGGCGGAAAAGATTATTATTTCTCTTTATCCGGCAACGATTATTACAAAGTAAACAGTTTTACGGAAAATGCTTATTTGTCAATCACAGATTCAAATTCTGATAATGATAAAATATATATTAATACTCAGAATGATAACATAAGATTATTTTTCAACGTAAAAACTGATGGGACGTCTGCTAGTATTGAAGATGATTATTCTTTATACCTTGTGAACAAGGATATAATAGATTATTCAGAAATTCTTTCGGAAGAAACGACAGGATTTATAAAAATAAATGAGTATTTTGGAGAGGGCAAAATAGAAACAATGATGAGCAACGAGGATATTCTTGATATAGATGTTTCCGTTGAAACTCTTGCAGGAGAAGTTGCTCAATGGATGATTGATAATGTAGATTGTTCAATTTATGAAACAGCTTTTGACATTATTAACAACAAGGTTGATGGATATGAAGATTTAATTGCAATATATTCAAACGCTCAATGGAATGAAGCATAAAAAGTTTTATAAACACACAAAAAAAGAGGATAATCAATTTTAACATCCTCTTTTTTGGTTTTAAATATTCAATAAATATTAGTTTTCATTATTTTGGTTAATTGCACGCATTGTAGGGAATGCAATAACGTCACGAATAGTCGGAGAATTAGTTAGTAACATTACTAATCTGTCAATTCCCATACCCATACCTCCTGTTGGAGCAAGACCATATTCAAGAGCGTTGATATAGTCCTCATCAATAGACATTGCTTCTTCATCCCCATTAGCTTTAGCCAGTGCTTGAGCTTCAAATCTGTATCTTTGATCAATCGGATCAGATAATTCAGAGAATGCGTTTGCAATTTCCCAACCGTTAACACGAGTTTCAAATCGTTCGGTTAATCTGTCGTTATCTCTGTGAGCCTTTGCAAGCGGAGAGATTTCACGAGGATAATCAATAATATGACACGGTTGGATAAGAGAAGGTTCAACTTTTTCTTCAAACACAGCATCAATTACTTGACCCCAGTTCATATCATCATCAACAGCAACGTGAAGTTCTTTTGCTTTTTGAACAGCTTCTTGTGCGGTATATATTTCCATAAAATCTATACCGGTTGCCTCTTTCACCGCACCAAGCATAGTTTTTCTATCCCAAGGCGGTGTTAAATCAATTTCATTTTCGCCATATTGGATTTTTGTTGTTCCTAAAACTTCTTGAGCTACCCAAGCAACCATGTTTTCTGTTAATGTCATCATGTCGTTGTAATCAACATAAGATTGGTATAACTCAATCATTGTAAACTCAGGATTGTGGCGGGTGTCAATTCCTTCATTTCTGAAACATCTTGAAAGCTCAAAAATCTTTTCGTTTAATCCGCCAACCATAAGTCTTTTTAAGTATAATTCAGGAGCAATTCTCAAATACATATCCATATCTAATGTATTGTGATGAGTAATAAACGGTTTTGCATTAGCTCCGCCTGCCTGAGGGTGAAGCATAGGTGTTTCTACTTCCATAAAACCTTTTGAAATTAAAAATTCTCTTATTTTTTGAATTATTAAACTTCTTTTTTGAAAAGTTTTGCGAACATCTTCATTCGTTATCATATCAACATATCTTTGACGATATTTTGTTTCTACATCAGTTAAACCATGAAATTTTTCCGGTAATGGCAATAATGATTTTGAAAGTATTTCTATAGATGTTGATTTTATAGAAAGTTCGCCTCTTGGTGTTCTTCTTACACTGCCTTCAAAACCTACAATATCACCAATATCTACTGTTTTTATGGTTTTCATATCTTCTTCGTTTAAATTTTCTTTATGAGAAAATACCTGAATTTTTCCTGATGCATCTACCAAATCAATAAACATTCCTGAATTTCTCATTGCCATAACACGACCTGCTACTTTATAGCAATCCTGTGTTTCTTCACCTGCTTGTAAGTTGGCATATTTATTCTGCAAGTCTTGTGCCATTATTGTTTTTTCATATTTATACGGATAAGGATTTAAACCTCTTTCTCTTAAATTACCTGCTTTTTCTACTCTTATTTGACGAATTCTGTCCTGAGAAGATCCTGCATCTTTTGCTATTTGTTGTATTTCTGCCATTTTCATATCCTCTTTTTTTTTATTTGTAGCTTTATCATATCATAAACAAAATATATTTATGAGATTTTGCTGTTATATATAAATTGTGTAAATTTTTTTATTTTATTAAATAAATATTTTATAATATGTGATATACGGGAGGTAAATATGAAATTTTTACATACTATGATAAGAGTAAAAGATGTTGAAAAAAGTTTAGATTTTTATACAAAACTTTTTGATATGGAACCGGATAAGAAAAAAAGACTTGATGATTGTTGGTTATATTTTATGACAGACAAAGAGTCCGGATGTCAGATTGAATTAACTTACAATGATGAAACTCCAAAAGACGGATATAATATCGGAAATGACTTTGGTCATTTTGCATTTGGAGTGAAATCAATGGAAGATTTCAGTGAAAAACTAAAAAAATACAATTATGAATATTTATATGAACCATATGATTTAACAGGAAAAGGTTCAAAAATTGCATTTGTAAAAGATCCTGACGGATATGAAATTGAACTTATAGAAAAAGTTAAATGGTAAAAGTTTTAAACAAATTAAAATATTATATTAATTAATTTATATATATTAATTAATAAATATAACAATAATAATAACAAAAAAAATTTGTTTAAAACACTGTAAACCATAATAAAAATAAAGAAAATTATTGTCAGAAAATTGTAGAAAACAAAGAATAAAAAAAACAAAAAAATGTAGAAAATCAGTAAAAAGACAAAAATTGTAGAAAACAAAAAATAATGAACAATTTTTCTACAAAAAATCAACAAAAAAATGTTCAAAAACTACGAGAAATTTTTATCTGATTTTGATGAAATATTACTTCTTCTGAAAAATCAACAAAAAAAATACATACGCTGCAAAAAAGGGTGCAGTAATTGTTGTGAAAAAGGGAATTATCCGTTTTCACAAACAGAATTTGCCTATTTGACAGAAGGTTTTATAAATTTGCCCTATGAAAAAAAAATAATTGTTCAAAAAAATATACAAAATCTTTTGCAAGAAAAAGAATACTCAGATAAAGAAATATTTGAACACAAATGTCCATTTTTAATAGATAAAGAATGTAGTGTATATAAATACCGCGGTATAATATGCCGAACATTCGGAATCTGTTATTATGATGATATTTCTAAATATGTAAGACTTCCTCAATGTGTATATGACGGTCTGAATTATTCAGAATATTTTGACAAAGAAAACAATATATTGAAAATAAAAAATGTACCAAAGATAAATCTGCGAATAGACAGAGTTTTAAATAGCAAACTGGCACAAAAATATAATTTAAAATGTGAAGAAATAAGACCAATGCTGGACTGGCTTAAAAAATAATAATATAAGACCTGTTCTCTTACAGAACAGGTCATTAAAAAAAGTGAATGTATTTAATTTAATTTTATTTGTTCATTTGGTTTTATGATAACAACTCTTTTTCTGCTGTCAGAAGGAAGTGGTTGCTCATAATGTTTATTGTTTAATTTCATTAATTCTTCTGTTTTTGCAAGAATTTCCTTATCTGATGGTTTATAATTCGGATCATTTTTATGTTGATTAATCAGATATTGTTTTGCAATATTCCATAAATTATCACCTTTTTTAACCGTATATGTTTCAGATGGTTTTGGAGTCGGTTTTACCGGAGTTGGTTTTACAGGTTTTGGATTTGGATTTACCGGAGCAGGATTTACAGGTGTCTGGTTTTTACTGTCTTTGTATTTTTTGTATAAATAAACTCCTGTACCAATTAAACCTGCAAGACCTAAACCTAGAAGTCCCCATTTTGCAACTTTTTTCCACATACTTGGTTTTTTTGCAACGTCTTCTGCAGTGTGTTCAATTACTGCCGGAAGAGTTTTTTGATAGTGACTAATCGGTACAGGTAATTTTTTTGGATCAACTTTTGGAAACTTTGCAAATTGGTGTGTTCCCATGTTAATAACTCTTTGACCATTTTTTTGATTTCTAAGAATAAAACTGTTCATCTTGTCTAATTGCATAAAATATCCTCCTTAATTTTCCCTATATTTTTGTATTTCCCCTATGCTTTAATAAAAAATTTTTTCAAAATGAAATTGCCCATGGGTATTTACTGCGTATATACTTTTCGTAACATTTGTTTACATTTCGACCGGAAATGCAAATTTATCAACCCTTTGATGTATGAAATCTCTGATTAAAAGAAATATAATCAATAAAAAGGGGAGAGAAATTATGCTTTCAAAAACTTTAGAAACTTCTATGAAAAAGGCAATGAAATACGAAAATCTAACAAGAGCTTCCAGATTTGCCAAAATTGATGATACTTCAAATAATGAAAAATCATTGGAAAAAGAATTTCTAATGCTTCAAAAGATATCAGATTATGTTAAAGAAGATATAGAACCTCAAAAAGATAATATATCTTATATAATTGCTGAAAGTTCGAATTTAGAAGAACAATTACCGAAAGAAGCAGAATATACCCCGCGTAAATTACCGTTTTTCAGATCAATTCAAAGTAAATTATCAGAAAAATTTTGCATATAAAGAATAATATAATAAATCCTGTTGCGATAAAAAATTCTTGTCATAAAATAATATTGTGTAATAAAAAAGACAGGAGTAAAAATGTTTCAGGTATATACAGCAAAGGACAAATCACAGTTATCAAAAAATCTGATAGGAGAATTTAAAGATTACGGTGAGGCAATGGATTGTGCGGAAAAAGCAATAGAAGGCAAAACCGATTTAAGATATATTGTAGAAGAAACAAACGGCTGCGTAGATAGTTATGGAGAATTGATAGCAACAGTAGTCGCAGAAAGTGATTAATCTTCTTTATAGCCAAAGCTTTTCAGAATATTATCTTTTTTTCGCCAATCTTTTTCTATTTTAACTTCAAGACCGAGGAAAACTTTTTTATCAACAATTTTTTCCAATTCTTGTCTTGCCTGAGTTCCGACAGTCTTAAGTAAATTTCCGTTTTTACCAATAAGAATACCTTTTTGGCTTTTAGTTTCGCAAAAAATTGTCGCATAAATTTTATCAATATCATCTTGTTCAAAATAATTTTCGATTTTTACCGCAACGGCATGAGGGATTTCATCGGATGTGTTTAAAAGAATTTTTTCTCTGATAATTTCTTGAGCAACATCGCGCATGGTTTCTTCAGTAACAACATCTTCCGGATACATAATTTCTCCTTCAGGCAGTTTTTTAAACAAATTTTTCAGTAAGGTATCAATATTTCGTCCTGTTTTTGCGGAAATTCTTACCACAGGCAGATTTTTTTCAAAAAGAGTTTTATAACTGAGAAGATTTTGTTCTATTTTCTCAGTTTTTTTAATTTTATCAACTTTATTCATAACAACAATGACAGGAATATTTGTTTCCAGAAGATTTTGGACAATCCACTTATCTCCTTTTCCTGCAGGTTCGGATCCATCAACCAAAAATAAAATTATATCTGCATCGGGAATTGCAATTTTAGCTTCATCAATAAGAAATTCGCCAAGTTTATTTAGTGGTCTGTGAATACCCGGAGTATCAATGAAAATAATTTGTCCCTGTTCATTTGTCAAAATGCCCTTAATTCTTTTTCTGGTGGTTTGTGCTTTATCTGTTGCAATAACAATTTTCTGCCCTAAAATTTGATTTAGAAGGGTAGATTTTCCGACATTTGGACGGCCTATAATTGTTACAAATCCACATTTCATAATTTAATTGTAACATAAATTAACCAAATATTAATAAAGTGGCAAAAAATTTTATTCTCGTCTATTATATAAATTAAAAGTGTAGTTTTATTAAATCAAATGGGAAAAATGATAAATAAAAAATTTATAATATCAGCAATACTTTCAATAGTTTTGTTTTCAGGAAACAGTGTTTTTGCAGATTCTAATGACTTACTTCGTATGGATGTAAAAAAAGCTTCAACAGAAGATACGGTTGATGTAACTTTTTATACAACCGGAGCTCCGACGAATTCGGTTGTAACAAGAAAAACAGGAAATTCATATGTTGTATTGCTGCCAAATGTTGCCGGTAATCAATCAGTAGTCCCGGCATTAGGCGGTGTAAAAGATTTGATATCAGATGTAAAAGTAAAAAAAGTAGATGATGGAATCGGTGGTTATACAAAAATAACTTTTAATACAATAAAACCGGTTAAAATTCAGACTTACACAAAAAGAACTGCTCCTTTGACCAAAGCTCAGCAGGATTACAAAAATTTAATTGCTCAAAACAGTAAATTTGATCCGGATAAGAAAATGGAGAATTTTAAAAAAGTAAGTAATTCTTCAACAATTGTAAAAGCAACTTCTGTCGAAAAATCTTCAGTTCAGCCAAAACAAGAGATATCAAAAACTACACAAACAAAAGCATCTGTCCCAAATACAACAAAAATATCTCTAAAACCTGTAGAGGTAACAACACTTTCTGTAAATGAAGAATTAAATAAAATAAAAAATTCAAAAACAGTAAATACTGAAGAAAAAAATAACATTACCCCAAAAACAGATAAAGAAAACTTAAAAAAATCAACAACGACAGTTGCACTTAAACCGGCATTTGATTTGGTAAATCCGCCAAAAGAATCGAAAGCAATTTCAAAAGCAGAACAAAAATCAACTAAGAAAAATGTAAAAACCAAAACCGTTCATAAGCCAATACCGATACTTCCGATTGCAGGTGCTTGCTCTGTTATAGGTTTATTCATTCTCGGCTGGTTAATGAATATTCTTGCAAAAGCTGTCGGGAGTAATTCAAATAAATTGAGAGAATTTTTGAAAAATTATGAATCAGAACAAGAAAAGCCTGATACTACAAATTACGAAAATATAATAGATAAAGAAAATCTTAACTGGCAGGAAAAATATAAATTGTATTCCGAAGCAAAAGAAAAACAAAATCAAAAAGCTTCAAATATGTCTTATATTGCAAATTCTGACGGCAAATCCGGAACTATTGTTTCAAATGATATGGCTGCGCGTGTATCACAGATGGAGCATGCCCTGTCTCAAACAACAAATCAAAAAAGAACCAAAATGTCTAAAGCAGGTGTTCAGTCTGCAGAAGATGCTATTATCAGAAGAATGTCCGGTTTGAATTTGAAATCATTTGCAAAAAATGTAAACTTAAAGCAAACAACCAGACATAATATTCCTCAAATGGAAGACGAAACAACGACAAATCCGTTAAAAGAAAGCAAATTTGTAAATTTGGAAAATTCTTCTTTAACAATGAGTCAAAGAAATATTGGCGGTCATAGTTTCGGTATTTCAGATTTGGTAAGAAGGGGAAGAAGATTTTTACCTAAAAAGCAAGTTTCTGATGAAGTATTAAAACAACAGGAACAATATCTTGTTTCTTCAATGGAAGAATATTTGAAACTAATAGATAAAGAAAACAATGAATCAATGGAAGTATCAAATAATGCATCAAATCTTATGCCAAGACGCAATCGTAATGATATGATGCGTTCAACAAATCCTGTGTCGGGTCCAAAATTACCATTTAAAAATAAGGCAGAAGAACAAAACATTGGTGGAATTTCCGTAACATCAAGATATGATATAGACAGCGACAAAAGTATATACATGGTTGAATCAGACGGGGTTTCTGCGTTAATCGGTAAAGTTGGAGAAAATGTGTTTGTATTGAAAAAATTTGATAAAATAGTAAACAAACCGCTTCAGGTAAGACTTGATTACGGAAATGTATATATAGTGCGAGTTGGCGGATTTAAGTGCCTTGTAGATGTCAGCGATGCCAAAATGGGAACATTACTTGAAATTTAATGCTAATAATATAAAATGAAAAAATTTTTATTATTTTGTTTAATATGTGAAGCAGCTTTAATTTTATGTTTTTCTTTATGCGGAAAAACAGATAACAAAACACATATCGAATTTGCAACGTGGGGTTCAGAATCGGAAATAAAAATATTAAAACCGATGTTAGAAGAATTTGAACGCGACAATCCTGAAATAAAAGTTGATTTGATGCATATTCCGCAAAATTATTTTCAGAAAATACATCTTTTGTTTGCTTCAAATACAGCGCCTGATGTTATTTTTATAAACAATTTATATTTACCGTTATATTCAGATGCAGAGGTTTTGGAGGATTTAACCGAATATAATGAATTTGAATATGAAAAATACTTTCCAAAATCAATAGAATCAATGAAATATAAAGGTAAAATTTATGCAGTTCCGAGAGATGTATCTAATTTGGTGTTCTTTTATAACAAAGATTTATTTGATAAAAATAAAATAGCTTATCCGCAAGAAAATTGGACTTTAGCGGATTTATTAAATACGGCTCAAAAACTCACTGACAATAAAACATTTGGAATCTCTTTTGATGAAAAACCATTGTATTTTTTGCCGTATATGTTGTATTTTGGCGGTTGGGGGGTTAATGACAGTGCAAATTATTTTAGTCAGAATATTACGGCAAAATCTGAAAATAAAAAAGGGTTAGAGTTTTATGCAAATTTGAGAACAAAATATCATGTTGCCCCAAAGAAAGAGGAAATTGCCAGTGCAACTATGGCACAAATGTTTTTGCAGGGTAAGATAGGAATGTATTTGTCAGGACGCTGGATGGTTCCAAAAATAAGGGAAGAAGCAAAATTTGACTGGGATGTAGTTGAATTTCCAAAAACAATGTTTATGGATTCTTCAGGTTGGTCAATAGCAAAAAAATCAAATCATAAAAAAGAAGCTATAAAGTTGGTTTTATATTTATCTTCAGAAAAAAATTCCAAACGGTTTGCCCAAAGCGGTTTAATTGTTCCTGCAAGAACAGATAGCGCTTATTCCCGCGATTTTTTAGACGGGAAAAAACCAAAAAATGCAAAGGCTTTTTTGAATACTGCACAAAAATCCGTACCGACACCTGTTACTGCTAATTACAATGAAATATTGGATGATTTGCAAAAGAAAACAGAATATCTTTTTAATAAATGAAATTAATTACTTTTTTGATAAAATAAAACGTCATCAGTATAATTATTCTGTGCAATTTCAAATAGGTTATAAGCTTTGTTAAAATTTTCTATTCTTTCGGTAAATAAGTAAGTTGGGGTTTCTACCCCAACGCTTTTTTGTTGAGCTGAAAGCCCAACTTACATATTGACATGTTTTCATTTGCCCCCTAGCAGGGGGAAATGCCGATAGGCAAAGGGGGTAAATTTTCTCACCCCCTACCCGACTTCGTCGTACTTCCCCCTTGAAGGGGGCAGAAGGGATGAATAAGTAGGTCGGCGTTGCTACGCCGACTTTTAAATTGGCCGGATTGCTTTGCCCTATCGGGTTCGCAATTGATAGTAGATAGCAAACAGATTGAATTTACTGATACAATAGCGGCTAATTTTATTTACAATCCCTCTGTTTTGTAATAGTATTTAATTGTATTGAGAAATAGAACGAGGGAAATATAATGCAAGTATCTTTGAATTGGTTAAATGAATTAGTTGATTTGTCAGATGTAGAGCCGTCGCAAATAGCACATGAACTTACAATGAGCGGTTTGGAAGTAGAAGCAATAGAAGATTTGAAACCGTCTTTTACTGACATAAAAACAGTAAAAATAGAAAAAATTGATAATCACCCAAATTCGGATCATTTGCACTTGGTTACGGTAAATACAGGAACAGGAATTAAAACTGTTGTTTGCGGTGCACAAAATATAAAAGAAGGTCAGATAGTTCCTTATGCAAGTGTTGGTTCAAAAGTTTTGGACAGAAAAACAGGAGAACAGTTTGAACTTACTCCTGCCGTTATTCGGGGGGTTGAATCTCAAGGGATGCTTTGTTCTGCTGATGAACTTGGGGTTTCTGACAGAAATTATCAGGAAGAAGACGGAATTTTGGTCTTGAACAGAATTTTTCCTGATGTTCAAATCGGTGTTGATGTAAAAGATGTTTTAGGATTTGAAAAAGATACAATTATTGATGTTGCCCCAACAGCAAACAGGGGTGACCAGATGTCTGTTATCGGGGTTGCAAGAGAACTCTGTGCATTGTTTAATAAACCTTTGAAATTCAATCCGATTGAATGTACAAAAGATTTATCAACAGACAAATTTAAAGTTGAAATAAAAGATATTGACACTTGTTTATATTATTCGGTCGGATTGCTAAAAGGTATTAAAATAAAACCTTCTCCTGAATGGATGCAAAAAAGACTTATTGCATCAGGCATGCGTCCTATCAATAATGTTGTAGATATTACAAACTATGTAATGCTTGAATACGGTTGTCCGTTACACGCATTTGATGCGGATAAATTAGACGGGTATTTGTGTGTAAGACGTTCTGTTGGGGGAGAAAAACTTACAACTTTAGACGGTGTTGAAAGAGAATTAACTACAGAGAGTGTGCTAATTGCAACAAAAGACAAAGGCGTTTGTTTGGCAGGTGTTTTTGGAGGTGAAAACTCTGAAATTGATGATAATACAACAAATATGGCCTTAGAGGCTGCTTACTTTACCCCTGTAACAAACAGAAAATCTGCTCGCAGTGTAGGTTATCGCAGTGAAGCAAGTGCAAGATTTGAAAGAGGTATTGATATAGGTGCAGTTAAGCCTGCTCTGATGCGTGCAATGCAGCTTTTGATTGAATATGCTCATGCGGAAGTTATCGGTGTTGTGGAAGATGGTCAAAATGAGTATCCGCCTGTAGAAATTACTTTGAGATACGCTCAAATCAAAAGAATTTTAGGCTGTGAAATTGCTCCTGAAAAATGTATAAATATTCTTGAAAAATTAGGTTTTGAAAAATTAGGCGGAAATGAACTTGCTGCAAAATTTGCAGTTCCGAGCTTCAGAGAAAATGATGTAACAAGAGAAATTGATTTAATTGAAGAAATAGCAAGAATTAATGGTTATGATAAAATTTCTCCGTCATTACCTTCAAAAACTGAACTTCCTGAAATTTCTCCGGAGGAAAAAGTTATTGCAAAAGTACATTCTTTTATGCAAAGTGCAGGATTAAACGAAATTCAGACGAGTTCGCTTATCGGAAAATCTTTATTAGATAAATTCAAAATGACTTATGATGACGAAAATGCCGTAAAAGTTGCAAACCCTGCAAGTGAAGAATTTTCTATGCTCAGACAAAACCTTGCTGCAAGTGTTTTGAATTGTATGAAATATAATTTTGATAACGGTCAGAAAACATTTTGGGCTTATGAAATCGGAAAAACTTATATAAAAGAAGGTCAGGCTGATGAAAAACAAACAGGTGTCAAAGAAACCAGAGTTCTTGAAGGTGTTATAACCGGTGAAGTTCAAAATTCAAAATGGGAAGTGAAAACAGAAACGGGTTTCTATTATGTAAAAGGTCTGATAGAAAATTTGTTCGAAGAATTAGAAGTATCAAGAAGAATCAAGTATGTATCGCTTGATAAGACAGAACTTGCTTCAACACATAACGTTCTTCATCCATACAGAACAGGTGTAATTATGTTATTGGGTAAAAAACCTCAGCCTATCGGGTATTTTGGTCAGTTACATCCGACAGTTGAGGATAAATTGAAACTTAATCAAAGAGCATATTTATTCAAAATTGATTTGAATGAACTTATTTCTGCTGTCAAAGAAATAGTGCCGAGATTCAAACACATTCCGCAATTCCCTGAAGTCCGCAGAGATATTGCTTTCATCATTAATGATGATGTAACCTGTGAAGATATCCAAAAGGTTATAAAAGGCTCAGTTAAACAGAATATCTTTAAAGGCTCTGAAATCTTTGATATTTATCAGGGTGAACATGTTGAAGCCGGTTTCAAATCAGTTGCTTTCAGAATAAAAATGCAGGATGAAAATGCAACTTTGACTGATGAAATCATTGAACAACAAATGCAGTCTATTCGTGAAAAACTCCAAAAAACTTATGCACAGATTAGTTTTAGAGAGTAGTTTTTACTTGAAAAAAACAGAATAATAGTTTATAATAAAGAAAAGGGCGAGACAGGTTTGAACTGAAACCCTAAAACTAGACAAAGTAAAAAAAAGTCGGTTTTAGGGTTT
>ERZ842401.6471-NODE-6471-length-12507-cov-3.634115_pt1 | contig 12507 bp, 23 predicted proteins | sample MGYA00521270_ERZ842401 | MGnify/ENA primary metagenome ERZ842401 (study PRJEB31892, sample SAMEA3878208) | bioreactor metagenome | biome: Moose rumen | place: Sweden | collected 2011-10 | study: EMG produced TPA metagenomics assembly of the PRJEB12797 data set... | reverse complement strand
GAAAGGCGTAGATACTCTGTGCATCATCGCCAACAGCACAAAGCATATGACTCTCCTTTGTAAGTTGTAGGAGAATCTCCTTCTGTATCTTATTGGTGTCCTGATACTCATCCACCAAACAATACTTGAAGTGCTGGACATAACGCTGACGAATACTCTCATATTCCTTGAATAGCAACCATGTATTCAACAGAAGATCATCAAAATCCATTGCGTTCGATGCTATAAGTGCCTGACGATATTTCTTGTAAATAGCATAAACTCTCTCGATTTGTCTCTCCTTATCTCCTTCAAAGAGACTGGTTTGGGGATAGTGTTCAGGTAATATCATACCGTTTTTGGCTTTACTGATACGCCCAAGAACGGTTGACGGGTTATATACCTTGGAATCAAGGCACATCTCCTTGACTATATTCTTAATAGCGGATTCACTATCGTCAGTATCGTATATAGTAAACTTCTCGGTATAGGGTAATACTCCCCGATACCGTTCAACCTCATGACGTAGAATCTTGGCAAAAATGGAATGGAATGTACCCATTACAACCCTATGTGCCTGTTCGCTACTGACAAGTCCAGCAATACGCTCCTTCATCTCTTTTGCTGCCTTGTTGGTAAACGTAAGGGCAAGAATCTGGTTAGATGGAATGCCTTGCTCTATCAGGTAGGCAACCTTATATGTCAACACACGGGTTTTGCCTGATCCAGCACCAGCAATGACTAATTCTGGGCCGTCGGAATATGTGACAGCTTTATACTGTACCTCACTCAACTCTTTCCTATAGTCTCTCATACGCTTTCTTCTTGATATAACTCCCACAATAAATCTATTTCCTCCGTATCACGCTTCTCTATGGGGTACGGCTCGTCAAAGCGCCCCTGAGTACCCTCATGCTGCATGATGTAGTTGTCACCCTCAATGCCCAGAATCTTGTAGATGCCGGAACTGGTTTCCAATCTGTCACCAGTCTTATACTTCGGGACGTGTGGGATGGGTGCATGACCCTCCCTGCAGACAGACATTCTCTTTAAATCGTCACTCCGGCAGCCGCCCTCGTCAATTTCACCACAATACCTTGGATTGTGATCTTCATAGATGCAATAGTCACAATGCACACAGTGTGCCTCAATAAACTCGTATGTCATACCTACTTTTTATTTGATTTTACTTTGCTTCTTTCTTTCCACGCCTCACGCACCAGTCTTTTGTACGCAACACGAGAGTAATGATTGTGTCGCTTTTTCCAGAACATTCTTAGACCCGGCTTCTCATAAAGTTGCCGCCACTTATCGTAATAAGTCATTTTGGGCCAATATTTAGGTGCTGCTATCGCAAACCATAGGTTTTTGATAGACGGGCGCACCTCACGCCGCCATAATGTCAGCCATGTTATCCATGCTACTGCAAAGAAAACGCTCACAATTATAGTCCAGATTATGATGCCGGTATAATAAAACAATTCTTCCATAACACCCTCCTATCTTTTACGTCTTGGCTTCAGGCGTAGCCCGCTCTTACGCTTTTTCTTCAATTTCTTCTCTTTCTTCAACTTCAAGGAAAGCTTATATTTCTTCTCAGCCTCGATACGGTCATTCTTCGTCTCTTCAGCAGCTTTCTTGATAACATCCTCACCATAATAGGCCACACCCTGCTTATGAATGCTGAGACGTATCTTGCGAATGGCACTTTCTCGACCTTTCAGGCTCTCTTCGTAATCGGTTATCTCCTTGGCATCAGTCGCTATATAATAACCTTTATGGGTAGCAATAAGACACGGAATAATCCCTTTATTACGGATGTAGTTGCGTAACCTTACGCACTCTCGATTCCATTTCATAACTGGCAACACCATACCGCTCAATGATACGCTTGTTAGTAATGGAATTACTGAAGCCCTTGCATTGCTCCAAAATTTCCACTATCTTTGGAAGAATATGCTCTTCCTCAAATGGACTGAGCGTGTCAGTCTCTCTGAAAAAATTTCTAATCATAACTGTTCACTTTATATATTATTCAATACCACATATTTTCCTTCAATACCGCAGTTTCTCAGAATGTCATCATTCCGTTTACCCCAGGCAACGAGACAACTTCCGAAAAACGGTGAACTGTTCCTCCCGTCAGGCTGGATGAACTTTACCCTGTGTCTCATAAAGATCATGCTGGCAGCAGTGGGGAAGATAATTTCTTGCCACATGACGTTATCCTGACGGTTGACCAACAAGGCAATGCCGTTATTATGGTCAGCCATCTTCCTAACGAACCTTTCCACCAAAGGGCGGCTGTAAGGAGGGTTAAGCCACACCCTCACATTTTCTGACTTACCCCAAGGCATCATCAAACCGTCCTGTTTCTTCGTCCAATGTACCGTAGCGGTATCAAACGGACGATGTTCTGGCGAACAAGGATCGAGGTCAAAAGGCCCAAGGGTGTCAATGACCCATTTCGGAGTGTACCACTCATCGGTGGAAACCGTCTTATTTTTCTGTGTTCTGGTATCCATTCATTCCTCTATTTTATCTGATGATACACAAATTCCAACTCACCGCCTGTCAGAAACCTCATGATGTTCTGAAGCTCATGAACGTACTTACAACTGATACGAATATAACTCTTACGGAAGCTGCTCTTAAAACGGAAATAGGCAACCTCTTTTTTGTAGTCTTCACGATAGAGCAACTTCATATCCGTACCAAACCAGTAGACAAGATTCCATCCCTTCTCGTCAGAATCGGTGAAACCGAACTCCCGAAGTAAGAACCAGATGCAACTGATACCTTCTAACTTGGACAGAGGAAAAGAGTAAATCTTACCCGTTACATATTTGCCGTCATCCTGAGTCTGGCCGACAACAAGCACTCCCACGGTATCACTACGAAGAATCTCCACAACCTGACACGTCATCAAATTTGTGGTGGAACCGTACACATAGACATAGTTCCCTACTGGAATCTCTTTCTTGTTCATCATAACTGTATATCTGATTTAGTGAACAAACTCCAGCTGCTCTTGACACTTGCCGGAGAATGGTTGATGGTCTGCATAGCAAAGGCATCATCTTCCATAAATTTCCGAATGCTTTCCTTCCAGTAAATCTTCACTATATCACTGGTTTTCTTCTGGGTATAGGATGAAATCATACAAAAGTCAGCATAATAGATAAACTCACTGCATTTCTCCTTCGAGTAAGGAGCAAGACCGTTGGCCTGTCTGGAGGACATCAGACCAATGAGAAACTGGTCACAGAACCTTACGGAATCCTTAATCATTGACAGGCTATTGTCAAAGTCCACGATCGGCTCAATACTGGCGAAGGTGTGAAACCCCATCTCATACAACACCCTCATCAGACGAATGCGCTCGACATTCTTCGAGGCAAAAGGCTCCCAATCATCACGGCCTGTCAGGGTGAAGCCAAAGGCTATCAGCTTCCGACGGTCTGCTGGAATTAGGTCAAACAGTAACATCTGGTGAGCGGAGAAATTGGCATTCTTGGTGAGAATCTTCACAGGTATGCCATACTCCTTGGTGACAAACCGAACGCATTGCCAGGTAAGGGCAAAAGCATCGTCACACAACGGATCGGTAGAGAATGAGAAAAATATCCCTGTCTTACGGAGGTGGTCTTGCCACTTGAACACTTCCTGCTGAAAACGACAGAAAGCGTATTCCTCGTCTGTCAACTCAGCATATTTCTTCGGACGGTTCCCCAGCTTGGTAAACTTATCCTCTAACACGGCATGGTCAACGCCCATAACTTTTGCCGTCATACCCTTACGGTTGTAGCAGTACTGGCACTGGTAGGGACAGCCACGATAAAAATTACACCCTACGGCAGCATATTCTCTGGCAGCACCACCCGGTGTATATAAACACGTTCCATTCAAAATCTTGCTCATTGCTTAAATATATTTTGGGTACATACTCTTGTTATTCGTCTTAATAAGTGATGGCTCCTTCTGGCTCCTATATAGTTGCTCCTTATCCACCATATAGTAAGGGTCTAACTCCTTCATCTGGTCAAACAGATCCAGAAGTTTCGTGGAAACCTTATGAATATTGCTCTGCCACTTGAAAAACTCTTCATGTCCCACATACGTCAGATAACAAAGATAATCTTCCTTGTGGGTAGTAAAACCAAGACAAAGGCCATGACGGATGAACAATGCCAGATTGTCATAGCCGGGAACACGAGGAACATTCATAGCACGAAAGAACTTCTCATCTCCTTCATCGGAAAAGACTTCCGGGTCTGGCGATATGCCTACATTGATGTCGTGATAGACACTCATAAACATGTCGATGAAACTCATATCACCCTTACCAACCACGTTCAGATAACGCTCACGGTAACGGTTGAAGAAATGGGGTGTCAACTCATAGAACGTCGTGTGTGTTGACTGGTAGCCGTCACGCATAGGGCCACCGCCAACGAAGTAGATGCCTGCACCTATGTTTTCTGCTTTCGTCCCTTTGCTGACATAATATTTCTGGTAGGCATTACTGGAGAACAGCACACCTTTGTTGAACCTCGGCTTTTCCTGGAAGGATATCATGATGTACCATACACCCATATCCTTGAACTCCCGCTTAATGACGTGAGTATAGGGGTAGGTCTGACGCTTCTTTAGCAGTCGCTGGTTATGCTCCACCCACGAACGGGCAGCATAGCGGATGTCAAGCTCTAACTTCGAGGCCTGACGAACCTTTTCTTCTGGGGTCATGTTCTGTAATATCATAGCTCAATGTTTTTATTGTTTCGTCATCATTCTCATCAATATAGCTGCTGCTATCAGAAGGAACAGCCAGACGCCAAAGCGGATATGACGCATCAGGTGAACATGCCGATGGCATTTCTCACAGAGCGTCACCAGATAACGGTCAGGATATTGCCAGGGCTTACGACCGTAGATATACCAACGGTGGTGGACGTTCAACTTTCCCTTGGCACCGCATCGGCGACAGCGGAAGCCGTCACGACGCATGATTTCCATACGCCGATGACTCCAACGGTCATCCTTCAGCAACTTCCTGTATCTTGCACTCCGTGACATTGTAACCTACGCTTTCTTGTTCTGGCAATGTGTTTTCAAATACTCTTCCGGCTCATGCTTATAGCGGAGCCTAAAGGCATAGCGCATATCATCAAGAGCCTGCTTTTCAAGGCCCAACTTATTCTCAATGACAGCACGGGCAGACTCAATTCCTTGCTGAATATCACGCTGCTGGTGCTCTTTCTTCTCAACATTCTTTTTGACCAAATCCTCATTAGTCACCACGCTCTCACGACGAAGGGAATACTGCACCTTAGTCATTGGATAGTGCTTGCGAATAACAGTGGAAAAAACATTGATGTATTTCCCTTCTATCAGGTCATATTCCTCACGGCTTACGTTCAGAAAAAGAATCTTGCTTTCATCGTCGTATGAAAGGAAACCGATGCTCAGAAACAGACTTTTCCCCTGTTCATCAGGACTATTCTTCCATAACTCATTCTGACAGGATTCCCACTTCTCACGGATAATCTTCCTGAGAGCATCTTCCTCTGCCCTGCGACGTTCATACTCCACATTCAGGTATTGCTGACGCTTGTTCTCACACTCCACCAGAAAATCTTTCAAGGCACAAGTGATAACCATAGGGTCAACCTTTCCGTAGAACTTGCCAAAATAGCCACATTTGAACCTGTAAAAGAAAAGTTGAATCACGGAATACTTCACGTCACGATACTCTTGGGCCAATAGACGGGCAAGCCATTCAGTCTGATTATCATCCATGTTCTTAGCTCCGATGAACATATTCAGGTTTCCGATGAGAGTAACAAGCCATCTGGAGGCAGTATTGGCACCTAACGCCATATCAAGAGTGGCAAGGGTGGAATAATCTCCCATGATGCTCTGACGTTCATCAGAACCGAACATGAGTTGCGTATCAGGATTGTTTTTCTGGTTGAAATTCTCATACGACTGGTATGTCTGACAGATTCTTTGGACTTTCTGTAGACATTCTTTGGATAATTCCGACCGCTCCGCTGATGATGTCCTCATTTGAGCGATAGCCGTTGTTATTGTCTGTTCCATGATTACCTGATTTGCTGATTTTTCCTTCCTGAATAATCATCCAACTGCAGAAGTGGTGCTTGGCATCACCAAGGTTTACATGACACTTTCCGGAAATCTTAACCTCTGCACCCCAACGGGCAAGCCACTCATCCAGTAGCTGCTCATTACGCCCGAGGAACTTGAAACGCATGAATACGTGTTCTCTCCACAGAGGGCTGGCACGAAGTTGAGTAATCTCATCATCGATGCTGTCACAGACTCGCTGGTCATCATCAACAGCAACAATGGCTGTCTCGCTCTCGTGTGTGCGCGTATTCGCACTCGAAGAGTGCTTTTCTTTACTTTTCTTTCCTTTACTTTGTGTACTTTCTTCCGTATTTTCGTTAGTTTCTTCCGAATTAACTGGGGTTTCTTCCGAAGAAAATAGGTTTTGTTCCGAAATAACATCGTTTTTCTGACCTTTAACCAACTTATCGGAAGCATCAACAAGAAGATAGGGAAGGTTAGACTCCAGCTTACGCTTTGCAGCGACAGAAATCTCGATGTAACGCTCCTGGATGGAACGAGAGGTAAGAACCTTCTGCTGTTCATAGAGTGTCCTGTCTAACAGTCCTACCTCTAAGCAGTAGTTGATTGCTTCAACAACCTTATCTTCCTCTAATCCAGATACTTCGCTGAGAACAAAGGGTAAATCTTCATCCCATAGAAGATAATACCCATTACTGTATATCTGGCACAGTAGGATATGATACACTGATACAGCCTGAATACCCTTGTGGCGTATCAGCTTGCGTATCTTGATGTCTTGATAGAAATTCACGTCATTAGTGAAATATTCAAGACCTTTTTTCTTAGGTCGTGCCATAGGCGTTATAATTTACATGTTAATACTTGATATGAAAGGTTTCTACGGAGTTAATAGGGGTTTCTTCCGAAATAACCCACATTTTTTCCGAAGATATTCCGTTATACTCCACTCACCAATACTGACATGGCTTTCTCCTGGGCCTGAAAGACGGTCATACCGTCACGACGGCACTCTTCATACTCTATCTCTGCCCGTTCAGCGTAGTCGGAAATGAAATCTGCATCATCCTTGCGGGCATCGTCAATGTCCTGCAGATGGTTCTTCAGAAACAGTGAGTAGTAGGAAAATTCAATCTTATCCATAATATTTGCAATTTAATAGTTACACATCGTTTTCTTTGTCTGGCAGGGCCACACTCCATCCTATCGCCGTCAGAACGGTCATCAGACTGACGGTTAAAAGGGAAATGATAAAGGTACCAGTCTGCTCGGCTTCACTGTCTAACTCGTCATCTAAACAGAAAAACAGGAAATAACCAATGAAGGTGGTGACGGCTGTTGCTAAGACAGCCTGAAGGGTTTCTTTCTTTTTCATACAATTCTTTTATAAGTCGGTGAAACGTTCATAGATATCAATCCTGTTGCCATGAACAACAAAGTCATACTCAGGACAGGAACGGCTTTCCTCCGGGTAGGGTTGGTTATAGTCGTTCTGCTCATCCCTGATAGAGACAACAGTAAACAAGAGGCACATCAGAAGGAGCATCAGTATATACATCATGACACTCATCTTCGTGGTTTCCCTGTGTCTGGCAATATAAATCCCACAGCACAGTAACATCAGAAACAGCACTGCCAGAGTAACCTCAAAATGTTCCATGGACAGCACGTAAAACATATTCGGAGGGATAATAGGTGACCACATATCATATTCTATTTTGCCCACATCTTCTTCCTGCAAGGGCAGTCGGGATTGTGGATGACACTACTTGAAAGGCTGCTCTGCTTGAAAATCAGATACTCGTGATTCTCGTATTCCGCTTTCTCTATCACAGGAGTATGCTTTTCCTTCGGTACCAAGGTTGATAACGTATATATGCCAAAGAAAAAACAGACAAGGGTACTGATTACCAATATGGCAAAGGCAATAGGGTAGATACCCTTTGATGACTGTTCCATCTTCTGATATGCCATGAATGCCAGCCATCCAAACAAGGCACTCAGAACCAGAATACACATCCCTTTGAAAAGATCGGGATTATCCATAATCCCTGAACCTAAAATGTAACACAGATTATTCATACTTACCTCATTTTATTTAAAAGCTTTACTTCTATCCTTAACACAATGCTCTGTCAGCGGGTCGTGACGGAGATCTTCTTTGGGGTTCTCGTGAATCTCGGCACAATGGGAACAGAGCGACGGTTCTACCCAGTAACAAGTTCCGGCATCGGGATGATAGCACGGGTTATACATGGAACAGCCGCAAACTCTGCAGATACCAGGGATGGGTTCTGCTACAGCCTTATACAATTCATCAAAGTCATGGAAATAATCATCGAACATCAGATACATCAGTTCAGGAACTGACTCGTTGCTGGTGTCCATCACGAAGACACGCTTCCCAAGACCGTTCATATAACCGGCTTCCACATGTGACGAACGACCACACGGCAACAGAAGAATACAAGTATCGGCATCCTGCATGGCTGCAAAATGCTCATCAAAACGACTGACGGCCTCTTTGTCAATCAACATACTCTTGAAATCTTTCGGCGAAATAGACCCTAACATATAGTTACGGCCCAATCCCATACGGTCGCTGACCGACTCCCACACATTATGGTCGTCACGTCCTGACGGGTGTTGGAAATCATAGACCTTATGACCGCGCTTTCTCAGCTCTTCCACCAAGACAGGCTGATACTCATTCTTCCAACTGCTTGAAACATAAATTCTTGCCATAATAGATAATATTTATTGGTTTCCTTTGATAAAATCGTTATTCCAAAAAGGTAGGTCAATAATCCAAAAATACAGGATGGTTCCCAGAAGGAAAGGGGAAAACACTCCTGCCAGGAGCGCAAGCATCACATCACGGAAACGGATGCTCTTATATTCCTTATAAATCATGCGGATGCACCATGTCACGCCAATGACAAACATAATGGCGTAGGGGGCAATAAGGTTCGATAAATCAATATTCATAGTCAAAATAGTTTTGGTTCCAGTTTATAATTACATACCATCACCTCCTGCTTGCGACGGGAGTGGCCCTTGAAATTCGCTACTCGCATAGGGAGATCTTTGATGGTCATCGTCCAGCCCTTCCTGTCTACATACTGCTGCAACATATCACTGTAGAAATTGCACAACAGGAACTTTCCTTTCAGGGTTGTCAGCTTTTCAAGCAATTGCTCGAAATGCTCAAAGGTAAAACCACGGTAGTGTTTCTGCTCACAACCGGGATATGGAGGATCGAGGAAGAAAAAGGTCTCTTCACGGTCTCGCTGGTCGATGACGGTCATAGCGTCACGACAGGAGATTTGTACGTTCTTCAGTCTGTCATGGATCCAGCCAGAGAACTCTTGCCTGTAATGCTCCATGACAATGCCGGAATGAGAACCGGCAGTGCCGTTATCCCATTTCCAACCGCCTGAAGGACTACCAGAGAAGGACATATTGGTGACCAGCCAGACAGCCCACGCAACATCTATCTTACCCCCCCCCATTTTTCACTCCTTTCCAAATGTCGTATGCTTGCTTATAATACGACTCGCTGTGAAGCGTATGCTGCACCTTATCCATCAATAGCGGGAAATCCTTATCCGACTGACACACCTCATAAAAGGTAACCAACCTGTCATTGATGTCATTAATGACCTCAAGATAGGACTTACCTTTGGCAAAGAACACGGCACCACCACCGAAATATGGTTCCACATAGATACGGTGAGAGGGTATCATCCCAAGGATGGTACTCGACAACTGCTGTTTACCTCCGTAATATGTTATCGGTGTACGCATAATCTTTTTATACTGCTTTCTTGATAGATAGAAAACCAGAACGGAACTCTGGGTCACAGTTAATGATTGGTTCCTCTCCTATGGGACCAGTAGCATGATAGTGCTTACAGCCACCACGCAGCAGACAGTTTTTTCCTAAACATTTAATCATATCATAAAGGTTTTGATAAGGGGAGAAAATCATCATTGTTATCACCACAGCCGTTCTGCCACCACCAATTACCTTCCGGCAGTGTGACACCCTCGGTATAACGAACACAACGCTCTCTGAGCGGGCAACCTATACCAGTACAATACTTGAAATCATTATCTGCCTTTGCCATATCACTTTCTTTTTTCATTGAACTGCTTTAAAAACTCCTCCACCTCGGCATCAATGATGCTATCAATATCCATCCCAAAGGAGAGATGGATACTATCCAGATAGGCATCAAGTTCCATAAGGCTCTTCTTCCCGAAATTACGGAACTTCAGAAGGTCTGTCTTGCAATACCTTACCAGTTGGCTGACGGTTTCAATATCGGCTGCTTTCAGACAGTTAAGGCTACGGACGGTAAGGTTCTCGTCAACTAACCTACGACCAAGAACCTCGGCCAGTTCCAACTTAGAATAGCCAGGGACTGCTGACTCGCCACCATCAGTATTGACGATATTCAACTCAACCTCCAGATGCTTGATACGAGTCTGCTGGTTATCCAACAGAACAGAGAGACGATAGTTTTCATCAGCAAGACGCTTGTAGTCCTTATGCCACTCCGGCCATTTCTTCATCGTAGAAACCTTGTGAATACCCTTGTTCACGATCTGCATGATACGTGAACTGGTAAGATAATAATCTTCCGATAGTTCGCTAATCTGCCTCCCATCAATAAGGGCTTGAAGGATAGATTTCTCCCTTTCAACCAATAAAGAGTCACCAGCCACCTCTATAATACAGTTGAAGATGTCACGCAACAGATATTCAGAAATACCCCTGCCAAACAGATACCTCGTAGTGCTCATGTCGTGAATCTTCCCTTCCAAAGCATCCGTTTCTTCTTTCAGGCTCTTTCTCTGAAGAGAAATACGCTTTTCCATAAAAGCCAAATCTTCAAGGGAATCAAAATACTTCTCAATACTCTTACGGTCTATCAGCATGGTATTCCTGCCGTCACAAGAGTTGTGGGAATTGAGAATACCTTTCTCAACCCAGTTGGAGATAGTCTGGGCAGACACGTCTAACAGATTGGCAGCTTCCTGCCTGGTAATCATCCTTGCCATAAGCAATACTTAATAGATTTTACGATTACTACAGTCAATAGCCTGCTCCATCTCTATCAGACCTCGATGGTCAATATGATGGGCATCAAGGAAGTCTATGACGACGTTCATGGCCTGATGGGGAACACACTCGTACTTCTCCATTCTATAGAACCACAGAACACCGAAATGCTCATAGTCAAAGTTCTCACGACTGATAACCCGCCCAAGTTGACACTGATTCAACTTGTAAATAAGTTCATCAAGGAGAGTATCGTGATGAAAATAATCTACGGCAGCGTAGTTCTTTTCCTTCAACTTTGATAATGGAAAGAGATACGGCTTCACCTGATCGTTCTCTACGTCATACTCCACTAACCCTTGGTTTGCCGAATCGGCATGATGCTTGACGAACACCTTACCGTCTACAAGACCCATCAATGTTGATGGCTCTTTGGTTCGCGAGGTATAAACCTTAACACCACGCTGCAGGCGGGCTGACAAGTCCTTTAATAGGACATCTTTCTCGTTCTTTTTCATACTGCAACTTTTTTATAGTCTGATAATTTCTCACATAGTGCCTCACAGAGCACTCTTGACATATTCACCTCCACGGCATTTCCGATAAATTTCTTCTGCTCTGCCTGGGTGCCAATGAGGGTGTAGTCTTCAGGGAACCCCATAATGCGCTTCAACTCCTGAATATTCAGCATACGCATCTTGATATCTATGATACCGTATGCGCCCATAAATTCCTTGATTTTGCGGGTCATAGGTGTATCATCTTTATTGATAATAATAGCCAGTTCACCCTGTTCAGTGCTGATAAGATACGGTGGCATCTTATCCATCCGGGCTATTAAAGTGAACATCGGCTTCTCTATGCTTCCCCCGTCACTCTGGTACTGGGGATTCATCAAGAACTGCTCTGCAGTAACCATCTTTTGCTTGGGCGTTGTCAGAACCGCTGGGCAGACATCTTCCAAGGAGCCTATCTGACCACCACCGCTATATTCGTTGGCCATAAATCGCTGAGAGATGATTTCCACCTTATCCAGAGGAATGTTGTCGGGCATAGGCCCATCCAAATCTATGTTGTGGTCTTTCACCATTATAGCACTGACCAGACCGTGACGTTCTTTTGTGGTAACAGTCGGATTAGGTTCTTCAATGGAACTGTTATAACCGTTACCGAAATATGCAGTCACAAAAGCATGGTGATCCACACAAGTGACTGCTCCTGCAGGTTGCTCGACGCTCTGGTTCTTACTCATAGGATCGCCGGAGAACTGCTTACTGAGGAAGTTCAGTTTGACAAGACCCAACCGATTCTGTACGGCCACCGTAGGACATGGCTCGTCAATGGACGGC
>ERZ842401.6470-NODE-6470-length-12509-cov-5.065361_pt1 | contig 12509 bp, 3 predicted proteins | sample MGYA00521270_ERZ842401 | MGnify/ENA primary metagenome ERZ842401 (study PRJEB31892, sample SAMEA3878208) | bioreactor metagenome | biome: Moose rumen | place: Sweden | collected 2011-10 | study: EMG produced TPA metagenomics assembly of the PRJEB12797 data set... | reverse complement strand
GCTACAAAACAGAATAAGCAACTTGAATTCATCAAAGAACATGGAGTTGAAATCACAGCAGATGAATTAAATAATTTTCTAAACGAAAAAGCCACAAAAAATCAAAAACTTTCTGTAGATGAACTAGACGAAGTTGCTGGAGGCGGTTGCACTGGTAATAATGAAGTTGTTAACAACTCAGAGACAAGTTATACCCCTATATGTAGCTAAGGAAGATAGATATTTATCTTAGTTTGTGCCGTATTCACAGCCACAATTTTCGACTCTAACATGTTCTACAATTTCTAGAGTTTTGTTTACTTTTTTGTACAGACGGATTTCTCCAGTTCCATTTCCACCTGAAAGGAAGTTTTTCAACGCAAGAATTCCTTTTGGGTTTAAATATCGCTTTTGAATCATTTCTTTCTTCTTGCAAAGAACTTCCACATCCAAAAGATTCTTTTTGTTTTCGGCTGTGATTGTCCATTTACAAATTTCAGAATTTTCCGTAAAAGCAAATCTTATTTTCGAACGATTGCTATAAAAACTGTAATTTTGATTCTGCAAACAAAAGAAAACCTGAATCGCTTTATTTTTTTCATCATTGTAAGTTCCGAACAAATCAAAACAAGATGAAGGCAAATATGACCCAGAAATTAAACTGATTAAATTACAACTTGAAAGCCAAAAAACAGGCTGCGGGAACGATTTTCCCCAAAATTTATCAGAATGTCCGTAAGACTTTTGCGGAACAATAGCATATTCTTCACCATCTAAAAGGATTGTTCCTCCATACATGGTTTTACTACCAGGAACATACCAAAATGTCTGAGAAGTAGTTTTTAATTTTTTTGTTTCAAATCCGATTTTTTTATCTAATTTGATTTTCCACTTCATTGAGCCACTATCAGTCAAATACTCTGGATGAAGTTTCATTTCAGTAGGTTTTACTTCAATTGCACCAAAAAGTTCAGTTTCTGTAAGTAAAAAATTTTCAGCACGAATGTTAAGTTTGTGTTTATTAACTATCATTTTTTCGATAGGCAAAAAAGAATGAAGTTGTAAAGACTTTTCGCCCCAACAACCTGCTTTTACCATAAGGAAACAAGGTTTTCCCTCGTTGACCATCTTTGAAATTGCTTGCGCATTGTCAAAAGAAATTTCTTTTAATGAAAGTGCTGGATTTACCAAATAAAATTCTATAAAAAAAATCTTCAAATCGCCACTGCGTTTACTATATGCTGAAAAACTATGTCGCCACAATTCAAATCCGTTTTTTTTCAAATTTCCTTGTAGCATCATTTTATCTTTTTTTCGATTTTCCCCTGCCTCACCCATATAAGACCTCATAAAAATATTCTACTAACTTCATTTTCGGAATATTTTTTATAAATATTAGCAAAAAAAATACCCATCTACAAAAATTCGCAAATGGGTATAAATTCTAAATTAGGCATTGTACAAGTTTTTATATGAAAAAAAATCTATTTCTCGTCCAAAACTTCTTTTAAAACTTTATTAACATCCTTAACATCATTTGGAAAATTCTTATCTAAAAATTCATAACAGTCTAAGGCTGACTTTTGGACATGCTCATACCAAATAAAATAAAGTTCACCCTGAACTTCTCCAGGATACGGAGCACCTTGAATATCGGAAACAAGTTTTCGCAATCTCTGTGCACATTCAGTAAATTTTTTATCCATAGAAACAACCTCAATAATCGAATTATAACCTAACATCGATTATTTTTCTACATTTTTCGTCCGGTTTTGAAAAAATAATTGCAGTCTTAGAATTTTTTATATTTTCTGAAAGTTTCTTCTTCGCTTCATATAAATCTTCTTTTGAAGAATTTACAAGCCACTGGATTTTCTGATTTCTAAATGATTTTGGAATCCCACCTAAAAATCTTACAAATTCCAAAAACCCTTTTGCCGAAGGTGCTTTTGGTTGAAGTTCTTTACTAAAACAACCTGCTATCAATCTTTCAAAATCTTCGTCAGAAATGTTAAAATCTTGTGTAGAACGCAAAATTTCATCAAAAAGTTCATTACTTCTAAAAGGATTTGGATCTCGATAAGTTAAAAGTGTAAAAACGCCTTCCATGCTACTAGGAATTGCATAAACTCCATAAGACCCACAAACGGTTCGAATTTTATCCCACAAAATATTGTTTGAAAGATAATGAGCATACATTCCTTCTATAACCGATTCTTTTGTACCAGTTTTAGAACACGGAAAACTTTTTGCAACATAACCGACTTGAGTTTCCGCAAGATAAACTTCAAAATCTTCGCTTTTTCCTTGAATTTCAGTTAGAGCATAAATCTCATCTACAGGAATATATTTTGCCTCTTGGATTTTTATAACATTAACATCATTTTTAGATGAATTTTCAGCTAAATTTGCGAGCCGATTTTTCAAAAATTCTTTTGTTTTTTCAATTCCACTCTTTTCTGCAACGATATTAAAGAAAAATCCTGAAGAGAAAATAGTTTTTTTTATATTTTCAAGGATTTCTTGCAATTTTTTTGAATCAGATTTTGCCATTTTTGCAATTTCATCTGAAGTGAACACGGCACTAAGTCCATTGAAAATTTCATCTATCGCCTTAGTTCTTGAAGCTTTGCACGAAGAACGAGCCATAGCATATTCATGTCCACAACTCGATATTGAACTTACCATATCATTTCGATATTCTTGAGCAAGTTCCAAAAGTCTTTCCGAATCCGAAAAGTTGACTGTGGTAAGAAAATTAAAAAACAAATCTAGAGCATCTTTTAAATTTTCTTCCAAGATATATAAGTCAGTACTCAAATCAGTTACTATTGTTATATTCTTACTAACTTCAAATTCTGCTAAGAAATTATCCCTTACTTTACAATAAACTGTTATTGTGTTATTAGGCAACGTATCCTTATCTAATATAAATTTATAAGATAATTCATTCACATGACTCCAATCTTGTAATAATATTGTTTCATTTATACCATCTTCTTTTGAATAAAAATAATATGTTAATTCTGATTCATCCTCAATAGTATCATCAGTCCAATTCTGACATCTTATTACAAAAATAGTTGTATTATGCACTCCTACTGGTGGAATAACTTCTATTCCTCCATCTACTGGATATGAATTCATTGTCAAAACAAAATATTTTGTTCTATTTGCTTGCTTATTATTTACCATATTATATGAAATAACATCTATCGCTATTGAATAATTTTTTCTTAATTCGAAAAATGAATGATTTAAAGAAACATTACATCTTTTTAAATTATTAGGTAAAACTTCGCAATTTTCTAAATTTTCATCGTTATAAGGGTAAAAAGGCTCTTGACCTTCTTCAAAATTTAAATTCACACCAGGATTTAATTCTCTTGTTCTATCTGGGTCAAATCTCCATCTAAGAATATAGTCTTTTGTGCTAATATATGTTACCTCCGAAACTAAATAATCCAAAGTATTTATATCAATTGGTTTTGTTATGTCATAATTAACTATTTCAACATCAAAATCAAAATCTACACATAAATTAGGTACTAATACTGAAGCAACGTATCCATGTTCAAGACAAACTAAAACACATCTATGTTGTACTTCAATTAAATATCTATCATCGATACAAGATGTACAATTAAATTCTCCATAACTAAAACATTCATAACAAGTTGGATGACATGATCTACATTGATTAATATCATCTCTTTTATAATATCTTACTCCACAATCACTAACACAATTTCCATTTGGTGGATATATGTATGGAGATTCATCAGGACAACTAATACAATTATCACTTATGTCTCCAGGATATCTACATTTTGTTACAGTAACTTCTAAACATATATTATTTTCTGAACTATAAACATAACCTTCAATACATGTTACTAAGTCAGAATAATAGCCATAATTATTAGGATCAATGATATTATATCCTAGGAATCCTTCTTTTCTACTTATATTATATGTTTTGCGATAAACATAACCTAAATCATCTTTTCCTATTAAGTTTCTTAACACATATAGTTTTTTATTCAATGTAAGTTCATATTCATCTTGATTAAAATCTCCTTTAATAAATGTTATTAATCCAGGATATAAACCTGTTGATTTTAAAATACTTGCGTCATACAATCCTACATCATCTATTAAATTAATATATTGAGTATTTATGTATTTAAAATTATATTGTTGCCATAATTTTATATCTCTAAGAAAAACATATCCAAAAGAATGATCTTCAGTTTTAATTTGTAATGTGGTTACTAAATTTGTTCTATCAGGATAATCCTGGGTCACTAATTTTTCTTCTTGATTATTCAAAAAATAATTTTTTTCTTGACTTATATAATCAGTACCGCATCTTATATAAATCCAAGAATATCCACTAATTGACAAGGTTAATTTCTCTGTATATTTATAAGGATCACTCTTATCATAAAAAGCATAACAATCAACAAGTATAGTATTGTCTTTATTAGCAATAATAACTCTGTTATGTAGGTCCCAATCTATTGTAGTCGATACAAATTTAGAAGTTTCTGAATTATATGAATAAATAAAAATCCAAAATTCAACTGTTGATTCAAAAGTTTGACTTGTTGGAACGCTCATTTCAATATCATTTAATATAGAAAAATCGATTGAAGGTAAATATTCGCAATATGTTTGTCTTGTAGTCTTATCTCTTCTAAGCCAATATAGGGCATTTGTTAAATCACATGTACATTGATTATTATTCTCATTAAAACATTTTGTTTTACAATAATCAGGACAAAATGCACAAGGTTGTTCCCCAGGGATACTTAAATCAAAATATTTTGTAGTATCTGACCCACAGGATTTTGCCATATAATCAGTATAATCTGTAACACATTCTATTGTGACAGAAGTTGGATTTAGTAGCATATCATTTGAAACACAACCACTTTCAGATGTTCCCCATAAATTATATTGTAGCAATAATCCAACATCTTTATCGTTTGAAATTGATTGACCAAATGAACCTTGAATAAATGTATCATATATTCTGAGATCAGCAAATAAAGCAATTACTTGATCACCTAAATTTAATTGTTGAATTCTACTTAATGAACTAGGCAAAGAATAACCGTTTACAAAAGGGATATCTTCCTTGTTTACACTGAATGTAAACATGTGTGGATATTTTTCAGGATTAGGATTTTCTCCTACATATATTGCTATTGAATATGGAATCCATTGTCCTATAAGATTATAATAATTTGTATATCTAAAGGCTACATTTGATTCTATATAAAACTCCAAATTTGAAGTTGTAGGATCATATGCTAAAAATGTATTTGTTTTTAATTCAATTATATGATAATTAGTTTCTTCAGTTTCCGTTCTTCTGACAGCCTCAAATTTCATATAAAATGTAATAGTAATCCCAGGATAATCTTTTACATAACCTCTATTATTCGGAACGTTTTCTTGAATTACAAATTGTATTTTCCCACCCGCAGGGATTCTTAAAAATCTTTTACCATCTGCATAAACGCATGTCATCCCTTTTAAAACATATCCTTCTACACATTTATAGCAATTTGTAATTGCATTTGTATAACATCTTTCACAAAATTGATTACAGTCTTGGGACGTTATATAGATACCATTCATAGAAGATATAAATTTATTTTTGTTCATTTCATTTTCTACACCCCAATCGAAATTATCAGCATAATTATAAAAATCCCAAGCATCTAAAGATCTAAAATTTTGTGATTCTTCGTGACTTACATATATATTATCAATTCCTCCAATTGTTTGTTTTAAAATATTATGTCCCATTGTCGAAATTTTCAGAGGATAATGTAATTTTAAGCTAAGAGGATCATGCGCTTCAGTATAGATTCCTATATTAAAATCTTGAATTGAATATATTGATGAGCTATATAATTCCCAAATTCTTATATTCCTATAATAGGCAGAACCCCAGGTTACATCTGCAGCTCCTGCTGGTGTACAATCTCCATTTTCTTCTTTTGAGCAAAAACTAATATATTGTAATTGCATTTTTATTGAAGAAGGTATATTCAAAATTGTAGCTTTAATATTATCTATGTCAAAATTTATATAAACATATACATTTTGACCTAAAGTTACTCCTAAGGTTGTTTTTATGACTATTTTATTCCATTCATAATTATTTATTCCATCTAAGGTACTTGAATAAATTGAATCAATAATTTTATAATAATATTTATTTTCATTTAAATCTAAATATATTGAATGAGGAGTGGAAAATAAAATATATTCTTCATTAGCACTGGTATCACAGTGTTCTAATATTTGAACTTTATCTAATTTGAACCAAAATTCAAAATAATACCCATTTGGCAACTTTTCTTTACTTTCATTGCTAATTTCTCCATAAAAATTAGGTTGATTATAGCATCTTGAGAAGAAAAATGCGCTTCTATCATCTATATCCTTTTTAAAGCAACTATATCCTATTGTGTTATATGTCGCATCACATTCTAATATATCTCCTTGGTTATAATTAAATATATGAGTATAACCGCTAGGAATATTACTGGAACTAATACCACTAACGGCTTCTATATTGCATATTCCTGAAAAAAATGGTGAACCTGGAATTCTAATATAATTACTAGGACATTTATCACTACATCCAGTAATTCCTTCTGTTATTATAATATAATATCGTTCAAAACAAACAATAGGCTTTTTATCTTCGTTACAATATTTTATTATACTGTATTCGTCCTCACTCGGATCTCGACATAAATCTATACTAACTGGTGCGATAACTTTAATAAAACCAAAATTAGAGCATAATTCAAATGTTTTTGACGATGATATTTTGGATGATCTATATAACTTCACAGTCTTTTTAGTCTTAGTAAATGAAGAAGTTATTTGTCCAGATTCTGTATTCTGTTGATTTATCACATAATATGTTAGAGTCATTTTATTTAGATTAAAATCTGCAAAATTACAAACAAATACCATTGATTGAAGCATTTTATCTGCTTCTATTAAGGACAAATCTATATTTTTAAAAGCTTCTCCATATTCTACTGGAATATAATCTTTAAACAAAAACAAATCTCTTATATATATTCTTTTTTCATTTGCAAGTCCTTCAATATCTAATTTTGATGTTTGAGGAACTCCATTTTCTACTTCACTCATAAAATAATGGTAGGGATATTTATTTTTAACAGGTTGATCATCACTAGTTAAATCGCTATAATATAAATCTTCTGCTATTAATTCTTTTTCTATAGCGGCCCCATTCCCTTTTAAAAAATATTTTTTTGCATAATTTGATACACTGCATAATACCCATATCCAAACTCCACTTTCACTTTGTGTTTCTGTGACTAAAGTAGATTGAACATAATTATTTATTTTATTTAATTTTTCAGAAAATTGTGAATTTGATATATCATCTGAATAATATCCTTGAGGTAAGCAATATCCTTGAAGTTGAGTTAATTTAATTACAGTTATTTGAAGATGCCTTTGCCATTTTAAATGAATACCTGAACCCATGGTGGATGAATCTTCAAAAAAAATCCAAAACCCCATTGAATATGAGCCAGTATAACTATAAGGAACATCTGAGAAAGAAAAATCATCAATTAAACCTAAGTCTGCGAAAGGTAAACAATGCTGTTCATTTGATGTATATATATCATAATACTCTCCATCTTCAGAACATAATTCAACATCTTTTTGTGAATCTTTTTCTAAAATATAATTAAATCCTAAATTATCTACTTTAGTTACTACTATATCTTCAGCAGAGCCACATATATCTTTTATTCTGAAATTATTATTAAAGTCTCCATCTTTATATCCTTTAAAATGAGTATCCCAACTATGCAATAAATAAGGAAATTTAGAAGGTGTTAGAATATTAACTCTTGATAAAAATTCTGCATTAAAATAAGCGTCTTTCCATAAATGTATTTGTCTAAAAAATAAATATCCCCAATCATCTAATGATGTATCATCTGATATTTCTAAATAAGTCCAATCGTTATTTTGTATAAATGGTGGTACTTCTGAAGTAACAAGTCTATCTGGTTTTAATCTTGTTCCATCTAAAGAATTATCTTCTGCTTTTAGATCAATATCATTATTAGTATTTATATAATATAATCTTTCTTCATAATTTACTGAACAAGAAATAAAGTTCCATTTATCAGTATTTAATTGAAGGATTTCTGTATATTTTGATACTACTTTCTTCTCATCAATTGTATAAATTTCACATTTAGTATAATATTTATTATCTTTTTTATAAACTGTTATTTTATTATGCTCTTTCCAATTGAAAGTTATTCCTTCAAAATTACCATTTACATAACTATAAAAATACATCCAAAATTGAAGAGTAAATTTTTTTGTTTCTTTTGCAGTTTTTACTTTCACTGATATTTTTTTTGCTTTTGAAAAATTTATATATTTTAAAGTTTTGCAATATATGACATTGTCATTATCTCCTTTTATTAACATTTGAGAATTATAATTTTTATTTAAACAAGTACAATCAGTTGTTTGACTTCCTTTACATGCATTTAAACAATAAGCTTCTTCGTCATTAGTTTTAAAATTACAATCATAAGGTTGCCCATATCCTTTTTGTATTTCTATATAACTATTATAACTAGTTGCAAATGTTTCAAATAATTTATCAAAATCTCCTCCACATCCAAAAAGACCTCCATTATTATTTTTAAAATCAGTGTTGTCGAAACAATTAGATGCTGTAGTTCCAGGTACTAAAAAAGATTTAACGGGTTTAGGTATGGAAAAAGGAGATATTAAATTTCCATCATTAGTGGCAAATCCATAAGCTCCTACTAAATATTCATGATAATATCGTACATTAAAGAAAAAACCTAATACACCATATGGTATTGTAAATGCATCAAATATCATCAATGTAGGTTGTTTATCAATTTTCAGAGCTTCTCCATTAATTTCAAAATTAAGCATCTTAGGAAAATAACTCATTTCTTTATGATAGGATATAGCAATGTAAGTCCATTTTCCAATTTTATCTCTAAAATTTTTATCATTTGTTATTCTATTATTTTGGCTGATTAAACAAAGACCTAAACTATTATCTTCATCATATACTAATTTATCAGAGGCACTATAAGATACTAAAGTATGTGGATTATTAGAATTAAATCCATGAGTTTTAACCCAAAAAGTTACAGTAATTGAGTAAGTATCTTGAGTACTATATACTTCTTGAGCAATTGATAATACTGCATCTTTATTAGAATCTCCATCTTTACATTTATCACATGGTGATTTGAAATAATAATGTTCAGCTTTAAGACATGCTCTTTCCAAAGTTAAAATATAACCTTGTCTGCATTCATAGCAATTATCTCCTGAACTCCAACATCTAAGACATCCCTCAGCACATGAAAAAACTTTTGGAGCTGTTGAATCAGCTATTAAATAATATCCTAATGAAGGATATTGAGTTCTTATAAAATCAAATTTTGATGAAAAATTATATCTTCTTAATTTTGTATTTGATTGACCAACAGGTACATTATTTGTTCCAGTGATATCTGTTATATAATTATCTTTAATATATTCATTTGTTAAAGGATAATAATGTTTCAAAGCATTAATCATTTCACTTGAAGATGAATAATAATCATATAATATTACTAATTCAGGACTAGCTATAGTTCCATCCCAAATTCTTAATCCTCTATAATAACCAGATGCCCAATGATAATTATCATCTCCTACAGTTGATTGAAATAATATAGATCGAAGACTTTCTACAGGTATTAATTTAAATCTAATATAATCATTAATTAAATTATTGATAATAAAATATTTAAATAAGCCAGTGTCATTCTTTTTTCCATAAAACATTAATTTATTCCATTCATATGGATGATAAAATGAAGAAGTATAAGTTGAACCTTTATCTTCTACTTTTAGCTTTTTTAATTCTGAATGAAGAAAATATGCTGTTGCAACATTTGAATAAAACACATAATTTTTTAAAGTTTCTGGATAATAAAATTTTCCTTGTCTATTAGTATCACTTAAAAAAAAATCAGGATAATACCAAATTTCTATAATATAAGATTCCAAAGGAGGATCAATATCAATACTAATTAGATCAGGATTATAAAATGAACTATATTGCAAATAATATTTCGTCTCTTTTGTTTCGCAAGAATAAAATAAATTATAATTATTAGTACTTTCTTTACAAAAATCACCACCATCTTCACAGGTCATTGGTCCAGAACATAAATTATCACAGAAACCACTACTCATATAACTTTTAAATGGTATATACTTTTGGCCATTAATGAGGCAAGGAGAAGATTCTTCACATTTATCTTCTTTTGTATTTAAATATTTTCCACACAATAATGGCTTATTTTTATCCCAGTATATTGCTTCATCTCCCCCTAATGTCTTTAAATTATTAACATCCTTACTACAATCGATAGTCTTATAAGCTTTATTTATTCCAGGTAGAAATAAAAGTTTAAAATTTTTAGGTGGTAATAAATCTAATTGTTTCAAAGCGGATAATTTCAAATCATATGTCTTTTCTCCTGTAATAGTTTTATAATTGAATTGGTAACTGCTGGAATAAATCAATTCATCAAATTTGATTTGTAGCAAAATCATTTCATGAGTACTTCCATATAAATCAAAATACATAAATTTATAAGAAGGTGGAATATATTCTTGAAATAATAAAAAATATTTTAAATATACTTTTGTACCAGCTTTTCCAAAATTTCTAAATTCTAATTTTAATTTGTTGTCATTTATAATATGACGATTAAATATATCATTTTCTACATATTGCGATTTTGAAGAATCATAATATAAATTTTCATGCCTTAAAGCTGTTTCAATGTAATATGCTTCTCCATTAATCACAGTTGTTAAATGATACATTTTATGATCGAAACTTAATCCACATGAAACATGAAACCATTGTCCTGATAAATCCCGACCATTTATGTATTTTAATTGTTCATCTGATGGTATCATTCTATATAAAACATAGGAACTCTCTCTATCTGTATAATGACTTTCGTATATTGTTTCACTAGTAATGGTTCTATATAAATCTTCATATGCATGGCAATACACACCAGTAGATACTTCATTAGGGATAATTGAAATGACATATCTATCTTTAAGAACTACATGATAAATATTAGCATTTCCTGTTCTTGCTTTTGATAAATCAGAAATAAATATCCAAAAGCCCATTGTAGATCTTTCATGAAATTCATTTGAATTCAAGGGAACATCAATATCTAAATCTCCAAAATTAGAAAGATCTACGTAATTTTTCTTGCAAGTTCCTGCTCCTGCTCCTGTCCCAGTTCCATCTACATCAGTTAAAACATTACAATTTTGACAAGTTCCTCCATTCTCACATTCATAACATGTTTCATCACATTTTTGGCATTTAGAACTACCATTACAAAGAAAGCCGATCAAACATTTTCTATCGTCAGCAGTTCCGCACTTTTCTAAGCCATTATAGGTTCTTATAATATTATTATCATTATAATCTAAAACATAAGAAGAGGAGGAATCTTCTAATATAACTTGGTAAAATGAAATATAAATATCGAAATCTGAATTATCACTGTTAAATAAAAATTTAAAGCTTTCATCTGTTTTTACATCGAAATTATGAGATACATCTTCTCCTTCACATGAAAATATCATTGTGATTTTATTAGTAGTTGTTAATTTTGATTTAATCGTCAATTTAAACCAATCAGCGACTTCACTTTTCATTTTAAATTTACAAATTAAGTTATTTTCATTTGTCGAATTTATATGTAGATTTATATTAATTTCTACTTCATCAGTAGATGCATCTGAGTTGGTCATTGATAATTTATATTTTAAAATATATCCTGTATTATGCAATGTTGGAAAAGGTGCATTTATTGTTAGAGCTTTACCTGAACAATAATGTTTTAATAATAATAATTCTTCAGAAAAATTATTTTTTTCTCTTGTACTTTCTTGATTATTTATAGAAGAAAAAAATTTGTTAGAAGTATTTACATTTGATTCAGCTATTCCATCAGAATTATTTTCATTTAGGCAAAAACTATCAGGTTTATATATTAAACCGAATTTATAACTTTTTATATTTGTAGTACCTGTTGAGAAATAGCCTAATTTATATATTTGTCTTTCTTTGATATCAGAAGTTAAATAAAGGGAAGACATTGAATAAGGAGAATCTGTCTCTAAATAATGATCTGGGTATACAGTGACTTGACTGATTGCATTTGATATTAATAAAAAGATTAATAATAAATTAGAAAAATTCAATTTGTGTTTAGACATTTTATTATTTATCTAAAATTATTTGATAAATTTATTAATGATAAATTAATTAAATTTTATTAAATGTTTAATAATTCTAATTTATATTAAATGAAATGGGGATTGGGGATTGGGGATTGGGGATTGGGGATTGGGGATTG
>ERZ842401.6469-NODE-6469-length-12509-cov-6.174402_pt1 | contig 12509 bp, 9 predicted proteins | sample MGYA00521270_ERZ842401 | MGnify/ENA primary metagenome ERZ842401 (study PRJEB31892, sample SAMEA3878208) | bioreactor metagenome | biome: Moose rumen | place: Sweden | collected 2011-10 | study: EMG produced TPA metagenomics assembly of the PRJEB12797 data set... | reverse complement strand
GGCGGCAGGCGTCGTCGATGAGCTCCACGCACTCCATGACGCGGGCTTTCTTCACAAGGTCGCAGGCTTTACGCAGGGGCACGTGAGTTGAGACGTGGATGACGCGGATGTTCTCGTCGGCCAGCATCATGGCATACTTTTTCGTGTTGGTGAACGTGGCGTAGATCTCGGTATGACCGTCGAAGTGGTGACCGGCTAAATTCAGTGCTTCCTTGTTCAATGGGGCAGTGACGGTGCCGTCCACCTCATCGGCCATGGCCAGTTCGATGGCTTTCTTGATGTACTGGAAGGCCGCATTGCCACACTGTGCCTGTACCTTGCCGAACTCGAACGTGGAGAGATCGACACATTGCAGATCGTAGACATCGATGGTGCCGTACTCGAATTTGGCATCCTTGACATTGGCAATGGGGTTGATTTTGAGGCCGAAGCCAAGCAACAGAATTGCTTGGCGCATGATTTCTGCGTCACCCGTCACGATGGGACGGCACTTTTCGTAAGTCTCTTTGCGGTTCAGGGCGCGCACCGTAATCTCAGGTCCAATGCCTGCGGGGTCGCCCATGGTGATGGCTAATATCGGTTTCATAGTTTAATAAAGGCTATTATAAATATCACGAGCATCTTGCTCAGTTACTTCTCTCGGATTGTTTTTCAGCAGGCGTTGCACCTCCATGGCAGCCTTGGCCATGCCGTCGACGGCACTCTGCGGGATGCCGAGGTCAGTCAGTTTCTTAGGGATGCCGACGGCATCGGCCAGCTGGTAGATGAAATCAACACCGCGCTGGGCTGTTTCGTTGTCGTCCTTGCCGGGTTCACAGCCAAGGGCAATAGCCACTTCAGCATAACGCTTCTGGTTAGCAGGGCGGTTAAACTTCATGACAGAGGGCAGCAGAATGGCATTCGACAGGCCGTGGGGGATGTGGAACTCACCGCCCAAAGGGTAGGAGAGTGCATGGACGGCAGCGGTATTCACAGGACCGAGGCACAGACCACCATACAGCGAGCCGAGGGCCAGGGCTTCGCGGGCCTCCACGTCCTGACCGTTCTTAACGGCACGCTCTAAGTTTGCGGCTATCAGCTGGATACCCTTCAGGGCATAGATGTCCACGGCGGGGTGCGCAAACTTGTTAGTATAAGCCTCGATGCAGTGTGTCAGCGCGTCCATACCTGTGTCAGCAGTCACCTTGGCAGGCACCGTCCATGTCAGCTTCGGGTCTACATAGGCTGCATCGGCAATGAGATAGGGTGATACGATACCCTTCTTTAGGTGGTCGCGCTCGTCCAGCAGGATGGCGTTGGGCGACACCTCGCTGCCCGTGCCAGCTGTGGTGGGCAGACAGGCAAACCAGAGCCCCTTGGCCTTGATGAAGCCTGTGCCGAAGCAGTCTGCTGCCTGCTGCTGTGACTGGGCAAAGGCTGCCACGAGCTTGGCAACGTCAAGGACCGAGCCTCCACCGATGCCTACCACGCTGTCGGCACCAAACTGTCGGGCTTTATCGAGAATACTGTTAAAATCATTGAGCGTGGGTTCTGCCATAATCTGGTCAAACACCTCGATGTCGGTACCGGCTGCCGTCAGCGCTGCCAGTGTCTCGTCGATGAGTGGTCGGATAGGTGGTGCCGTCAGTACGAAGAGCCTATGGAGCCCCAGCTTTTTGTAATCTTCCACTAATGTCTGGATGCAGCCTGTGCCAAACACAATCTTTTGTGGCTGCAAGAGGGTAATTGCTTTCATTGTTTTTCTTTATTTGGGCTGCGACGGTATCGCAGCATACGGGATATACAAATTGTTATTTCTTGTTTTTCTCTTCCAAGTATCCGTAGATGGTCAATTCCTTGTCAGCCAATGGGGTCTTGAACAGAAAACTGGCCAAGTAGCCGACCACAAGGACGATGAGGTGCGAGTAGACGCCCAGCATATATTTGTGGTGTGAGAAGTTCCAGTCGCCTAAGTCGAGCAGCGTTTCCTTCACACCAGTGCCGTGAATGTCAACCTTTGTGGAGGTTAATACGGCATAGGCAGTGAACAGCACAGCGGCGGCGATGCCGATATACAGGCCCTGCTTGTTGGCTCGACGGCTGAACAGACCAAGCATGAAGATGCCGACGATGCCCGCCGAGAAGATGGCGTAGAGTGCGAACAGTGCTCCGAGTACGCCCTCGCCACCCCATGAGATGTAGAGGCAGGCCACCCCGATGGCTCCGGCTCCGGCAATGACTACCATCCATTTGCCGAAGCGCAGTTGCTCCTTGTCGGTGGAGTGCTTGCGGAAGCGGACGTAGTAGTCCTGTACGGCAATGGCCGACAGACAGTTCAGGTCAGCGTCGAGAGACGAGATGGCGGCAGCGGCAAGTGCGGAGATGATGAGCCCGCGGATGCCGACGGGCAGCTCATGGGCAATGAAGTAGGGGAACACCTCGTCAGCCTTCAGACCCTCGGGCAGGGCTGGTGCCCCCGTGGCGTGGTAGTAGGCAAAAAGTGCTGTGCCAATGAACATAAACAGTGCCCAGATGGGAACCGACATCAGCACACCGATGTAGGCCGCCTTCTTAGCCTCGCGGTCGTTCTTAGCCGCCAAGTAGCGCTGCACGATGGTCTGATCGGTGCCGTACTTCTGCAGGGCGTAGAAGATACCGTTAAGCACCATGACGAGGAACGTTAGCTGAGTCAGGTCCCAGGCATAGGGGCCAAACGAAATCTTATCGTACTGCGCAGCGATGGAGAATAGTTCCGACGGTCCGCCATTGATGCCGAACATCAGGATAAGGATGCAGATGACACCGCCGCCGATAAGTAGGGCTCCCTGTACGACGTCCATCCAAACGATGGCCTCCATGCCGCCCAGTAACGTCAGGATGATAATGGTGATGCCTAAGACGAGAACAATGGTGTAGATGTTGATGTTCAAGAACGTGGCCAATGCCATCGACACGAGGAAGAACACCGTGCCGGCCTTTGAGAAGTGCCCTAATGTGAATGCAAAAGATGAGTAGAGGCGGGCAAAAAGTCCGAAACGCCGCTCAAAGTATTCGTAGGTGGAGAGGCGGATGACCTTTCGGAACAGCGGTACGATAACCCCGATGAGCGCTACGAGCACGATGGGTACCATGAGTCCCTGCACCAATAGAATCCAGTTGTCGGCATATGCCGCGCCAGGGTAGGCGAGGAAAGTGACACTTGAAATGAGCGTTGCGAAGATGCTGATGCCCACGGCCCAAGCGGGAATCTTTCCCCCGCCGGCAAAGTAGGTCGATGTGTCTTTCTGCCGATGGGCGAAATACATGCCCATACCGATGGCAGCGGCAATCGACAGGAAAACAATTAAATAATCAATCCAGTGCATTTACCTTATTTTTAATGGCTTGTTCTTCTTCTGCGGATAGTCTTGTCAGCGGCATAAGCATCCATGGCTCGCAGAGCCCCTTGGTCTGCATCATCACCTTTAGGGCAGTGAGGCTTTGGCCGAGGGTGCGGTCTTTCTGGTAAATCTTTGCAATTTCGTTTGTCTCGTCCTGCAGACGGTTGGCCTCGGCCATGTCTCCGCTGACGGCAGCATCGAACAACTGCTGGAACATCTCCGGCACATAGTTGCCCGTTGACGGCACGATACCATTGCCGCCCAACTCTAACGAGTGGGCCGACTGTGCAGCCCAACCACAGAAGTAAGCAAAGTCGTCGCGGCCTTTGGCTATCTCGATGCATTGTGCCATGCGCTCCAGATCACGCTCCGAGTCCTTCAGACCTACAATGTTGGGGTGGTCGGCCAGTCGCTTGATGATGCTGACGGGAATCGACATGTGCGTCGTGGCTAAGATGTTGTAGAGCATCAGCGGCCCTGTGATGCAGTCTGCCAGCGTCTTATAGTATTCATACATTTGTTCCTCGGTCAGCGCGTAATACGTGGGCAGTGTAGCCACGATGACGTCAGCACCTAAGGCAGTGTACACCTCGGCTTGGCGCACTTGCTCAGCAAAACAGTTGCCGGTCAGTCCGGCATAAATCAAGATGCGTCCATCAGCAGCCTTGACGGCTGTTTCGACAAATAGCTGTCCGTCAGCCTGACTGACGGAGTTGCCTTCGCCCGTTGTGCCCATCAGTAGGGGAGACACCCGGTTGTTGGCAAAAAAGTCAATAATTCGCTTAACGGCCTCCACGTCCAGCCGTCCGTCTTGTGTGACGGGGGTAACCATTGGTACCACTACGCCACGATACTTGCTGTTATTCATAAGTTTATAATAATTTGTTCTTTTATATATTAAAGACGTACGAGCGCGCGATAAGTCATCAGTCCTGCGACATTAACCATTTTTTGCATATATTTCTGCCTAAAATATGCACGTAGTTCTGGTATATTTTGTACCTTTGCACTCGATTCGGGTTTGCCGAAATGGGCAACTTTTTCTGAATTGAAAATTGAAAAGTTATCCAAAACGGAAAACTTTTACTGCAATTTGAGAGACAATAACTAAAGAAAAGAAGGCATACAGAAATGGAAATGAAGAATTTTACCATTACCAAGCGTGACGGTTCAAAGGACCAGTTTTCGTTGGACAAGATTATGAACGCCATAGTGAAGGCGTTCGAGAGTGTGGACATACCAGCCGATCTTGGCACTATTTCGAAAATCCTCAGCCACCTCGACATCCACAATGACATCACTGTGGAGGATATTCAGAATCAGGTGGAGGAAGCCTTGATGCGCGAGGGCTTCTACAAGGTGGCCAAGTCGTTCATCCTCTATCGCCAGTTGCATACAGAAGACCGTGAGACGCTGGAGAAGATGATGTTCCTGTCAGAGTATATGGAGTCGGTGAACGCTGCTACGGGTTCAAAGTACGATGCCAATGCCAATGTGGAACATAAGAATATAGCCACGCTGATTGGTGAACTGCCCAAGTCGAATTTTATCCGCTTGAACCGTCGTCTGTTGACCGACCGTATCAAAAAGATGTATGGCAAGCAGTTGGCCGACGAGTACATTGACAAGCTGACCCACCATTTTATATATAAGAACGATGAGACCTCGCTGGCCAACTATTGTGCCTCCATCACCATGTATCCTTGGCTCATCGGTGGCACGACCTCCATTGGTGGCAATTCGACGGCTCCCACTAACCTGAAGTCGTTTGCCGGTGGCTTTGTCAACATGGTGTTCATGGTCAGCTCAATGCTGAGTGGTGCCTGTGCCACGCCTGAGTTCCTGATGTACATGAACTACTTCATAGGCAAAGAGTACGGAAAGGACTACTGGCAGCGTGCTGACGAGCAGGCAGACCTAAGCCTGAAGAAGCGCACCATCGACAAGGTCATCACCGACTACTTCGAGCAGATTGTCTATACACTCAACCAGCCTACGGGTGCCCGCAACTATCAGGCTGTGTTCTGGAATGTGGCTTATTATGACAAGTACTACTTCCAGAGCATTTTCGGCGAATTCTTCTTCCCAGATGGAAGCCAGCCCGATTGGGATGGTCTCAGTTGGTTGCAGAAGCGTTTTATGAAGTGGTTCAATCAGGAGCGCACTAAGACGCTGTTGACCTTCCCTGTGGAGACAATGGCTCTGCTGGTTGACGAGAACGGTGAGTGCAAAGACAAGGAGTGGGGCGAGTTCACGGCTGAGATGTATAGCGAGGGCCATTCGTTCTTCACCTATATGAGCGACAATGCTGATTCACTCTCCTCGTGCTGCCGCTTGCGCAACGAGATTACCGACAACGGCTTCAGTTACACGCTGGGTGCCGGTGGTGTGTCGACGGGTTCCAAGTCTGTGCTGACCATCAACCTGAACCGTTGCATCCAGTATGCCGTTAACCACAAGATAGACTATTTAGAGTATCTCAGTGGTGTCATCGACCTTTGCCACAAGGTGCAGATGGCCTACAACGAGAACCTCAAGGAGCTGCAGGCACACGGCATGCTGCCCTTGTTCGATGCTGGTTACATCAACATCAACCGCCAGTATCTGACTATTGGCATCAACGGACTTGTAGAGGCTGCCGAGTTTATGGGCCTGAAGATTACGCCCAACGATGATTACAAGCATTTCGTGCAGGGCATCCTCGGCTTGATAGAGAAGTATAACAAGCAGTACCGCACCAAGGAGGTGATGTTCAACTGCGAGATGATTCCCGCCGAGAATGTCGGTGTGAAGCATGCCAAGTGGGATCGTGAGGATGGCTACTTTGTACCGCGTGACTGCTACAATAGCTACTTCTACGTGGTGGAGGATGACTCGCTCTCAGTCATCGACAAGTTCAAGTTGCATGGAGCTCCCTACATAGAACACCTTACGGGTGGCTCGGCCCTGCACATGAATTTGGACGAACACCTCTCGAAGCAGCAGTACCTGCACCTGCTGAAAGTGGCTGCTCAGGAGGGTTGCAACTACTTCACGTTCAATATCCCCAACACCGTCTGCAACGATTGTGGCCATATTGACAAGCGCTACCTCAAGGAGTGCCCGCACTGCCACTCGAAGAACGTGGACTATATGACCCGTATTATTGGTTATCTGAAGCGCGTCTCAAACTTCTCGCAGCCCCGTCAGGAGGAAGCAGCACGCCGCTATTACGCGCACGCATAGACTTTTAGACAGAGGGACAGAGGTACCTTTTTTAGACAGAGGAACATAAGAACAGATATTTAAACGATGACTACACATCAACAATATGATGTTCTATTGGGTATAAAAATCTGTTCATCTGTTCCTCAATCCAAATAATTGGTTCTTGTGTCTGATTAAAGATATAACTATGCTGAAGTACGTCAACACTGGTGTTGTATTCCAGGAGATACCCGATGAAGTGACACTGGCAATTAACATTTCTAATTGCCCGTGTCACTGTCCTGGGTGCCATAGCCATTACTTGTGGGAGGACATTGGCCTGCCCTTGGATGCCGATGCTATTGATGACTTCGTGTCGCAATATGGCACAGACATCACCTGTATTGCCTTTATGGGTGGCGATGCCGACCCGCGAAGCGTCAACCAGCTGGCTCAATACATCCACGAGTATCATCCCCAGTTTCATGTGGCGTGGTACAGTGGGCGGTTGCGCATCCCCTCGGTGGTGGACAGGCAGGACTTCGACTACATCAAGATAGGCCCCTACATCCGCCATCTTGGCCCGCTGAAGTCGCCCACTACCAACCAGCGCCTCTATCGCCGCCTGATGGACGGCACGTTCGAGGACATTACCTATCGCTTCTGGCGGCAGCGTGACATTGCCATCTGATACCTCTCTCCCCCTCAGCCATCTATCCCCATACCGTGAAGTTTGCACTCTTAATATTCCTTTTCTTTTTTGCCACCAGTCTCTATGGCCAGTCATCCACGTTCGGTGACTGGCAGGATGACTTGCGCTCGTGGATGACAGCAGAGGACATCGAGGAGGACTATGGCGAGGAGACGATGGAACTGCTGGCTGAACAGGCTGCAGCGAAAATCAATCTGAACCAGACGTCGCGCGAAGAACTGGAGCAACTGCCCTTCCTGACCGCCCAACAGGTGGAGGGCATCGTGGAATATCTTCACCGCTATGTCCCCATGCGCTCCCTCAGTGAATTGCAGATGATTACCAGTCTCGATTGGCACACTCGTCGTTTGCTGTCACATTTCGTCTATGTAGGCGAATCAAAGGGCAAGCGTGTGTGGCCAAAGTTCAGCGATGTGGTCAAGTATGGTCGGCAGTCACTCATGGCTACGGCTAAGTTTCCTTTTTATGACCGCAAGGGCGACCGTAATGGCTACTTGGGCTATAAGTATCGTCACGATGTGCGCTACCGGTTCACTTATAATGACCGTATTAAGTTCGGCCTGACGGCTGCCCAAGATGCCGGCGAACCCTTTTTGGCTAATAGGAACAGCATGGGCTACGACCACTACAGCTACTATGTGCAGTTGCGCAAGATGGGGCGCTTAGAGGCCCTGAACCTCGGTATGTACCGTGTGCAGTTAGGCCTTGGCCTGATAGCCAACACCGGCTTCCACTTAGGCAAGTTGGCCACACTCCAGTCCTTGGGGCGTAGCACCCATGCCCTGACGGCCCATGCCTCCCGCTCCGCCACGGGTTACATGCAGGGTGCTGCTGCTACCATCCGGCTTTCTAATCGCTGGCGTGTGACGGGCTTTGCCTCCTATCGGCCGTTGGATGCCACCTTGAATGCCGACAGCACGGCACGCACCCTGCTCACCGACGGCTATCATCGCACACCCACCGAGATGGAGAAGAAGCACAACACCCACGAGACCGATCTTGGCCTGAGCGTTGGCTATCGGCAGGGCACGTTTCATGTGGCAGCCAACGCCGTCACCACCCATCTTGACCGTCCGTTGCAGCCACAGCAGTCTGCCCTCTATCGCCGCTATGCCGCCGCAGGCAGCAGTTTCTTCAATGCCAGCCTCGACTATGGCTACAACAACCACCGCATGAGCATTGCCGGTGAAACAGCCGTGAATCGCGACGGTGCTCTGGCCCTGTTGCACACGTTGAGCTGCAAGGTGGCCGATGACTTGAGCCTTATGCTGCTGCATCGCTATTATGACAAACGCTACACCACCCTGCATGGGCAAAGCTTCAGCGAAGGCACCAGCGTGCAAAACGAACATGGCATCTATTTCGGTGTCACTTGGCGCCCCACGCGCTCATGGCTGGTGCAGGGCTATGCCGACTATGCCCACTTTGACTGGCCGCGCTATCAGGTCACTGCACCCAGCGATGCCTTTGATGCTCTGCTCCTCGCGCGCGTCATCATAAAGAGGTGGACACTCGAAAGTCGCTACCGCTTCCATCTGCGCCAGCGCGACAGTGCCGACAAGAGGTTGCTGCAAAACCGCCCAGAGCACCGCCTGCGCCTGCGGGCAACTTTGGAACTCAGCCGACAGCTGACTTTGCAGACACAGGCTGACGGTATCAGCGTGCGGCAAAGTGGGGGGGGTAGTTTGGGGCTGATGCTGGGTCAGCATGTGCGCTGGCAGTGCCGTTGGCTCCAGTTGGACGGCCAGGCCGCCTGGTTCCACACCGATGACTATGACTCGCGTCTCTACCAGTATGAGCGCTCTGTGGCCTACGACTTCTCCTTCCCCATGTATTACGGTCATGGGCTGCACTATTCCCTCATGGCCAGTGCCCATTTGGGTCGCCGTCTGATGGCAACGGGCAAGTTCTCCGTGACCGACTACTTCGACCGCAACACCATTGGCAGCGGTCTACAGCTGATAGACCGCTCGTCGCAACCGGACCTGTTGGTGCAGGTCCGCTATCAATGGTAGCTTGAGTTATTCCTCTGTGTATAGCCGTGCCACCTGACCCGCCACGTCATTCCCTTCGAAGCGGCGGATGTACTCGCGGCTGCGGCGGATGCGTTCGTCGCGCCCCCTTGCACCGCGCAGCGACATCTTCAGGGCTTCGGCCATGTCTATGGCATTGTCAGGACTGACATACAGGCTGTGCGGACCACCGGCCTCCTCTAAGCAGGAGCCTGTGCAGGCTACCACGGGCAGTCCGGCAGCAATGGCCTCGATAATGGGGATGCCGAAGCCCTCGTAGCGTGACGGATAGACAAATGCCTCCGCCAGGGCATAGATGGCTGCCAAGTCCTCGTCGGGTACGCCGCTCAGCAGGTGGATGCGCTCGTCAGTGGGCAGCTCCTTGGCATACTCCGTCTGCCGTCCCACGGCCACTAAGTGGATGTCCTGTGGCAGCAGCTCCACCGCCTCGGCCGCCAACAGCAGGTTTTTGCGGCGCTCAATGGTGCCCACGCTCAGTACGTAGCGCTGCGGCAACTTGTAGCGCTGCCGCACCTCCATGCGCTTCTCGCTCTTGATGGCCGTCGAGAAGCGAGGTGCAAAGCTCTGGTAGATGACCGTGATGCGGTCGGCATATTCCTCACCGCCTAATTCCACGATGTCCTGCCGTGTCCGCTCGCTGATGGCTATAATGTGGTCGGCCTCGCGCAATGCCTGACGGAACTTCCAGGCATAGAGCTTCGTGTCCACCCAATGGTAGTATTCGGGATGGCGCAGGAAAATCAGGTCATGGATGGTGACGATGCCGCGGATGCCGGCCTGGCGCAGTCCCATAGGCAGTTCACCCGACAGTCCGTGGTAGACGTTGACACCGTCGCGCACCAAGTCCTTCACCACGCCACGGGACCGCCACCACGCCTTGCGCAGGGCCGATGGCCGTCCCTTAGGATAGCAGAACTGTGCACAGCCGTCGCCGATAATCTGTTCGCGCAGCTCGTCGCGGCCCTCGTCGGGCGCATACAGCCGCAGTTGCATGTTGTCGTCGCCACGGCGTATTAGGTCGTTCACCAGTGTGCGCCCATAGCTGCCCAGCCCAGTTCCGTTGCGCACGATGCGCTTCGCATCTAAACCTACTATCATTTGCAAGCAATTGTGAGTTATGAATTACACGAAGTCGTCGCCGTATTTCATCTGCACCTCGTTCACATATTTGCGCACCAAGGCCGACGAGTCACCCTTTTTGCAGATCAGCAGCACGTTGTCCTCCTCGGCCACGATGTATCCGTCTAATCCGCTGATGACGCCCAGCCGCCCATGGGGCAGCTTCACCACATTGTTGTGTGAGTCCTCCATGACCACTTCCGTGTCCACCACCACATTGTCGCCCTCGCCTTTGCTCATGCACTCATAGATGGCGTGCCACGTGCCGAGGTCGGCCCATCCGAAGTTGCAGTGCATCACGTAGACGTTGTCGCAGCGCTCCAGCACACCCTGGTCAATGCTCAGGTTGGGGTACGACGGGTAGTTCTCGTTCACGAAAGCCATCTCCTGCTCAATGGTGTAGTCGAAGCGCGAGGTGTCAAACTGTTTCAGCACGTCGGGGAACAGCTGGCGGAAACAGTCTATCAGATAGCGGGCGTTGGCCAGGATGAGGCCCGTGTTCCATAGGAACTCACCGCTGTCCATGAACATCTGGGCAAAGTCGCGCTCTGGCTTCTCAGTGAACGACTTTACGCGATATACCTCTTTCAGCTCCGAGTTGTCACCCTTTTGGATGTATCCGTAGCCCGGCTCCGGGCGGGTGGGCTGCACACCCATGGTCAGCAGGATGTCGTGCTGCTTGACAAACGAGAAAGCCTCCTCGATGTTCTGATAGAATGCCTCCTCGTTCAGCACAAACTGGTCTGACGGTGTGATGATCACGTTGGCCTGATGGTTGCGGCGGCAGATGCGCATGTCGGCCCATGCCACACTGGGGGCCGTACCGCGGTTCACGGGTTCTATCATGAGGTTCTCCTCATGCAGGTCTGGCAACTGCTCTCGCACCAGTGGGGCATACTCCTTGTTGGTGCAGATGATGATGTTCTCCGTGGGCAGTATCTTGGCAAAGCGGTCAAAGGTCTGTTGCAACTGGGTGCGTCCCGTACCGAAGAAGTCTACAAACTGCTTTGGGCGCTCGTCGCGGCTGCACGGCCATAAGCGGCGGCCGCGTCCTCCGGCCAGTATGACGCAATAGTTTTGTTGGTCTATTTTCATAATATTGAGATAAGTTTGTGTTTCTGAGGACAAAGGTATGAAGTTTTAGTAAATTACCAAAAAAAATTACCAAAAAAAATAATTTCCTCGCAAGTTACTCATCATACCACCAAAGAAAAATCCACTTATTCCATATTTTTGACCTTAATTTTTATGACTTATTCCGATTTTTTTGATGGGAAAAAGCCAACTTATTCCGTTTTTTTGTTTTGTGATCGTCTAAGTCAATCTTGGCAAAAACGGTCAAAGGTCTGTTGCAACTTTTTTCAATATGAACTATACCAAGCAGACGCTTACCCGAGACGAAGCTCTCGACATCGTCCGGCACTACAAGCGAGTCGTAACGCCTCGCTACCAGACTGAGCCGAAAGTCTATATGTACGGCTCGTATGCCAAGGGATATGCCACTCCTGACAGCGACATAGACGTGGCTGTCATAGTTCCTGCAGGAATTATTGTAGACAAGTGGCACCAGTGGGCAGACATCTGTGGCGATGTACGCAAGGTGAACACGCTCATTGAACCGGTTCTCATGGAGGACGAAGAAGATTCTCCGCTCTACCGCGAAGTGATGCGGACAGGCGTAGCAGTGTAATAATAAAGGTTGAGAAGCAATGAGCGGGAACCGAGGCCGAGGATGTCGGCAAGGTTCCCGCTCTATTTTGATGATTATATCAAGGAATGATAAATGTTCTGCTCACTACTACCATAGCGTAAGATTCTTCATTCGTCATTTGCATCGAATATCTCTGGCGGAAAGCGAATTTCGTCTTCGGGGTCATCCTGATATTCGTCATAATGGTCTTGGTAATAGGAAGTCTCGTCGAAAATTCTTGATACTCCAGCTTTTTTTGAAAAGATTTCTTATGAAAAGTGAAATATTTATCGAAAAATATTGTACCTTTGCAGCGGCTTGGGGGAGAAATCCCGAGTTGATGATGCATTAGCTTATTATTTCGCACTTGACTGAAAAGACCTAGGAAATCTGTTTTGGAATAGTTCGAT
>ERZ842401.6468-NODE-6468-length-12510-cov-6.156965_pt1 | contig 12510 bp, 12 predicted proteins | sample MGYA00521270_ERZ842401 | MGnify/ENA primary metagenome ERZ842401 (study PRJEB31892, sample SAMEA3878208) | bioreactor metagenome | biome: Moose rumen | place: Sweden | collected 2011-10 | study: EMG produced TPA metagenomics assembly of the PRJEB12797 data set... | reverse complement strand
CCAACGACCCCCTGATTAACAGTCAGGTGCTCTAACCAACTGAGCTACTGAAGCGAATTGCTTGTCATTTCTGATTTGCGGGTGCAAAGGTAATACGAATTTTCGAATTATGCAAACTTTTTAGCAGAAAAATTCATGATAACGTTATTTTTTTGTAATTTTGCACCCAGAAACAGATAAAAAAGAAGAATAAAAGGGTGAAAATCATGATAGGAATTATGAAGAAAACTGAGATAACGAAGGTTCTGGGCGTGGCAAAAAGTGCTCTGCTATTTTGTATTTTTGTCTTTTTGCCATTTTCGGTACAGGCTCAAGAGGTGAAGAACCATAACTTGGAAGTGGCCAAGAATTTGGAGATTTTTAATGCGCTCTATAGGAATCTGGACCTCATGTATGTGGACACGCTCGATGCTAATAAGGTGGTGACAGCGGGTATTGATGCCATGTTGCATTCGTTGGACCGGTACACGGAGTATTATCCAGAGGAGCGGCAGAAGGAGCTGAAGACGATGCTGACGGGCAAGTATGCAGGTGTGGGTGCGTTAGTGCGTTATCACCAAAAATTGAAGCGTGTGGTGATAGAGGAGCCCTACGCGGGTATGCCTGCTGCTGAGGCTGGATTGAAAAAGGGTGATATCATTTTGCAGATAGACGATTCGGTGCTGACTGACAAGCAGACGAGTTATGTGAGCAGTCATCTGCGTGGCGAGCCGGGTACGACATTTGTGCTAAAGGTCCTGCGACCGTCTACGGGCAAGAAGATGAGTTTTAAGATAACGCGCCGTAACATCAAGATGCCGGAAATAACGTGGTATGGTATGTTACAGGACAAAATAGGCTATATCAACCTGAACACATTTACGGGTGAACCCTCCAAGCCAATGCGTCTGGCGTTCCTGGATTTGAAGAAGCAAGGGGCAGAGAAACTGGTGCTTGACCTAAGGGGCAATGGGGGTGGCTCATTGTCGGAGTGTGTAGACATTCTGAATCTTTGGGTGTCCAAGGGTGTGCAGATTGTGGAGACGCGTGGCAAGCTGAAGCGTGCCAACTCGGAATATAAGACGCGTATGGAACCAGTGGACACAGTAATGCCTATCGTGGTGTTGGTGAACAAGGAGACTGCCTCTGCCTCTGAGATTACGAGCGGCGCCCTGCAGGATTTGAAACGTGGTGTAATAATAGGTACGCGAACTTATGGTAAAGGATTGGTGCAGGTGCCAAACGTGGATTTACCTTACAATGCGAACCTCAAGCTGACTACGTCGCGCTACTATTTGCCGTCGGGCCGTGGCATTACGATGGAGGAGGGTATAAAGCCTGATGTGGAGGTGAAGCCAGACACCATGGCCAACATCACGCTCTATTTGGACCGCTTGGACTCAACAGAGGTCATGTTTGACTATGTGGTGGACTACATTGCCAAGCATCCCAATATTGCGGCAGCCAAGGATTTCCACTTGACGGATGCAGATTACAACGACTTCAAACAGCGGGTCATTCGCGCAGGTTTTACATACGACCAGGTTAGCAAGAAACAGTTTGACGAGCTGGTGAAGATGGCGAAGTTTGAAGGTTACTACGATGATGCTCAGGCAGAGTTCGAGGCATTGAAGCAAAAGATAGACCATCACGATGTGTCCCGTGATTTGGATGCACACCGTGATGAAATACAGCAGCTGTTGGAGCAAGACATTGTTGGAGCCTACTATTACCAAGCTGGTCAAGTGCAAGTGGGACTACGCAATGACCCGACACTGCGTGAGGCTCAGCGCATCCTGACTACAGAAGGAGAGTATCTTCGTGTCTTAAATCAAGCTCAGGCAGCAGAAAAAGTGGAATAATCTTTTTTTTGATTACATCAGTATATTGGTCAGTTCCTTCATGCCTTCCGAGGCACCTTTCTGTATCTGCACCACCTCTCGGCTGCCAGTGGAAACGGGCTTGGGGTCAATGAGGTAGATAGGAATGCCAGGACGGGTGTACTGAATGAGTCCGGCAGCAGGGTAGACGTTGAGCGACGTGCCGATGATGACGAAGATGTCGGCCTGCTGGGCGTAGTCGGCAGCAATGGTGATGTTGGGCACAGCTTCGCCGAAGAATACGATGTAGGGTCGCAGCAGCGAACCGTCGCCAGCTTTGGTGCCGGGCTCTATCTCGCAGTTCTCAGGGGTTAGTTGACGGATATAGCGCGGATCGTCCACATCACGGCTGGAGCATACCTTCATTAGTTCGCCATGCAGGTGTATGACGTTTTTTGAACCAGCCATCTCATGCAGGTTGTCCACATTTTGGGTCACCACCGCCACGTCGTATTTTTTCTCCAGTTCTGCCACCAGTTTGTGACCCTCGTTGGGTTTCACCCCCCAGCACTTGCGGCGCAGCATGTTATAAAAATTTGTCACCAGTGTGGGGTCTGCCTCCCATCCTTCGTGGGTGGCAACCTTGGCTACGGGGTACTCCTCCCACAGTCCGTCGGCATCGCGGAAAGTCTTCAGTCCGCTTTCCACAGACATGCCTGCTCCAGTTAAAACAACAATCTTTTTCATAAGCTAAAGTATTAAGAATGCACAAAAATAGCAATTTTTCCCGAAATATCGCGCATAAATCGCAGATTATTTGTAACTTTGCGCCCGATTTTTAAAAATAATAAGGTAAAATAATGGATAAAGTAAGTTATGCATTAGGCATTGGCATTGGTCACCAGTTGGCAAACATGGGTGGCCGGGAACTGAATATCGACAACTTTGCCCAGGCTGTGAAGGACGTTTTGGGCGGTAAAGAGCTGAAAGTAAAGAGCAGTGAGGCTCAGCAGATAGTGCAAGACTACTTTGCTCGTCAAGAGGAGAAGTTGAACAAGCAACGCCAAGAGGCAGGCAAGGTGCACAAGGAGCAAGGTGAGAAGTATCTGGCTGAGAATGCCAAGAAGGAAGGCATCGTGACGTTGCCCAGCGGCCTGCAGTATCAGGTTATCAAGGAGGGTAATGGTAAGAAGCCAACCGCCAAGGACTCAGTGAAGTGTCACTACGAGGGATTTTTGATTGACGGTACGGTGTTCGACAGCAGCATTCAGCGTGGCGAACCCGCGGTGTTTGGCCTGCAACAGGTGATAGCCGGATGGACTGAGGGCTTGCAGCTGATGCAGGAGGGTGCCAAGTACCGCCTCTTCATCCCCTATCGTCTGGCTTATGGCGAGGGTGGTGTCGGCCAGTCTATTCCTCCCTATGCTGCACTGGTCTTTGACGTGGAGCTCATCGAAGTCATGTAACTCTATATCCTATTGGAATTACTGCAATATCGAAATAACGTAACAACGAAAACAATAAAAATCAAACAATGAAAAAGTTTACATTCGCTGCACTTGCAGCTGTGGCTGCCGTCATGATGTACTCATGCGGCAATGGTGCTCCCAAGGCAAACCTGCGGAGCGATGTTGACACTGTTAGCTATGCCATCGGTATGGCTCAGACACAGGGTCTGAAAGATTATCTCGTAGGTCGTCTGGGTGTAGATACTGCCTACATGGACGAGTTTATCAAGGGTTTGAACGAGGGCGCCAATGCTGGTGACGACAAGAAAAAGGCCGCCTACTATGCTGGTATCCAGATTGGTCAGCAGATTTCTAACCAGATGGTGAAGGGCATCAACCACGAGCTGTTTGGTGCAGACTCTACAAAGACCATTTCGCTGAAGAACTTTATGGCCGGCTTCATCAGCGGGACCACGGGTAAGGGTGGCCTGATGACCGTTGACTCTGCCCAGCAGGTGGCCCAGACCATGATGCGCACCATCAAGGCCAAGAACATGGAGAAGGAATTTGGCCCGAACAAGAAGGCAGGTGAAGACTTCCTGAAGGCAAATGCCAAGAAAGAGGGCGTGAAGGTGCTGCCCAGTGGTGTGCAGTACAAGGTGCTGAAGGAAGGTACCGGTGCCCTGCCTAAAGACACTTCTCTTGTGAAGGTTCACTACGAGGGTAAAACGCTCGACGGCAAAGTGTTCGACAGCTCTTACAAGCGTGGCAAGCCTGCAGATTTCCGTGCTAATCAGGTCATCAAGGGATGGACTGAGGCTCTGGTTCACATGCCTGCCGGTTCCAAGTGGGAGGTTTACATTCCTCAGGAGCTTGCCTATGGTGAGCGCCAGCAGGGTGCAGACATCAAGCCTTTCTCGATGCTGACCTTCACTATTGAGCTGATTGAAGTAGATCCGAAGAAATAATGAGAAAAGTCATTATGGTAGCACTCGCCCTCGTTGTGGCGGGTGCTTCTTTGTCTAACGCGCAGACGAAGAAAAATGCCAAACCCCGCAAGAAGACAACTGCAAAGACGGTAGTCAAGGCAGAGCCTGCTCCTCAGGAGACGAAGCCCGCCTTCCGTCTGACGTCGGGTATCGACTCGCTGAGCTATGCTGCCGGTTACGCAGTGGCTGAAATGGTGCGTGACCGCTTGTTTGGCGGACTGGCCAATGAGCTGAAGGGTACCAGCGATTCGCTGAACTATAGCGTGGCCTATCAGGGATTGTTTGATGCCCTGAAGCGCGACACCACTTTGATGAAGCCGCAGAGTGCCGAATGGTTTCTGAACAACCGCATGATGTCGCACCAGCGTGCGCGTGCAGAGAAAGAGATGGCTGCCGGCAAGGCATTCTTGGCTGAAAATGCCAAGAAGGAAGGTGTTGTCACATTGCCCAGCGGCTTGCAGTACAAGGTGCTGACACAGGGTGACGGTCCCGTGCCCAAGGCAGACGACCAAGTGAAGGTGAAGTACGAGGGACGCCTGATTGACGGTACCGTGTTCGACTCTACCGACAAGCATGGCGGTCAGCCTGCCACGTTTGCCCCCAATCTGGTCATCCGCGGCTGGACCGAGGCTCTCACGATGATGCCTGTTGGCTCTAAGTGGCAGCTGTACATCCCGCAGGAGCTGGGCTATGGCGGTCGTGCCGCAGGCATGATACCAGCCTACAGCACTCTGATATTCGACATCGAGGTGGTGGGCATCGAGGGTGACAAGTCGACCCCTGTAAAGAGCAAAAAGAAGAAATAGCCTAACAAGTCCTATATGCAAGAGACAAGACAAAACAAGATAGCGCGTCTGCTCCAGAAAGAACTCAGCATCATCTTTCAGGAGCAGACCCGCTCTATGCATGGCGTAATGGTCAGCGTGACCCGTGTCAAGGTCAGTCCCGACCTAAGCATCTGCACAGCTTATCTCAGCATTTTCCCCTCAGAAAGAGGTGAGGAACTGCTGAAAAACATTACCAAAAATGAGCGCCAGCTGCGCTATGAGTTGGGAACCCGTGTGCGCTATCAGTTGCGCATCATCCCTGAGTTGCGCTTCTTCATTGACGACTCGCTGGATTACATCGAGCGTATCGACAAACTTTTGAAACCCGCCTCCAACTCCTCCCGTTCAGAAGATGAGTAACCCAGCCCCTCCTAAACGGGAGTGGAGATAATAATGACTGAGCAAAACCAGAAACGTCACAGACTATTTAGGGCACCTTTCTGTACGGGAAGGGCAGGGAGTGGCTTCCCCTTTTACATCGCCCGGCGCTACCTTTTCTCCAAGAAGTCTACACATGCCATTAACATCATCAGCGCCATTTCGGTGGTTGGTGTTGCAGTGGCTACCATGGCTCTGGTGGTGACGCTCTCTGTGTTCAATGGGTTCCACGATTTGGTGGCCTCGTTCTTCACACAGATGGATCCGCAGCTGAAAGTGACGCCTGTCAAGGGTAAGACGGCACCCGCTGACGACCCTGTGCTGACCAAGATGAGGCAGCTGCCAGAGGTAGACGTGGCCACAGAGTGTCTGGAGGACCAGGCGCTGGCTGTCTATGGTGACCGCCAGATGATGGTCAAGGTAAAAGGGGTGGGCGACAACTTCGACCAGCTGACACATATCCGAGAAATCCTGGAGGGTGACGGCACTTTCGACCTGCACGCTGCCGACATTAGCTATGGCATTCCTGGTCTGGGCGTTGCCTATCAGATGGGTCTGGGCTACACCTATCAGCAGCCGCTGAAAATCTATGCTCCCAAGCGTGAGGGACAGCTGAATATGGCTGACCCTACAGAAGGCTTCGTCGAGGATGAACTGTATTCGCCTGGTGTGGTGTTCTGCATGAAGCAGAGCAAGTACGACAAGTCCTACATACTCACCTCTTTAGCCTTCACCCGCAATCTGTTTCAGCAGGATGGCATGCTCTCGTCGCTTGAAATGCGTTTGAAGCCAGGCAGCGATTTCGAGCGGATAAAGGCTGAGATGCAGCGTCTGGCAGCTGGCAAATACTATGTCCGCGACCGTTACGAGCAGCAAGACGATACATTCCGTATCATGAAGGTCGAGAAGCTCATTGCCTACGTTTTCCTCACCTTCATTCTCATGATTGCCTGTTTCAACATCATCGGTTCCCTCTCGATGCTGATTATAGACAAGCGCAACGACGTGGTCACCCTGCGCAATTTAGGGGCTTCCGAGCGTCAGATAACCCGCATCTTCCTGTTCGAGGGCCGTCTCATTTCCTGTCTTGGTGCCGTCTTTGGCATTCTTCTGGGCTTGCTGCTCTGTTGGCTTCAGCAGCAGTACGGCATAGTGCGCCTCGGCTCCTCCGAGGGCTCCTTTGTGGTCGATGCCTATCCCGTCAGTGTCCATCCGTGGGACATTGTTCTCGTTTTCTTCACTGTCCTTGCCGTCGGTTTCCTTTCCGTCTGGTACCCCGTCCGCTATTTTGCCAAGCGCTTGCTGGCATAGTGATTTCCCTTTCCTCTATTCTTTGCAGGTTCAAACAACTATGGTTTGGGGTCTGAAACATGAGGGTTGAAGGGTCTAAGCATCATTGTTGAGACCCTCAAGCATCATGGTTGGGACTCTCAAACATCATCTTTCACCCCCCTGAAGCATATATTCTTCACCCCCCTCAACCCTATATCTTTGAGGGGGTTCAACCATATACTTTCGAGGGGTCCAACCATATAGACTTGAGGGGGTCAACCATATATCTTTGAGGGGTATAAAGTATATATGGTTGAGACCCTCAAACATATATTCTTGGACCCCCAAAAGATATATACTCGGACCCCTCAAAGATAGATGTTTGACAGGAAAGCAATAAAATACTATCCTAAAGTGATGTTTTCCACCTCCACGGGTTCATGAAGAAACAGCTGGGCCTGCTCGCGGAATTTGGTTGGGTTCTCGGTGGTCAGGTAGTGGACCAGTCCGCCACGGGTGCAGTGGCTTTCCACCTCAGGGTGTCGCTCAAAATAGTGCAAAAGCGATTCAGCCACGTATTCTCCCTGCGAGACAATGCGTATGCCACGGGGAATATATTTATGGATTTTGGGCAGCAGGATGGGGTAGTGGGTGCAGCCCAGAATGACGGTGTCTATATCTGGGTCCATGCGCATGAGCTGGTCTATGCGCTTTTTGACAAAGTAGTCGGCACCGGGTGAGTCTGCCTCATTGTATTCCACAAGGGGAACCCAGAACGGGCAGGCCACACCACTGACCTGAATGTCGGGAAAGAGTTTGTGGATTTCCAGATTGTAGGACTCGCTCTTAATGGTTCCTTCAGTGGCGAAGATGCCGACGTGACGGGTCTGCGTGAGCGAGCCGATGACCTCGGCTGTGGGACGGATAATGCCCAAGACCCGGCGCTGTGCGTCGAGCTTGGGCAAGTCGTTTTGTTGAATGGTGCGCAGGGCCTTGGCTGATGCCGTGTTGCATCCCAGGATGACCAAATGGCATCCCATCTCAAAGAGTTTCACGACAGCCTGACGAGTAAATTCGTAGACGACGTCAAACGAGCGCGTACCATAGGGTGCACGGGCATTATCGCCCAGATAGAGATAGTCATACTGGGACAACAGCTGGCGTATGCCGTGCAGAATGGTCAGTCCGCCATAGCCGCTGTCGAAAATGCCAATAGGCCCTGGCTCCTTACTGAGCATTGCTGAGTTCTGCCTTGACAGCCTCGGTAATGTCCTCGCCCATGGCTGTGTTCAGCCAAGGGGCCACATTCCCGTCGGTGTTCAGGATGAAGGCATAGCCGCGCTCCTGTCCTATCTTGGCCAGTGCAGCGCCCAGCTTTTCCTTTAGCGGGGCCTGACCTTCAGCCTCGGCCTCGTTCAGCAGGCGCTGGCTCTCCTTTTTGAAGGCGATGTTCTTGTCGAGCATCTCCTGCAGCTCGCTCTGGCGCTTCTGCAGAATGGTCTTCGGGAAGGAAGCCTGGTTGTCAAGGAACTCCTCGTACTTCTTGTTGAAGTCGTTCTCCACACGCTTCTGCTCAGCCTCGTACTTCTCGCGCAGCTGTGCCATGTTGGCTTGCAGAATGGTGTAGTCGGGCATGGCCTGGAACACGGCCTCATAGCTCAGATAGCCGAACTTCAGTGCAGGAGCCGCAGCCTGCTGCTCGTCCTGTGCGGAGGCAGTCAGCGTGATGAGGCTCAGAAGAAAAAACAGAATTTTTTTCATATTACTTTAATCCAAGTTTTGCTTTTACCTGTGATGTGACATCCGTAGACAGCGTAGTGCTGATGTAGGGGATACCGCCTGTGAGGTCCATAATGTAGACATAGCCGCCTGCCTGTCCGACAGCCTTGATGGCATCGAGCACCTTGGTGGTGATGGCCTGCATCTTCTCCTGCTGCTCCTTGGCCAGAGCCTGCTGGTTGTCCTGATAGCTCTGCTGGATCTTCTGGTACATCTCCTGCAGTTCGGTTTCGCGACGCTGCTTGATGTTGGCGGGCAGGGTAGCCTGCTCTTTCTCATAAGCCTCTGACTTCTTCTGCAGTTCTTCCTGCATAGACTTCAAGTCTGCCTCATACTGCTTGGTGAGTGCTTCAATCTCGGTGCGGGCCTTGGTGAACTCAGGCATGGCCTGAATAACCTCCTGCGAGTTGACGTGTCCAAATTTGCCCTGTGCAAATGCTGCCATGGGGGCCAGCATCAGCATCATTAAAAGTAATTTCTTCATTGTCTTGCTTGTTGTTTAAATGATTATTTTCGTGATTTTTTTATTTCGTAGTTACGGCTTAGTTGCTGTAACCCAGCTTTGATAGCACCTCGTTGGAGATGTCCACTTTGGGTGAGCCGAAGATGATGCCTTGGTCGCTGGCACGGTCCAGCACCAGCTGGTAGCCGCGCAGGTCGGCAATGTCCTTGACGGCATTGTACACCTCCTCCTGAATGGGTGTCATGAGGGAGGTGCGCTTCTTGAACAGTTCTCCCTGTGGGCCGAAGTATTTCTTTTTCAGCTCGGCGGCCTCCTTTTCTTTCTCCATGATGGCATCCTGACGGGCTTTCTTCTGCTCCTGCGACAGGAACACCACTTCGTTCTGGTAGTTCTTATAGAGTGTCTGAGCCTCTACTTGCAGGGCATCCACCTCTGCTTGCCACTTCTTCGACACCTGATTCAACTGCTCGTTGGCACGCTCATAGGCTGGAATGTTCTTGAAGATGTAGTCCATGTCAACCAGTGCAAACTTTTGGGCATGGGCTGACAGCGGCAGCAGGAAGAATAAAGCAAATAATTTTAGTATATTTCTTTTAGTTCTCATACTTAATTTGATGTTATATCTTTCACTTGCAAATCTTTTTAATCTCCCCTCCCGTTCAGAAGGGGCAGAGGGTTTAGAATTCCTGTCCGAGGATGAAGTGGAACTGGCTGCCGCCCTTAGACGAACTGGCGTAGGGCTTGTCGAAACCGTAGGCCCAGTCGATACCCATCAGACCCACCATGGGGAGGAAGATGCGGACACCGAGGCCGGCCGAGCGCTTCATGTCGAAGGGGTTGAACTTCTTGGTCTCCGTCCATGCGTTACCGCCCTCAATGAAGCCGAGACCGTAGATGGTCGTGTTACCTAGCATGAAGGGATAGCGCAACTCCAGCGTAAAGCGGTCGTAGGCATAGCCGGAGGCTCCGTAGGGTGTCAGTGAACCATTCTCGTAGCCGCGCAAACCAACAGTCTCCTCGGCGTAGCTCGTAGAATAGCCGCTCATGCCGTCGCCGCCCACATAGAAGGTCTCAAAAGGCGACTTCTTGTCTTTGTTATAGGAACCCAGCAGTCCGAACTCCACGCGGCTCATCAGCACAAAGCACTTCTGGCCATTGGTGAGTGCGGTGTAGGTCTTGGTCTTGAACTTCCACTTGTGATATTCAATCCAGCGATATTTGTCCTGCAACTCGTCCTGATAGCGGTTGGGGTCGTCGTTGTAGGTGGCAGTGGTGGCCAAGTTGGCGTAGTTCTTGTTGTCGAATGCCGACCAGGGTGGCGTCAGCGTCAGTGAAGCCATGAACTCTGAGCCGCGGCGTGGGAACAGCTGGTTGTCAGTAGAGGTACGTGACAGGGTGATGCCCAGGTTTACGTTGTTACAGTTACCGTTAGAGATGAGGAAGTAGCTCCAGTCACGCAAAATGTAGCGGGTGTACGACAGCTGCATCATCAGCTGGAAGTAGTCGTCAGGCCAGCGCAGGCGCTTGCCCCAGCCGATGGACAGACCGAACAGCTTGATGTACTTGTCATCGTCCATCATGGACGAGTAGTCATAGACGCCGGTGTTCAGCGAACCGTAGCCGCCAGAGTACAAATAGTAGTTGTTCATCCATGCGGAGTTACGGTAGGTGCTGGAAATGTCGCTTTGTTTTGAGAAGAAAGCGCTGACGCTGAATGAGTTCGGGCGTTTGCCGCCAAACCAGCCTGTCGAGTAGCCTGTCGAGATAGAACTGTAATAGGTTCCGTTCGACTGCACCGACAGCGACAGCTGCTCACCGTCACCGATAGGCATGATGCCGCGGTGCATCTTGTTCTTGCCAAAGAGGTTGCGCATGGAAAAGTTGGTCAGCTTGATGCCCACACGGCCAATGATGCCCGTTTGTCCCCAACCCAGTGAGAATTCCAGCTGGTCGTTCGACTTCTGCTCCAGCTCCCAGTTGATGTCTACGGTGCCGTCTTCGTAGTTAGGTTTGATGTCTGGATTCACCTTTTCTGGGTCGAAGTAGCCCATAGAGGCTATTTCACGGGCTGAGCGCTGGATGGCATCCTTAGAGAAAAGGTCGCCGGGCTTGGTGCGCAGTTCACGGCGCACCACCTCCTCGTAGAGGCGGTCGTTACCATAGATGCGGACATGGCTGATGTGGGCCTGTGTACCTTCCTGAATGCGCATTTCGAGGTCAATGGAGTCGCCTACAATGTTGACCTCAGTGGGCTGCAGGTTATAGAACAGGTAACCGTTGTTCCAGTAGTAATTGCCCACGGCGTCTTCGTCTTCAGAGAGTCGCTTGTTCATGAGCTTTTGATTGTAGACGTCGCCCTTGCCCATGCCAAGCACGCGGTCCAGATAGTCGCTGGTGACGACAGTGTTGCCCACCCATGTGATGTTGCGCAGATAGTAGCGCTGGCCTTCCTCCACGTTGAGGCGTATGCTGACATGTTTGTCGTCTACCGTCCACACGGAGTCGCTTAGGATGGTGGCATCGCGATAGCCCAGTTCGTTGTATTTGTCTATCAGGGCTTTCTTGGCTTCCTCGTATCGTTCTGGAGTGAACTTCTTGGACTTGAACAGGTTCTGGAACTTGCCGGCCTCGTTGATTTTGCCAAAGGCACCCTTGGTGAACATCGAGCCCTTGATGCGCTTGTCGCTCAGCTGGTCATTGCCGTCAATGATAATCTGACGCACTTTCATCTTGTCTTTCTTGTCGATGTTTACGTCCAGTATCACTTCGTTCTTGCCCGTCACGTCATCACGCTGTACGATTTCGATTTCAGCATTCTTGTAACCCTTGTCGTCGAAGTATTTCTTAGCCAAGATTTTGGCACGGTCTATCATGTTTGGTGTGATCTGCGACCCTTTCATAATGCCTAACTTAGCCTCCATATCCTCACGCTCCGACTTCTTCAGACCATTGTAGTTGATGGTGCTGATGCGCGGACGTGTGGCCAAATGGATGCAGAGGTATACCTTGGAACCCACGATAGAGTCGGCTGTGATGGCTACTTTCGAGAACAGACCGTTCTTCCAGTAGCGCTTGACGGCTTCGGTAATCTCCGTTCCTGGCAGGCTGATGACCTGGCCGACAGACAGACCAGACAGGCCAGTGAGCACATAATCCTCGTAGCCCTCCACGCCCTTGACGGCCAACCCGCCTATCTCGCACTGGCGGGGCGTGCCGGCATAGGAGATGTCAGGGTTGACGATGACATCCTGAGCGCAGACGCTTAAAGGTAAAAAGGCAAAAAGGTAAAAAGGTAAAACACCTTTCACCATCACCTTTACCTTGTCTATGATTGCCTTTCTTGTCACTTTCTTATTTTTTTTACCTTTTTTTACTTTCTTACCTTCTTACTTTTCTTCTTCCTCCACCTGTGCTTCCGTCTTGCCAAAGCGGCGCTGGCGACTTTGGTAGCTGGCAATGGCCTTGTGTAGGGCCTCCTCGTCGAAGTCGGGCCAATAGGTATCGCAGAAATAGAACTCCGAATAAGCGCACTGCCACAGCAGATAGTTGGAGATG
>ERZ842401.6467-NODE-6467-length-12511-cov-3.771596_pt1 | contig 12511 bp, 12 predicted proteins | sample MGYA00521270_ERZ842401 | MGnify/ENA primary metagenome ERZ842401 (study PRJEB31892, sample SAMEA3878208) | bioreactor metagenome | biome: Moose rumen | place: Sweden | collected 2011-10 | study: EMG produced TPA metagenomics assembly of the PRJEB12797 data set... | reverse complement strand
CCCTTTCAAGAAGTGGACTTGCATTGAGAAATATGGTACAATGAAGCTGATCTGATCTGATCTGATCTGATCTGATCTGATCCGCTCCGGCAATGTATTTCAAGATTGCATCGTCAATCACGGTATACTCGGAGCCGTTCAAAACAATTTTCGCGCCGGAGTACGGAGGATTCCAATAGGCGCGAATTTTTCGTTTGATCGTTTCCGTCGAGTCGTCCGCGCGGATGTATTTACCCTGTTCCAATTCCTTCAGGCTGTAATACGTTCCTTTCGGCTGAACGGTTGCTTCCAAAATCTCGCCCGCCGAAATCCGATCGATGATCTTCTCGAACAACTCCGCCGTTTTCAAATGTGCCAGCCGAACGAGATCGCGATTTACAATGTCGTGCGGAATCGGAAAACGCTCGCAGCAGATGATGTTGCCGGTATCGAACGTCTCGTCCATGTAATGCGCGGTTGCGCCCCAATATCCCCAATCATTGAGAATTGCCGCGTGATATCCGGAGCCGCGCGCCTCGGGCAACGGTCCGGGATGAAAATTGATGCTGCCCTTGCTCGGAATCTTCAATGTCGACGGCTTTACCAATTTCCAATAGAACGAAAGCAGGTACTCGATCGGCGGCAATTGCTCCGCGCGGAGGAGAAAATCTTCTTCGCTGCCGACGGGAATTTTCGCTTCCCGACAGATGTTTTGCAACTGCTCATCGTTCGGACGCAATACCGCAAACGTCACGTCGATCCGTTTCGACAGCAGATATTTCAGCGACCGAATTGACGACGGCGTCTCTTTAGCCATGAACAGCACATTCATGCCGCCCGCCTCCTCTCATGAAGAAGTGGACGCACATCGAAAAATGTGCTATAATTAAAGAGATTGCTGATTGCTGATTGCTGATTGCTGATTGCTGATTGCTGATTGCTGATTGCTGATTCAGGAATTGTTTTTCGAGAACTTTCAATCGACGGCTCCGTTCTTTGATCTTGCGCGCCGGAATGCCCGCATACATCGAAAACGGCTCGGTCGATTTTTTGATCAAGCTCATTGCGCCGACCGCCGTTCCTTCAGCCAAAACGACATTCGGCAACACGAGCGAGCCCGCGCCGATGATCACATGATCCTCCAGCACAACCGGACCGCCGATGTCATGAATGAATTCGTCGCCAAGCAACGGACCGGTCATGTATTCGCCGGAGTAATCGTCGCTGTTTGAAAAAATCGTTACCTTGCCGGAAATGTTGACGTAATTGCCGATTTTGATGCCGAACTTGCCGTAAAGGCTCGCGTGAACGGCAACGTGGACGTAATCGCCGATCTCGACTCCGGCACCGCCGCTCAGAAAGACGAAGTCGTCAATCCGAACGTGATTGCCGAGCGAAATTTTCTGCGGCGAATAGATCGCGGCGAGTCGACTTACGCTGACGTCTTCACCGACGCTCGCAAAGCCGATTGCCTTCAATTCTTCGGCAGAATAAAAACTGCTCATCAAATCACTCTCCTCAAATGAAGTTAACGTGCGCGCCGGGATGTTTCAACGCATGCAGATATTTGTTCATCTCGTCCAACCGGCACGCCTTGCGGCATTTTGTCTTCAAAAATTCGCCGCTGAATTTTTCCATTACCTCGCGCGTATGTTCGCTCTCCCAAATCTCCGTAAACGGCTTTTCGTAAATGTTGCCGTATAAAAATTCTTCGATGCCGACGAACGCCACACAAGGAAAAACCTCGCCTTTCGCGTCGATGTGCGTCATGAAAGGCAAGGCATAACATTTATCGTACGGCTTTTCGGCGGTCAAGTTTTGAATTGCCTGATGCCGGAAGTATATTGCGAAATCGTCCGTTGCCAACTCTTTGACCTGTCGCTCGATCTCGCGACTGTCTTCGTAATCGACGGCGATTAAATGTCCGCTGTACTTGTGTTGCGAGAAGGGCTTGACGGTGAGATAATCCATTCCGATCTCGCGTAAATTTTTTGCAAGCAGATACACTTCGTCTTTGTTGTCTTCCAACAGCAGAAGTTGCGCACCGAGCGTCACGCCGAGATTTTTGTCGCGCTTGATCTTGACGGCATCTTGCAGATTGTTGTAAACGCGTTGCAAATCGCCCTTTCGACGGCTCTGAATTTTCGCGTAAGTCTTTTCGGTAGCCGCCGCGATGCTGAACCGAATCCACGTCAGCGATTGCAAACACTGCTCCGAAACTTCTTTTGTCAGCAACACGCCGTTTGTCGACAATGCCGCATCCACGCCGCACGCCTTCGTTTCGTTGAAGATGAACGGCGCGTCTTTATGCATGAGCGGCTCGCCTTCCCCGGCAAAAATTACACTCTTGAGTCCGCGCGTCGACAGCTCTTTGACGTTATCCAGAAACAACTTCGTATCCAAGAAATTCGGTTTATATCCGATGTAGTCGAGCGCGCAGAAAATGCAACGATGATTGCATGCACCGCTCAATCCGACCTCGATTTCAATCGGATAAATTGTTTTCAGATCCCCCCCCTGTGTTCAACCAACGCGCGACTTCACAAGGATGATAAATCAACTTATGCGAGTCAATTCTGATGTTTTGTTTTGCCATGTTGAAGTTTCTCCTCCGAATTTTTGTCAAACATTCAAAACCGTACTGAGGAATTTCAGCAAATCGCCTTTCGCCACCGGGCGCGAATTGCCCAAGAAATTGGTATTGATCGCTCCGGCGGCGTTTGCAATCAAAGTCGCCCAATCGATTGGAAGTCCGCCGATTGCGCCGAGCAATGCCAGCGAATAAAATGCGTCACCCGCGCCGATGGTGTCTTTTACATGCAACGTAAGTGCCGACAATTGCGTTTCGGAATCGCCGCAAATGCCGAGTGCGCCGCTCGCGCCCAGCGTCAACCATGCATATCGGCTTTTCAATTGATCGCAAAGTCGATGCAACAGAACCGAATTCGGCTCCAAAGATTGATCGGACGCCAGACGAATTTCGCCTTCATCGACTACAAAACAATCCGCGCGGCGATATCGGCGATTGAGGATATTTCTGCCGTAATTGGAAGTGTTCGTTTGACAATTGACCGCCAAAAACTTCGCCCGATCTTCAAGCAATCGGATTGCTTCATCCGACAATACGCCATGTCCGTAATCGCAAACGACAACCGCATCGTAAGACGCCGAAATGTCGCGAAGGTTCCGCAAAAAATTGCCGCAATCGACATTTTTCATCTGCTCCGCCGTCAACAGTCGATTGATCGTAAACAGCTTGTCAAATTCCTGCCGAAGGTTGTGATACTTCAGATATCGACGCTTGACGGGCGTGATGAAGTTTTTCGACTGAACTATGCGACATTCGACGGGCGGCATTTTCGGCAAAATAAAATTCAATATATCCTCTTCCATGCCCATTTGCGAGAGGAAGGTTACCTTGCCCGCGAAATTCGCCAAGTGCCGGGCAACTGCCAAGCCGCCTCCCGCGTATCGCTCGGAAGAGTCGTACAGCGTCGACACCGTGAAATCTTTTCGCGTCACGCCCTGCACCTTGCAAAAGACGTATTCGTCAATCGTAATGTCGCCGACGACGAGGATGTTTAAATCCCGAAAACCGTCGACGCAATTTCTGATCTGCTCGAAGACATTCGCGCCGTACTTTTTGCGCATGTCTTGAGACTCTTTAATGACGTTATCCGGCAAGGCTCCGAAGAAATTGTTCAGCAACTTCGTCGAGCTGTGCACTTCACCCGATGTAAAATAAATCCGTCCGCCGTAACGCTCGACAATCTCCTGTTCGGAAGAAATATTGCCGTTGACGTCGTTGCGGGCATCGGCATATTCCGCGCCTTTGACGTAGATGTCGGGTTGCACGTTTTCGACGACATCATGCACCGTCGGCGACTCGCTCAACATCACGTAATCAACGCATTCGATGTTGGCAAGAAACGACATTCGCTGTTGATCATTGAAATACGGTCTGCCCGGACCTTTGTTTACATATTTCGAGGCGGTGATCGAAACGACGAGGATATCGCCCTGCGCCTTCGCCTCATTCAGATGCTCGATATGCCCGTAATGAAGCAAATCAAAAACTCCGTGGCAAAGCACCACGGTTTTGTTTCGATCGCGAAAATCCTGCCGCAATTTTTTAAAATCCGATTGTGCAATGACTTTTTGCAACGTAGACATTAAGCACTTCTCTCCCGCTAATTTTGAGTACACAAAACAATTCGACTGTCGAAAGATGATACAACATTTAAAATCACATTTCAAGCAGTAGAAAAAATTTGTGTTTAAGAAGTGCCCGGTCGGCGACGCCCGAATTCAGATACGTTCGAGCGGTACGCCGTATAAAATTGCTTCGGAGTATGTCGATGAATGCTTGCGAATGAACCAATCGTAATTCTGCAATCGGCTCATCAGCATTTCCGGAATATCGACGACATCATCAAGGCTGTGATAGATCGAAATTGCCAAAATCGGACGATTGCGCTCGAGAACTTTCATGCCGCCTGCCAATGCATAACGTTCCGCGCCTTCGATATCCGTTTTGACAAAGCCGATCGGAATATCGGAAAAATATTCGTCAATCGATATCGCCTCGACGGATTTTTCTTCGCCGTTCGGATCAACCGCCGCGATGTAATTGCTTCGCTTCAGCGCGAGCCGGGTTCGCTCATTCCAAAGCGCGAAATTTTCGCAATGTATGTTTCCGATATCGTCGAATTGATACGCCGCCAATTTTCGGAAATTGTCGGCGTCCGCTTCAAAGGCATATACATTCGCCGGTTTTATTCCCAATGCCGACATTTCGCGCAACGTGTCGCCGGTGTAAGCTCCCGCATCGAGAAAATTGATCCCGTTCAACAAATGCCTGATCGACTTTGGAAAATATTGCGGCTCATCGGAGTAACAGTCGACGATTGCGCGCAATGCTTTTCCTTCGAGTACCGAGTTCAAGATCGTTTCGAGATATTTCACCGATTCCGCATCGTCGAATTTCGTAATTAATTTTCGGAGCCGCGCAACATACTTTTCGTCGTGCCGGTACTTGTCGAAATCAATAATATCTCCGTCGCGTTGCAGAAGAAATTCCAAGAAGGTGAACAATCGTGAGAAGCCCATTTCGGAAGCCTTTGCAGACATTTGCGCGAAATACATGCTCGAGATCAAAATATTCGTCGTCGTCCGATCCGACGAGAGGAGCTCATTTCTGCTCAAGATATTCAGACCGCAGTATTTCTCATCCCCCCCCTGTCTTGTCGGATCGTCGTCGTAAAAAGCCGCAATCGGAACGTTATGCCGCGTCAGCTTTTCAAACAGCAATTTGCCGTTATAACCCGCTCCGTAGATCACATTGCGTCCTTCAAACAATGATCGATCCAATCGCTCAAAACTCACTTCGCGAATCATTTACATCACCTGATCAATTCATTCGGAATGCCGTAGAAAACCGTCTCGCCGACGTAATACGAATGATGCCGCAGGAAAAATGTATAATCGGCGAGTTCTTCATACAAAAAAATCGGAATATCGATCACATCGTCGAGAGAATGATAAATCGAAATCGCCAAAATCGGACGCGAAGTGCGGAGTAAATCTTTTGCACCGCGCAACATCGGAAGCTCGGCTCCTTCAATGTCCGTCTTCAGAAAATCGATCTTCTCATCGACAATGTCAATCAATGTTCCGGTCGGAATTGTGATTGTTTGTACCCCCCCCTATGTTTCTCGACTTCAGCCGGATCGAGGAGATAACTCGCCGCCAAATTCTCGTCGCGCACCAAAAAATTCATCTCGCCCTTCGCATTCGACAAGCCGCAATTGACGGGAACGACTTTATCCGTCAAATTCAACTTGGCGGCGTTCTCGGCGATTTTCGGAAAGACGACGGGATTTGCCTCGATCTCGTAAATCTTGCCGAAGCGAATGTTGTTTCGCGTCAACTGCCCGAGCATGTCGCCGGTGTATGCGCCGCAATCGACCAGCACCGAGTTTTCGTTCAGCAATTGCGGAATCGGCGAGACGAAGTAATGCTCCTCCGTCGACGAAACGGCAATAAACCGTTCTTTCAACAATTCGCCGCCGTTGGCAACATCAGCCATCAATTGCCAAATTCGCCGCGACTCTTCATCGCCGAAAATGTGTTTGACTTCATGCCATTTCGCATTCCAATCCGCCGACGATTGTTTCATCGACAGGCATCGATCCAACGCATTATCGCAATCGCTGACCAACATCGAGTATATTTCGTAAATCTCGACGGGAATTGTCTTAAGCCTTTCCAAAATCACCCGTGCAAAACTGCTGCCCATTATGACGCTCGTTTTTTCGGATTTTGAAATGCGTTTCAGATCGTCGAAGCCGAAACATTTTTTGCCTTCGACAAGCGTTCCGTGTTTACTCGGATCGTCGTCGACAAAGTAATCCGCATCAAGTTGCATTTCATTCAACAATTTCAGAGTCTGGCGTCCGAGCGTGCCCGCGCCGTAAATGAACGTCGTCGAATTTTCCAATTCGCGTTTGATCTCCGCGCTGTTATCGCGTGTAATTTCTTTCAACGGTTGTCACCTCACAAAAAATACTTTTAAACATTCAAGACCGTGCCGAGGAATTTCAGAAGATCAACCTTTGCCACCGGGCGCGAATTGCCGAGCAGGTTGGTTTTGATCGCGCCGGCGATATTTCCGACCAATGTTGCCTGATCGATCGGAATATCGACCGCCGCCGCCAACAGTGCCAGCGAGTAAAACGCATCTCCGGCTCCGACCGTATCTTTGACATGAAGAGTAACTGCCGACTGCTTTGCTTCGATCTCGCCGTCAATGCCGAGCGCGCCGTCCGCTCCCAACGTCAGCCATGCATATTTGCTGTGCAGTTGTGTGCAGAGTTTATGCAACACGGTGCGATTATCATCCAAAGACGCGCCCGCCGCCAATCGAAGTTCGCGCTCATCGAGCACAAAGCAATCCGCGCGGGTGTATTTCGTAATGAGATTCATGCCGTAATTCGACGAGTTTGTTTGACAGTTGACCGCCAAAAATTTTGCCCGTTCTTCAATCATTCGGAGTGCTTTATCCTGCAACAATCCATGTCCGTAATCGCAAACCACAATCACATCGTAATTCGGCAACATTTCTTCGAGATTGCGGTAGAAATTGCCGTAGTCGACATTTTTCAGCTGTTCAAACGTCGAGAGATGATTGATCGAAAACAGCTTGTCAAACTCCTGCCGAAGATTGTTGACTTTCAAGTATCGACGCTTGACGGGCGTGATGAAGTTTTTCGATTGAACGATGCGGCATTCGACGGGCGGCATTTTCGGCAGAATGTAATTCAAGATGTCCTCTTCCATGCCCATTTGCGAGAGGAACGTCACCTTGCCCGCGAAATTCGCCAAATGCCGGGCGACGGCAAGCGCGCCTCCCGCATATCTGTCATAAGAATTGTACAGCGTCGACATTGCCGAGTCTTTCATCGTCAAGCCCTGCACTTTGCAAAAAACGTACTCGTCGATGATGATGTCGCCGACGACCAGCACGTTCAGATCGCGAAAAGACTCGACGCGATCGCGAATTTGCTCAAAAACGTTTGCACCGTGTTTTTTACGCATTTCCTGCGATTCTTTGATGACATTTTCCGGCAGGGCATCGAAAAATCTGTTCAGCAATTTCGTCGAGCTGTAAACTTCGCCCGAAGTGAAATATATCCGACCGCCGTACTGCTCGACAATCTCTCGTTCGGCGTCGATATTGCCGGTAACGTCATTCTGTGCAACGGCATATTCCGCGCCTTTGACGTAAATATCGGGTTGTACATTTTTGACGACTTCATGAACGGTGACGGCTTCGCTCAAAACGACGTAATCGACACACTCGATGCTCGCCAAAAACTGCATGCGCTGTTGATCGCTGAAATACGGACGCCCCGGTCCTTTGTTGACGTACTTCGAGGCGGTAACCGAAACGACGAGAATGTCGCCTTGCGCTTTCGCTTCCTGCAGGTGCTCGATATGTCCGTAATGCAGGAGATCGAAAACGCCGTGGCAGAGTACCACGGTTTTGTTTTTCGCTCTAAAACCTTCACGAAGTTCATGAAATTCCTGTTGGGTTACGATTTTGTTCATGGATTCAAGCCCTTTACTTACTCAAGAATTTAAACCAATCCGCAGTGGCTTCTTTGATCGTTTCCGGCGTCCACACGGGAGCTTTGCGCCAATAATCTATGTTTTCGATGATGTGTTTGACGCCTTCTTCCAAACTGACTTTCGGATGCCAATTCAACATCGAGTTGATCTTCGTCGTATCCGCCCAAGTGCAATCGGGTTCGCCGGGGCGTTTCGGAATATGAACGACTTCATACGGCTTGCCTTCGCCCAACAATTCGACGAGCCGATTGACGGAGTAAGTATGCTCACTGCCGACATTAAATCTCTCGCCGACGATATTCGAATTTGCTGCCGTCCAAAACGCGTCGACGACGTCCGTGACGTAAGTAAAATCTCGTGTCTGTTCGCCGGTGCCGACAATGGTGTAAGGTTTGCCGGCGAGTTTTTGTCCGAGAAAAACGCCGAAGACCGCGCCGTAAGTTCCGGACGTTCGGGAGCGCGGACCGTAGACGTTGAACATGCAAAGCGAGACGACGGGAAGTTTATAGACTTGCGCCCAGTGCAAAGCCAATTCCTCGCCGAGCCGCTTTGTCAAGGCGTAAGGATATTGCGGACGGAATTCGGCAAGTTCATTTGTCGGATATTTGTCGGGAATGCCGTAGCAGGAAGAAGACGCGGCGTAGAGAAAACGTTTGACTCCGGCTTTGCGTGCCGCCTGCAATACCGCAAACGTGCCGTCCACATTGGAATGAAAATATTCGACCGGCTTTTGGATCGACGGAACGATATCCGCCAACGCCGCGAAATGAAATACCCAATCGACGCCTTCAAACAGCGGCGCGATCAATTCTTCATCGCAAATGTCGCCGAAAACGACTTTGAGTTTCGGAGGATTCTCAACCCCCCCCTGTATGTGTTGCAAATTCTCGGCTCTGCCGGTACTGCAATTGTCAATGACGACGACTTCATGCCCTTCGGCGAGCAGTCGATCGACCATGTGCGAGCCGATAAAGCCGCAACCGCCCGTGACGAGTGATTTCATTTCAAATTCCCCCTTCGGAAATGCGTTTGATCTCATCGACGACGTCCTGCAAAATCATGTTGTGAATTGACTCGACCGTGCCGTAATTCATGCTCGGAACGTGGATGTTCAGATCGCCGAGTCGACTGAGACTGTTTTCTGCCTTGAAGCCGGACAGAGTGATGATCGCACAACCGATCTTCCGCGCGGAATGAACGGCGTTGAGAATGTTCGGCGACTCTCCGGAACTGGAAACGGCCGCGAGCACGTCATTCGACTTTGCGATCATTTCGATCTGCTTGTCAAAGACATGTTCGTAGCCGTAATCGTTTCCAAGACAAGTAAGAACGGCGGGATCATGCATACCGTGAGTACGCATGCCGCCGTTCTTCAAAAAGTCCACGGTCATATGCATCGAAATTGCGGCACTTCCGCCGTTTCCGATGAAAAAAATCATGTTGCGATTTTTCTTCGCAACGAGAAAACACTCCGTCAGAGTCGTGATGATGTCATCGTACGATTCAACACTTTCAACACAGGGGGGGGTTGAGAATCCTTTGATCAGACGCACCTTTTTGAGTGTCTCGATCGATGAAGTAATGTATGACATTGTATCTCTCCCAATCAAATCGGCAAAATCAATTCGAGCAGAGGCTTGACGAGATTGTTTGTATATAATTGCGGTCTGACCTCTTTAACGCGCTCGCGATATTTTTGCCGGTTCGCTTTAAGAAATTCAAAATCGTAATCCTCAACGGCGTAATTGATTCCAATGCCCAGCGATTCAAAATACTTGGAGGTTCGCTCCGGACGATTTGCAATGATCGGCAGTCCGGCACTGATGTAATCGAAAAAGTGATTCGATGAAGCATAGACGCGCTTCCATTTTGTGTAATATCCGAGTTGATCCGCCGTTGAATGCTCGCCGACGCGCTTCATCGGATGCGTTCCGTAATCGTATTGATTCAAAGTCTTCACGAGATTGGCATAAGGCACGGGGTTGTGGAGATTGAAAAACTCAATTTCGCGATCCCAGATGAAGAATTCTTCAAAACGCTGTTTGTAATTCGGATCGCGCCAATTGCCCGGGGCGGGATAAACATCAATATGACAACGTTTTTCCTCGCAATACTTCGCCAAGCCCGTCCAATCCCAATCGTCCTGCACTTTGACATTGACGAGACCTCCGGCATAGCACAGCCGCAACGGCGCGTCGTCTTTGATGATGAAGTACGGAGCTTGAATGCGCTCGTCGCAACCGTCAAAGAGTTGCACTTTCGGACGTTGCAATTTGCAGTCGTGATGCTCGATCAAGTAGTCGACTTCAAACGAACGATCGGTGACGATATCGGCATTTTCCATGCAGAATTGTTCGTTGGCATAAGTCAATTGCGGGAAATTGGTATAAAGTCTGCCGACATCGTATTGATCGAAAACAACGGTCGGCAGAAATTTCTTTTTGTAAATCAAGTACGACATGATGCACATGAGCTCCGGGCTCCAAGCATGCGAAAACAGATGAACAAACGATGCTTGGCTCGTCATCAGTCGAATGAGAAGATCAATATGCGAGCCGGTTTCGGAATAAGAGTCCGCTTCGGCAATGACCGATTCGCGAACACTTGGATCGGCGGCTCCGCCCAAAACATGAATGTAATCGACTTTGATGCCTTGTTTTTGAACGGCTTTCATGATTTTGTAGGAGCGCGCCGAAAGATTCAACGACACGAAGACTGCCTTGCGCAATTCTTTGTTGTGATTCATTTGCAAGAGCATTTGCATTTTCATGCCCGCGTCGACCGGTTTATCGGAAGAAACATTAATCATGCGGGCAATTTGCGAAAGCCATTGCATTTCGATTCGCCGTTGCCGTTGCCGATTGACGTATTGCAACGTCTTCAAGCTGAAGAATTTAAAGTAGCCGCGTTGACGGAATGCATCTCTTATCGGCTCTTCGTCGTCGAGTTTTTTTGCAATGATCACGAGCGGATTCAAACTGATTGCGGGCGGAATGTCGGTCATTTTGAGAACCGGTCTGCCGAAATAACCTTGTCGATCCGGAGCTTCATCCGCAAAAAAGACCGTCGGAATGTTGATTAAAGAGAGTTCGAGCATCGTGATCATTGCCATGGGATTGACGCCGTAAATCACAACTTGATTTGATCCCTGCAACGAGTTTGCTATCGCTTCAAAATCGATGTCGACGCGATCAAAAGTGTTTTCGTTTTCCATACAATTACCTCTTCAACTCGGCGATCGAGTTCGCGATCAGATCAACATCATCGAATGTCAAAGTGCCGTACATCGGCAAATCCAACGACATTGTCGACAATTTCCGCGCGGTTGAAAGATCGCCGCGTCTGCCGTTTTCGGCATGTGCAACCGTATCGCATGTCAGGCGATCGTAGAGTTTTCGAGTCATTATGCCTTCGTCGCGGAGCCGCTCCCAAACCGTGTCGCGATTTAAGCCGAATTCGGCTTCGTCGATGAGCACGGGGTAATACGCATGATTGTATCGAACATTTTCTTTGTAATCGAAAATCTTGACGCCCGCGATCGGAGCCAGTTTCTCGGCATAACGCAACGCCAATTTGTGACGCGTCGCGATCTCGTTCTCGAAATTCGGCAAATTGCAAAGCCCCATTGCCGCTTGGAATTCGTTCATCTTCGCGTTGAACCCGCAAAGATCGACGTCCGACGTCTCGTAATTGACTCCGAAATTGCGATACAGCTCGAAAGTCTTTTGCAGACTCGGAGCTTTGTAAACGAGCATGCCGCCTTCGATGCTGTTGAAAATCTTGATTGCATGGAAGCTGACCATCGTAATGTCGCCGAAAAGAACGACATGGCGTCCGTCAACTTTTGTTCCGAATGCCTGCGCCGCGTCGAAGATCAACTTCAAATTGTGTTTTGCGGCAATCTCTTCAATGCGTTTGACATCGCAAGGAATGCCGAAGATATGAGGCGTGACGATTGCGGAAGTCTTTTCCGTGATCAATTCTTCGATTTTGTTCGGATCGATGTTGTAAGTATTATCGACATCGCAAAAAACGGGCGTCAAACCGCTGCGGACGATTGCGTTTGTGGTGGAAATAAAAGTAAACGGCGAAGTAATGACTTCTCCGTCCAATTTCAGAGAATGCAACGCAATTTCGAGTGCCGAATGCCCGTTGACAAACAGATCGAGGTTCGGATGGTTCAAATACTCCTGCAGTTTCGATTTGAATGTACGGAGTTTCGGTCCGTTGTTTGTCATGGCTCCCGTTTGCCAAATCGATTTGATCTCGTCGACGTATTGATCAAAATTCGGCAGAACGGGACGCGTCGGCGGTACAAGTATTTTTGTCATTTGAAATTCCCCGTTAAATAAAAAAAATTGATATTTAATTGGTGGAGACGAAGGGATTCGAACCCTCGACC
>ERZ842401.6466-NODE-6466-length-12511-cov-12.352521_pt1 | contig 12511 bp, 7 predicted proteins | sample MGYA00521270_ERZ842401 | MGnify/ENA primary metagenome ERZ842401 (study PRJEB31892, sample SAMEA3878208) | bioreactor metagenome | biome: Moose rumen | place: Sweden | collected 2011-10 | study: EMG produced TPA metagenomics assembly of the PRJEB12797 data set... | reverse complement strand
GCCAGGCTCTCCCGCTGTCTTACCATCGGCCCGCAGGACAGACAATACGGTCGTCTGTACGTTCCTCTACCGGAGACATCATCCTGATGGACCGCAAGGGGCAGCTGATCCGCCTGTCAAAGGCCGGAGAAAAGTGGGCGGTAACGTCCAGGCAGAATACTTCATTTCCGGACGGATGGATCTGGGAAGACTATGAAGGACACATTTGCACGGTCCATGAGGACACGTTGTACTGGATCGGCTCCGATGGCCAGTCGGGAACCAGTCCGCTGGGCATGAAGGTGGAGGGTGTACCTTACAAAAGTCCCGACGGACGGCTTCACCTTGTCGGTTCCAGGGGAATCTTCCAGCTGGATTTCGGACACCGCTTCAACCGGCTTCCCATCGATGTTCCCTATGCAGGCTGCCTGCTCCAGACTGCGGAAGGAGACCTTTTCATCGGCAGTACGATGGATGGTCTTTACCAATACCGCCCCGCCGACCACTCCCTGACCCACTTCGGCCGGGAAGAGGGCCTTCCGGAACGGACTGTCACCAACCTCGCACAAGATTCGGAAGGAAACATCTGGATTTCTACCAGGCATTATGTCTCCAGGCTTGACAGATCCGACAACAGCATCACTGTAAAGGACTTCTCCGGCACTTTTCCGCTCAACTATACCAAGCTCTGCGCCCTTTCGCTGCAGGGTCAAGAAGGAGGAGAAGTTATCCTGTTCGGAGGCGACCAGTCTGTAAGTATCGTTAAAACAAGAAGCGAGCAGCCATCGGCCGCCTCCATTCCCTTCTCGCTGGATGCGGTTCTTGTAAACAACCGGATCTTCGAGGTTCCGGAAGAAGGTCCGGCGGTTCTCGACCACAGGCAGAATCTTCTCACTTTCTACTATTCCGGGATGGATTTCCGGAACAGTTCCCAGTTAAACTATTCCTACTTCCTGGAGGGCTTCGACGATGAATGGATTCCGGCCGGACGCAATACCATCGCCACCTACTCCAATCTGCCGGCGGGAAGCTACACTTTCCGTGCCCACGTTGCCCGGCAAGACGGGACAATCAGCCCTGCGGAGATTGCGTTCCCTTTCCGGATCAAGCCCTCCCCCTGGATGTCCTGGCCCGCAAAACTCCTTTATTCGCTATTGGGCCTGGCGCTGATTGGGCTCCTGCTTCGCTACTACTGGCTTTACCAGAAAGCCAGGGAAAAGGCCCTGCTGGCAGAAGCCGACCGCGCCCTGGCAGAGAGTGAACACCTGATTCCACAGCCGGAGCCGCAGAATGTACCCTCGGAAGATCCCGTAGAAAAGAAGCTTACTGCAAAAGAAAAGGCTTTTGTTGAAAAAATGGAGCGTATGGTGGAAGAGAACCTCTCCGACGAATCCTTCAATGCCACCGTGCTGGCGGAACAGACCGGCATGAGTTACACCCGATTCTACCTGAGAGTGAAAGAACTGCTGGGAATGACTCCGCAGGAATACCTGACCGAGCGGCGGCTCACCCGGGCCCGGGAGCTGCTGGGAATCGGAGACTACAACGTGAGCGAAGTCTGCTACCAAGTGGGCTTCTCTTCCCTGCCCGGCTTCTCCCGCAGCTTCAAGAAACGCTTCGGAATTCCCCCCAGCGAAGTAACAAAGGCGAAATCCTGAGCATGACAAAGATTCTCTTCATCCACGGCCTGGCCTCGTCCGGGGCGTACAAAATGGCGGACATGCTCAGGCAGATGCTGCGCCCGGCAGAGGTGGTGGCGCCGGACCTTCCCATCGACCCGGACCAGGCACTGACGGAACTGGATACCTTATATAACGAAGAAAAGCCGGATCTGGTGGTCGGGCTCTCCTGGGGCGGCTTCCTGGCCCTCCGGCTGGAAGCGGCCAAAACCGTGGTGATCAATCCGGACCTGGACATCTCCGTCCTCCTCCGAGAGCATATCGGCCCCATGGAGTATCTGTCTCCGAGACGGAACGGAGAACTTTCATTTTTGATTACGGAGGAAATCTGTCAGAAATATGAGTCGCTGGAAAATGGCGCCCTAAAAGCCGACAGGGCAGTCCTGGGCTGTTTCGGCGAACAGGACACCCTGGTCCACTGCGCTGACAAATTTGAAAGTATTTTCCCCGGCCGGGCTTTCCGCTACCCCGGCGGTCACCTCCCCGCCTACCCTGAGATGAAATTCCACATCGTCCCCGCCATCCGGGAATTTTTGGGACAAAAAGAGGGCTGACCCGAAGGCCAGAAACTACTCCCCTACGTGGAAAGCCACGCGGAGCTCTTCGATCTCGGCGTCCGTGATGGGGTTCAGCTTACCCACCGGGGCGGCCATGATTAGCGAACGGGCGCTGAAATCGGCCACTTCCAGCTTGTCGAAGGTGTTGATGAGGCGGTCGCCCGTCACCACAACGGCATCGTTGGAGAGGAAGGCGCAAGGGAACTTCTTGAACCCGTCGGCCATCTTCTCCACCTCGGCGTACTGCGTGCCGAAGGGATACTGCGGGATGTCCTGGAGGAAGATCCAGCTTTCCGGAATGGTGCGCACGTCGAACTTCACGCCGGTGGTGGCATAGCCCATCAGGTAGGGCGTCTGGGTGAGGATGATGCTGTTGATCCTGGGGTTGCGGCGGTAGATCTCGTAATGGAGGGCCACCGAGCGGCTGGCGTTCTTGCCGGCCTCCACCATCCCGTCTTTCACCTGGACGATGTCTTCCGCTTCGATGTCCCAGCGCTGCTTGTCGGAGGGCGTGATGAGGAAGTCGTCCCCTCTCCAGCGGACCGAGGCCGTACCGTAGGAAGAGCACATGAGGCCCTGTGCGCAGGCGCGGCGGACAATCTCACAGATCTCCGTGCGGATGGCGCGCTCGTCGGAAGGGTGCTCCACGTTCATGAAGTGCCTGAAATCCACGTGGATGGCCCGCTCGTGGCGGAGCATCTGCTCTTCGGTGAGGTAAACAGGTTCTCCCAGGGTCTTGGCATTCAGGATGGTCCGGGCGCACAGTTCCAGGGTTTCCAGGCGCTGGAAAGCGTCGGCGATATCCTCTCCCATGAGCACCACGCCGTGGTTCTCCATGATCACGGCCTTGTACTCCGGGTTTTTCTCGAACTCGGCGGCAATTTTCTCGCCCAGCAGCTCGCTGCCCGGAAGGGCATACGGGGCAAAGCCCACCGGGCCGCACACGCCGCGGGCCTGCGGGATGATGCTGGTGTCCGGAACCTGGTGCACGATGCTGAAGGTCACCAGCCCCGGAGGATGGGCATGGATCACCGAGCGCAGCTTCGGGCGCATCTTGTACAGGGCCCTGTGGAACGGATACTCGGACGAAGGACGGTGCGGCCCCACGATGGTGCCGTCGGCCTTCACGCACATGATGTCGGCGGGCGTGAGGGAGCCCTTGTCGATGCCGGCAGGGGTGATCCACATGTCGCCGTTGTCGTCCATGATGGACAGGTTGCCGCCGGAGGTGGTTGTCATCTTGCGGCGGTAAATCCGGCCGATGATCAACGCAATCTGCTCGGCCGGATGCATGAGTTTGGTGTCAATCTTCTTCATAATAAAAAGAGATTCCCGGCATGGCCGGGAATGATAATTAGAGTTGATCAGCGTTGGCGAGCAGGAAGTTCTCCGCCTCTACGCTCCAGAGGCCCTGGTGGGCCTTGCAGATACGGTCAAGCTCGTCGTAGACGGGTTTCCCTACCTTGCCGAAGTCGGCGATGGCCGTCAGCGGCATCTCAATGTGGGTGTAGATGAGCTTCTTGCCGCCCGGGACGGAAGGCAGGTTGAGGGTGGTGTCGATGACGGCGTTCAGGCCGCCCACATGGGTCACCAGGCCGGCCGGATCCATCCCCTTGCCCATGTAGTGGAGGGCTTCCTTCATGTCGTCGGTGTTGCCGCCGGAGGTGCCCACCACATGGGTGGATGCGTAGTGCACGTTGTAGAAATTCAGCGGAGCCTTGAAATCGGCCTTTCCGGGACCCGAGAAGAAATTCAGGCAGCCGTCGAAGGCGAGGATGTCATCGGCCTGGGCCACGACGGCCGGAACCGGAGCCATCACCACCACCTCGTCATAGCCGGTACCGCCGGAGATCTCGCGGAGCATGGCGGCCGGGTCTTCCACATTGCCGGTGTTCACATACCGCAGGTCGATGCCCCTTGAGGCTGCGAACTCCTTGGTATAGAGCGATGCGGCACGGTCCAGACGAGCCTGGTCGATATCGGTCACCACGAAGAGGGCCGGCTTGCGGTCATCCCGGTGCAGCACATAGTTGATGCAGGCGAGGCCCATGGGGCCCACACCGGCCAGCAGGGCCATCTTGCCGCCGTCCTTGATCTCCATGGAATGGACATAGGAACCGGGGGTGGTGTGATAGCAGGCATGCATGGCGCCGATCACGCAGGAAAGCGGCTCGCTGAGGGAGGCCGGGTAGAAACCCTCACCCTTGTATGGCAGCAGGCAGCCCTGTTCCATCACCTCCGCGGGAATCACCACGTAGGTAGCGTCGCCGCCGATATACTTGTAGGAATAACCCGGGGCCGACAGTACACCCACCGGGCCGCCTTCGTAAGTGAGGGCGGGCTGGATGGAGAACTTGTCACCGGGCTTGAACTGTCCCTGCCACTTCTTGCCCACTTCCAGGATTTCACCGGCGAATTCGTGGCCGATGATGGTAGGATTCTGAGCCACATCATTGGGGACCCGCTTGTGGTCGGCACCCTGGTGGGCGGCCTTGTATGACGACATGCAGATGCTGTCGCTCACCACTTTGGCCAGGATTTCATCTTCCTTGATCTGAGGAAGTTCGAACTCCTCCAGCCGGAGATCGTCTTTGCCGTAAAGGCGTACTGCTTTGGTTTTCATATCTGTGTTTCAATTGTTTTTTATCTTCAAGTCCCCTCCCCGAGGGAGGGAGGGGGCGGGGTGGGGTAACGCAGAGCGGAGACGCTTACGTTTACGCCAGCATGACCTGACCTCCTGTAACCGGAATGGCCTGGCCGGTTTCACCGGTCTGCTCAATCGCATACAGGATAGCCTTGGTGACATCGGCCGGATTGCAGCCCTTGCGCATGGGCACCTGGGCCAGATAGTAGTCCTTCACATCCTGCACGGTCTTTGCTCCGGGCACCTTGCCCGCAGCCAGGTACTGCACGAACAGGCCGTTCTCCGGATTGCTCCAGAGCGGACCGTCGTAGAAGTTGCCGGGACAGATGCTGTTCACTTTCACGCGGAAAGGAGCCAGCTCCAGGGCGAAGCTCTGGGTAAGGCCTATACCGCCGAACTTGCCGCCGGCATAGGCGAAATTGGCCTTGGAGCCGCGCAGACCGCTCTTCGAGTTCACCTGCACGATATCGGCGAAGTACTCGGGATCGGCCTCCGTCTCTATCTTCATGATGTGAGAAGCCACCTTGGCGCAGTAGAAGTAGGCGTTGTAGTTGATGTTGGTCACGAAGGAGAAATTCTCCGGCGTCATGGCCTCCAGGCCGCCAGCCCTCAGCACACCGGCGTTGCTCACGAACACGTCCAGCGCACCGAAGTTCAGGATGGTCTGTTTCATCAGGTTGCCGAGGCTTTCCATATCGGCCACGTTGGTCTTCACGAAGATGGCGCGGTTGTTCCTGGCCGATGCATTGAAGGATGCAGCCGTTGCTGCACCGACCGCATCGTTGAGGTCGGCCACCACGATGTTGGCGCCCTGGCCCATCAGCTCACGGGCGATGCCTTCGCCGAAGCCCTGGGCGGCACCCGTCACAATGATGGTTTTGCCTTCCACACGGCCTTGCGAGGCGCCTGCAGCCACCTTGCGGCGGTAGTTCTCCACCTCCCAGGTGTCGATGAATTGGATCCAGGCGGGCTCCATGCCGTGGGCGCCGCCGAAGCTCTCCGCGTAGAAAGCCACCTTCATGGCATCCAGGAACACCTCGGTGATGATGCCGGCATTCTTGGCGTGGTCTCCCACGGCCACCAGGCCGATTCCCTTCACCAGCAGCACCTTGGGCGTATGGCCGCGACGGGCCACATAGTCCTCGATCTTCTCCCCGGCCTCTTTCACGAGGTTGTCGGAATCCAGGACGATGTACTCGCTCTTGCAGTAGACGATGATGTCCGGGGTGAAAGGCACGCTCACGGCAGAGGGGTTCTCCAGGAACTTGTCCACCAGGGCGTTCTTCGTGATCTGCAGGGTCTTCAGGCCCCTTCCGCCGCGGGAGAGAATCTGGCGGATGGCGGGGATCACCTCGGTGACGCAGTCGCAGACAGGGCTCTCCCCTTCCGGGAGGGCGGCCGTGCGCTGCTGGAGCTTCCCGATGATGCCCTCATAGATCCGGTCAATCTCTTCGGTGGTATCGGCCCCTACGAAGACGCCGTGGTTCTGCAGGAAAATCACCTGAGGCTCCTTGCCGGAGGCTTCCTTGCAAGCCTGGATCCGGTCGTATACTTTCTTGAAAAGGGTGTAGCCGGGGTCGGTGTACTCGATATAGAGGGCCTCCGGGAACAGTTCCGCACAGAGGACCGCGGCATTCTGCGAGCACATGAGGCCGTTCACCAGCGTGGGGTGCAGGTGCACCACATAACTGAAGCTCATGCAGTTATGGAGGGACGTCTCCACGGAGGGACGGCGGTCCCTGGTAAGGCAGGCCGATGCCAGGTCGTTCTTTACCTGCTCTTCGCGAAGGGCCACGTCGGTGCTGTACACCTTCTCGCCCATCGGATTCAGAAGAGCACGGTCCAGGATGGCGAAACCGTCCTCGCCGATGGTGGCGAGGGCATGGCCGCTGGCCTTCACCCACAGCTTTTCAGCATCTTTGTATGAAGTGTTTCCGCCGCCGGCGATCACGAAACGCGAGTCGGCGCCGTATTTACGGGAAATTGCTACCAGTTGTTCTACGGGAGTCATAGTTTAACAGTTTTTTGAATCAGTTCGTCACCGGCGTCGATGCTGTCAAGGCCTGCCTGATGGGCGGCCACGGCGCAGGCACCGCGATAATTGATGGCCCGGAGCTTCTCGCTGAGGCCTTCCGCGTCCCGGGTACGGAGCCGGATGGGCTCCATGGCGGGCGTGTTGTGTTCGGAGCCGAAGGTCACCACGAAGCCTTCGTCCTCCAGATAACCGGCATACTGCTCCAGCACGGCGGTGGTGTTTCGCGTGGTGATGAATTCCACGCTGCGGAAACCGCGGCGCTTGAGAAGATCGGCAGCCTTCTGGAGATCGGCCTCGAAATCGGTGAAGCTGCCCTTGGCGTCATCGCCCAGGAAAGGATAGGTGGGGATGCCGCCGGCTGCCTCGATGATGCGCTGGACGGTGGCCATCGGCAGGAAAGCCTTGGGGTCTTCCGGTACGAAGGCAGCGCCGCCGCTCTTGAGGAGGTTGCCCCGGATTTCGTTCTCCACGGCCGCAAAACGGTCCGGATCGGACTTGAGAGGCTTGCCGAAAATCTGCCCGTAGAGGGCAGCCTTGTCGGCTGTGCCCAGGGCATCCACCTTCAGGCGCAGGGCCTTGGCCAGATGACGTTCCCGGATGGAGCCCCGGGTAAGGACCTTCTCAATCTCCTTGAAATTCAGGACGATACCCACGCCCACAGCCTTCAGGTGCGCATTCAGCTTCTCGCACATACGCTCCACCTGGGCGTTGGATTCGGCCTTCACGGCGGCGAGTTCGCGGGCCGGTTCACCGGAGAGGATCACCGGAAAGGCCAGGCCTTTGCCGCTCAGGTATGTACGGCCGGGGTTGTTGGGGTCGTTCACCCTGAGACCGGCCGCCTGGTCTTCGCTGTTGAGGGAGATGAACTCGATATTGAAAAGCGGGAAGAGACCGCGCGCCGCACAGCCTTCCTTCCACTCCCCATATCCGTCCATGGAGTAGAAGTCGTTGATACCGACCACCTTCACTCCTTCCTCGGCCGCAAGGTCCAGCGCCTGCGGGATGGACTCGAAGGCGCTGAACGAATACGGTGTATGGAGATGGGCATTAACGTCTGTCATGGCTTAGATTCCTTTCTTGGAACGGAGAATCTGCTGCGCGGCGGTCTGGTTGGTCACGGGAGAGTAGTCCTTGAGCGGGAACATCTTCTCGTTGATGGCATCCAGGAACCAGCTGGGCTGCGGGAAGAACGCCTCTTCCAGTTCGTGGCAAGGGGTGATCCAGTTGCGGGAGCCCAGCACCACGGGAGCGGCGTCCAGATAGTCGAAGCACAGGTCGGCGATGTTGGCGGCCAGGTCGTTCAGGTAGGAACCGCGGGCGGTCGCGTCGCCGGCGATGATGATGCGGCCGGTCTTCTTCACGGACTCGACCACCTTCTCATAGTTGAACGGGACCAGGGTGCGGGCGTCGATGACCTCGGCCTCGATGCCATACTTCTCCTTGAGTTCGTCGGCAGCCTTCAGGGCGCGATACAACGTTGCGCCGATGGTGAGGAAGGTCACATCCTTGCCCTCACGCTTCACGTCGGGATCGCCCAGCGGAATCTCGTAGTATCCCTCCGGTACGCCGCCCTCATGGAACTGCTCGCCGATACCATAGAGACGCTGGCTCTCGAAGAAGATCACAGGGTCCGTACCCTGCAGGGCGCTGTTCATGAGGCCCTTGGCATCGTACGGAGTCACAGGGAACACCACCTTGAGGCCGGGGATATGGGTGCACAGGGAGGTCCAGTCCTGGCTGTGCTGGGCACCGTACTTGGAGCCCACGCTCACGCGCACCACCACCGGCATCTTGAGGATGTTGCCGGACATGGCCTGCCACTTGGGCAGCTGGTTGAAGATCTCGTCGCCGCAGCAGCCCAGGAAGTCGCAGTACATGATTTCCGGAATCACGCGGCCGCCGCACATGGCGTAGCCGATGGCCGTGCCGATGATGGCCGCCTCGGCGATGGGGCTGTTGAACAGGCGGTGGTAAGGCAGGGCCTCGGTGAGGCCGCGGTACACGGCGAAGGCGCCGCCCCACTCACGGTTCTCCTCACCGTAGGCGATGAGGCTGGAGTCTTTATAGAAACGGTCTACGATGGCTTCGAACACACCGTCGCGGAAGTTGTACATCTTCATGCTGCTCACCGGCTTGCCCTCGGCATCCTTGTAGAAACGGGTCTTGCCGGCAATCTGCTTCACGCGCGGATTCTCCTCCATCGGATGGTTCACCTCGGGTTTGGCATCGCCCAGGGAATCGACGCTGCCGTTGGAGAACATCATCTCACCCAGCAGCTCGTTGTCCTTCACGAGGTCCATACGAGGGGAAACCTTCTCGTCGATGGCGAGCTTGTACATCTCGAAGATGACGTCCTTCACATAGGCCTGGATGGCGTCCAGGTCTTCCTGGGTGGCCACGCCCGCTTCGATGAGCTTGCGGCCGTAGCCCAAGATGCAGTCTTCGGCCTGCCAGGCTTCCATCTCTTCCTTGGTACGGTACGAGGACTGGTCGGACGGGGAATGACCGCTGTAACGGTAGGTCACCACATCCAGCAGGCACGGGCCTTCCTTTTTCTCCAGCAGGGCCTTCTTGCGGCGGAAAGCATCGATCACGGCCAGCGGGTTGTAACCGTCTACGCGCTCTGCGTGCCAGGCCTCCGGGTTGAAACCGGCGCCCAGACGGGCCGGGAAGGTATAACCCATGGTTTCGCCGCGGGTCTGTCCGCCCATGGCGTACTGGTTGTCCATTACATTGATGAGCACCGGGAGGCCGCCCTTCATGTCGCCTTCCCACAGGGTCTTGAACTGGTCCATGGAAGCGAAGGTCATGCCTTCCAGCACCGGACCGCGGGCCATGGCGCCGTCGCCCAGGTTGGCCACGACGATACCCTTCTTGCGGTTCACCTTCTTATAGAGAGCCGCACCCACGGCGATGGAACCGGAACCGCCCACGATGGCGTTGTTCGGATAGATGCCGAAGGGAGTGAAGAAAGTATGCATGGAGCCGCCGAGGCCCTTGTTGAAACCGGTGGTGCGGGCGAAGATCTCGGCCATGGCACCATAGAGGAGGAAGCGGACGCCCAGTTCCTTGGTCGTGCCCTTGAAATCCTTTCCGGCAACGGCCACGGTGGCGCCGCCCCAGAATTCGTCCATCACCTTCTTGAGTTCGGCCTCCGGCAGGATCTCGATGGAACGGAGACCCTTGGCGAGGATTTCACCGTGGGAGCGATGGCTGCCGAAGATGAAGTCGTCGGTGTCCAGGTTATATGCCATACCCACAGCCGCTGCTTCCTGACCGGCAGAAAGGTGGGCGGGACCCGGGTTGTTGTACTCCACGCCGTTGTATCCACCGGTGGTCTTCACCAGGTTGAGCATGGTTTCGAACTCGCGGATCACGAACATGTCGCGATAGATGCGCTTGAGGTCTTCCTTGGTGAAGTTGCCCTCTTTCAGCTCATCCTTGACGGACTTGCTGTACTGCATCACGGGAATCTTGGGGAAGGCAATTTCGTGCTCTTTGGGACGGAGCACCTCGTTGGGGTCGATAAATAATGACTTAGGCATAGCTTATTTCAGGGTAAATACGGTTTCTTTCAGGATTTCGGATACGGTAGGATGCGGGAACACCACTTCCTTGAGCTGCTCCACGGTCATCTCCTGCTCGATGGCGATGCAGGCGCTGTGGATCATTTCGGAGCAGGGGTTGCCCAGCATGTGGACACCCAGCACTTCGTGGTACTTCTTGCCCACGATCACTTTGCAGAGGCCTTCGCCCCGCTCATTCTCCGCCACAAAACGGCCGGAATAGGCCATAGGGAGCTTGAGTACGGTGTAGTCCAGACCCTTCTTGGCAGCCTCGGCCTCGGTAACGCCGGCGCCGGCCACTTCCGGATTGGTGTACACCACGCCCGGGATGGCGTTGTAGCGCATGCGGTCGGCCTTGCCGAGGATGTTGTTCACGGCCACCTCGCCTTCGCGGGAAGCGGTATGGGCCAGCATGGAGAAGCCGGTCACGTCGCCTGCGGCATAGACGCCGGGCACGTTGGTGCGCATCTTCTCATCCACCTTGATGCCGTAAGGACGGCCGGCGGGATTGAGGGCGAACTCCACACCGATGTTCTCCAGGCCGATGCCCTGGAAATTGGCCCTGCGGCCCACGGAAACAAGGATCTTGTCGCCGGTGGCGCGGCAGGTTCTGCCTTCGGGATCTTCGTACACCACATCGTTTCCTTCCACGGCCACCACTTTGCAGCTGAGGTGGAATTCCACGCCCTTCTTCTCGTACTGGGCCTGGAGCATGGCGCTGATCTCATCGTCCAGAGGCCCCAGGATCTTGGGCAGCATCTCCACTACGGTAACCTTGGTGCCAATGCTGTTGAAGAAGCTGGCGAACTCCATGCCGATGACGCCGCCGCCGATCACCACCAGTTCCTTGGGCTGATCGCTCAGGGAGAGGATTTCGCGGTTGGTCACCACGGCGCCGCCGAGGCCTTCGCGCAGACCCGGGATAGGCGGAACGGCCGCCTCGGAGCCCGTGCAGATGAGAAGGTTCCTGGCCTGGAAGTCCTTGCCGTTGCAGGAGATGACGATGCCTTCGGCCCCGCGCTCCTTGATGAGGGCATCGCCCTTCACCACCTCTACCTTGGCCCCCTTCATCTGGGCCTTCACGCCGCCGACGAGCTTCTTGACCACCTTCTCCTTGCGCTTGAAGATGGCGTTGAAGTCGATGGAAGAGCCGTCTACCTTGACGCCGTACTGGTCGGCGTGACGGGAATAATCGTATACTTTGGCGCTGTACAGCAGCGTCTTGGTGGGAACGCAGCCTTCGTTGAGGCATACGCCGCCCAATTCACGTTTTTCGAACAAGACTACGGAGAGGCCGGCGTTGCCGGCACGCCCTGCGGCCACATATCCGCCGGGGCCTCCACCCATGATTGCAAGATCGTACATACTCTTTAAGTTTATAACAATCTATAAAGATACGAATTAAAATTCAACTTCCAGGTTTTCGATTTCCTGAGCCACCTGCTTGAGGAAACGGGTGGCCTCGCCGCCGTCGATGGCGCGGTGGTCGTATGTGAGGCTGAGGCCCAGGTAAGGCACGAAGGCATACACGCCGCCGCCGAGGTCCTTGGGACGGGGGACGATGGTACCCACACCCAGGATGGCGCTCTGGGGCACGTTGATGATGGGGGTGAACCATTCCACGCCGAAGCCGCCGAGGTTGGAGACGGTGAAGGAAGCGGCTTCCGGAGAAAGCAGGTCCGGATTGATGCTGCCCTTCTTGCTGTCATCGGCCACCTTCTTGAGTTTCTTGCTCAGGCCTACGATGTTGAGTTCATCGGCATGGGGAACGGCGGGGACCATGAGGCCGCGCTCGGTATCCACGGCGATGCCCAGATTCACGCTGCTGAAAAGGCGCATGGCGTCTCCCAGGCAGTGGGAATTGAGGTTCGGGAACTTCTGCAGGGCCTTGATCACGGCGAAGCAGACGAAATCGTTGATGGTGATGTTCGTATCGATCTTTCCTTCTTCGAGGGCCTTCTTGGCCTTCTTGCGCAGGGCCTGGATCTTGCGGGCATCGGCCCCCAGCATGTGGGTGAGCTGGGCGGAATTCTGGAGGGAGTTGTACATGC
>ERZ842401.6465-NODE-6465-length-12511-cov-33.184088_pt1 | contig 12511 bp, 8 predicted proteins | sample MGYA00521270_ERZ842401 | MGnify/ENA primary metagenome ERZ842401 (study PRJEB31892, sample SAMEA3878208) | bioreactor metagenome | biome: Moose rumen | place: Sweden | collected 2011-10 | study: EMG produced TPA metagenomics assembly of the PRJEB12797 data set... | reverse complement strand
CGGCGGTCTTCTTCATCTTCTGGAGCACCATGGCCGAGATTTCCTGCGGGGTGTACTTGCGACCGTCGATGTCGACGCGGGGATAGCCGCCCTCATTAACTACATTAAAAGGTACGCGCGAGATTTCCTTCTCGGTCTGCTGCCAAGTCTCGCCCATGAAGCGCTTGATAGAGTAAACGGTGTTCTTCGGGTTGGTGATAGCCTGACGCTTGGCGGGATCGCCAATCTTACGCTCGCCACCCTCGACGAAACCTACTACGGAAGGCGTTGTACGCTTGCCTTCGCTGTTTGCAATCACAACGGGCTCGTTGCCTTCGAACACGGCAACACAACTGTTAGTTGTACCCAAGTCAATACCAATAATCTTTCCCATAATTGTATCTTTTTTAATTGTTGTTTACTAAAGTTTGTCGTTGATTGAATAGCAAAGCGTGTGCCAAAAGTATAAAATTTCACAAGAAACTGCTATTTGTCGCGCCAAATTGTCACAAATATGAAAACTTTTTCATATCTTTGCAGGCGAATTAATTCTCTTTTTAGCTATGAAGAAGTTTTTTGTCGTATTGGCAGCGGTTCTCTTGGCAACGGGTTTGCAGGCCCAGACCAAGGCCAGTGACTATATCGTGAAGACCAAGGGTGCCAAGATGGTGGCCAACCCGGAGCAGGCCCAGGACTCGGACACCGTGAAGGTCGAGGAGCAGGCCCAGGACGTCATCAGCCAGTATTTCCACCACGTCAGCATGTGCGACTGGGAGAAAGGCATGCGTTTCATGGTCATCCCTGAAAAGAAGGACATGATTATCAAGACTTTTGCCGATGCCTCTACCGGTCAGATGGTCAGCAGTATGACATTGCGTCATAAGATTATGGTCTATCAGGGACACGAGAATACCGGCGGCCTGCACGAACATGTCAACTTCATCTGCGAGGACGACGGCAAGGCCTACTACTTCGAGGTGCCCACAGCGTCGTTCTCCGACTATTGCTATGGCAAGCTCGGTGTGCCCACGCTAGCCTATCTGGGCGATGTCGATACGGCCCGCAGGGAACTGAAAGACAAGATTCTGGTCACGGTGGCAGACGAGTACTATGTCGATACCGAGATCAACGGCGACGGTTACGAGGTGCTGACCGATGTCAAGCCTGGCACCGAGGTCAAGGTCGTGGCAGTGGGTGTGGGTACCCGAAGTTTCCCCGTCAAACTCATTGTGGCCGATGGCAATGGACGCGAGTTCTACCAGAATGTAGCCATCAGCCGCACCAACAGCGGCATGCGCGACGATGAGTTCGAGATTAGCAACATGAAGATCCACTCGTTTCGCGGCGCTTTCGAGATGCCTGCTGACATAATGGCAGCCAGTGGTGCCTATAAGGACTACATAGGCAAGGAGGTCTATACGCTCTATTCCACTGCCATGCAGGATCCTAACGGGTTTACCACGAATATGGCTCGCCTGTCAACCTTTATCATTGAGAATGTGCAGGTGCAGCGTGGCACCTCCTATGTCAAAATGACACTCAAGGGCAAGAGTACGGGCCGTCTGTACACCAAGCAGGTGACATTTATCAGTCAGGATGTGTCGGGCGACATTGCCGGAACCCACGAAGACCTTTACACCAGTCTCTTTGCCGAGGGCGACCCCCTGACGATGGCGGGCGTGCAGAAGGCTCACATGAGGGACATTCAGAAAGGCATTGTGCGCTCAGGCTATTCGGAAAACGAGGTGCGGCTGGCTCTTGGAGAGCCTACAGGCAAGGGCGAGGATGCCGGTCCCTACTACACCTGGGTCTACAAAGAGGTGAACAGACCTTATGCCTGCGTGTTCTTCGACAAGAAGACCAAGCTGGTGAAGAGCATCAAGAAATAGGAAAATGTGGAGTGAGAATCACTTCACCGAAACGTTTGTGGAGCTGGAGGGAGTCGAACCCTCGTCCGCACAAGGAGACCATACGCTTTCTACACGCTTATCTTGGACTTCATTTTCGTGCTGTGACAAGACCCAAGCCACCAACCACAGCCTTATCTCCTTAAGTTTCATCCGCACATCGGAGCCTGTGCGGACTATTTCCGATTTTGTCTGCGCCGCTTGATCTTCGGATTCGGAACCAGATCCCCGGAGCGACGTCTCGTTCTCCTACCTTGTAAGAGAATTAAGCCAGTAATCTACTATACTTCGATTAGGCAGCGAGAGCATACTCGTTGTTGCCAATTAATTTTCCGACAGAAGAGATTATGGAGCCTCCCGTCGCCCAGCTCCGCGTGCTTACGTACCATCTCATCTCGCCGTCAAATCCAGTCAACCCCAGATGTGCGCATCATGCTCAGCGTGTGGCATGATTGGCTTATGCAATGGTATTGCGGTGCAAAGGTACAAAATTATTCACAATTCATCGTGCATAATTCATATTTTTTTTGTACCTTTGCAATAATTTTGCTGAAATGGAGTTAATATACATAGTATAAACATGCCCAAAACATAAAGTAAGATATGAGAAAATACCTGTTCCTGATAGGAATGTTACTGCTGACATGTAACAATGTGACGGCACAGTCGGGGATGACCGACAACCAAGTGATGGACTACGTGATAGAGCAGAACGCCCGCGGCGTGTCGCGCAATGAGATAGTGACACAGCTGATGCAGCGCGGTGTGACCATCGAGCAGATTCGCCGTATTCAGAAGAAATACCAGAAGCAGATTAAGAACGGCTCTCTGGGGGCCGAGGACATCACTGCCGGCACCAAGACTACGAAGGACCGCATGCGCAAGTCGAATGGTGAAGAGCGCAAAGAGCTGCAGGCGAAAGGCAAGAAGAAAGCCTCGCAGTACCGGGTGAAGGACAAGGACCCCAAGACCCGCATCACCAAGCACACCTACGACGATGACGACGACGAGTTTGTGGAGCTCGACGAGGCCATGGACTTCATGATGCCCGACTCGCTGAAATACTTCGATGAGCTGGACGAGGAGCTGGACAAGACCAAGGAAAAAGGTAAGCGCAAGATTTTCGGTCACGACATCTTCAATAACAAGAAACTGACCTTCGAGAGCCAGATGAACATTGCCACCCCGCAGAACTATACGCTGGGGGCAGGCGACGTGGTGAATGTAGACATCTGGGGCGCTTCGCAGGAGAGCATCACTGAGACCATCTCGCCCGACGGTACCATCGTCATCGAGGACATCGGCGTCATCCATCTGGGCGGTCTCTCTGTCAGTCAGGCCCGTGCCAAACTGAAGAACACGCTGGGAGCACGCTTCCGCGACTCTAACATAGAGTTGACTGTGGGTCAGACGCGCACCATCACCGTCAACGTGATGGGCGAGGTGAAGATGCCCGGCACCTATACGATGTCGGCCTTCTCCACGGTCTACAATGCCCTCTACATGGCCAGCGGCCCTAATGAAATAGGTACGCTGCGCAATGTGAAGGTGTACAGAAACGGCAAGCTGCTGTCTACCGTCGACGTCTATGACTTCCTGCTCAACGGACATCTCTCCGGCGACGTGCGTCTGCAGGACAACGACATCATCACGGTGAGCCCCTACGAATCGCTGGTGTGCATAGCCGGCAAGGTGAAGCGCCCCATGTACTACGAGATGAAGAACACCGAGAGTGCCGCCTCTCTGCTGAAATACTCGGGCGGCTTTACGGGTGATGCCTATACAAAGGCCATACGCATTCACCGCAAGGCAGGCTCCAACTACTCGGTATTCAATGTGAGCGAGTTCGACATGACGCAGTTCAAACTGATGGACGAGGACTCGGTGAGCGTCGACTCCACCCTGAACCGCTATCAGAACATGGTGGAGATAAAAGGTGCCATCTTCCGTCCGGGCATGTACCAGCTGGGAGGTAGCATCAACACGGTGAAGGCGTTGGTGGAGGCTGCCGACGGACTGACGGAAGGTGCCATCGGACAACATGGCGTGATGCACCGCATGAAAGCCGACCGCACGCTGGAGGTGCTCAGCGTCGACATCCTCGGCATACTTGAAGGCACCAGCCCCGATGTGCCCCTGCGCAACGAGGATGTGCTCTACATCGCCAGCAAGGAAGACCGTCAGCAGGAGCGCACCGTCACCATCAGCGGCGAGGTCTACTACCCGGGCACCTACCGCTATGCCGAGAACGAGACCGTGGAAGACCTGATTATCCAGGCCGGCGGCATGACCGAGGCTGCCTCGCTGGCAAAGGTCGACGTGGCACGCCGCGTCACTGATGCCGAGTCGGTGGAGTCGGGCGACGAGATTTCGAGGATGTTCAGCTTCAAGATTGACAAGGACTTCACCATCAGCGGCGAGAACAACTTCACCCTTCAGCCCTTCGATGAGGTCTACGTGCGCCGTTCGCCCAGCTACAACGAGCAGCAGAACGTGACCGTGGAAGGCGAGATACAGTTCCAGGGCACCTACGCCCTCTCCAGCAAGGAGCAGCGTCTGAGCGACCTGATTACCAAGGCAGGCGGACTCACCGACCGTGCCTATATCAAGGGTGCCAAGCTGCTGCGCCTGATGACCCCCGACGAGCAGGACCAGATGGCAGTGATGCTGCGCACGGCCCAGCGCAACTCGGGTAAGGACTCTATCGACGTAAAGAAGCTGCTGACGCAGGCCAACTACCCCGTGGGTATCGAGCTCGACAAAGCCCTCGACAAACCGGGCGGCGAGGACGACCCCATCCTGCGTGAGGGCGACCGCATCGTCATTCCCCGCTATACCAACACCATCAGTATCAACGGCGAGGTGCTCTATCCCAACACCGTACAGTACCGTGAGGGCGAGAAGGCCGAATACTACATCAACCTGGCAGGTGGATTCACCAGCTCGGCTAAGAAGAACATGACCCTTATTATATATATGAATGGTATGGTGGCCAAGGCCGACCGCAAGCACCGCCCCGCACCGGGCTGTCAGATTGTGGTGCCCACCAAGCGCCGTGCCAACCGTCTCACGCTGCCTGAAATCCTGAGTATCGGCACCAGCACGGCCTCCGTAGCCACCATGATTGCCACCATCGCCAACCTGATTAAGTAAACGCTGTCATTTATGGGCATCTACATCAACATAGGCAACGAAGGCTTCCAGTCGGCCCGCAATGGCGAATACGTCGACAAGAGCGGACTGATAGCTGTGGTAAACAGTACGCTGAAAACAGAGCGAAGGTTCAGTTGTGTCACGCGTTGCCGCCGCTTCGGAAAGTCGATGGCTGCAAAGATGCTTTGTGCTTACTATGACCAATCCTGCGACTCGCGACAATTGTTCGATGATCTGGCGATTGCGGATGACCCGTTGTTTGAGATACACCTGAATAAATATCCCGTCATCTATCTGGACATGACTGTCTTTGTCACCCGTTTCAGAGGAGTGAACGTGATAGACGAAATACAAAAGGACCTGAAAAAAGACTTACTTTCAGCCTATCCGGATGTTGTCGTAGACGAGTCTGATGATTTTATGCTGGTGCTGACGCGAATCGCCCAACAGAAGAACCAGCAGTTTATACTAATAGTGGATGAGTGGGATGCCATCTGTCGCGAGTTCGAGCCAAACACAACGGTGATGGATAATTACGTCAACTGGTTGCGTCGGATGTTCAAGGAGGTTAATGCCAACGTTGTCTTTGCCGGTGTCTATATGACAGGCATTCTGCCTATCAAGAAATATAAGACCGAATCTGCCTTGAACAACTTTACGGAATACTCGATGGTGAATCCCGGGCGGATGGATAGCTTTTTCGGCTTTACGAAGAATGAAGTGCAAACCCTTTGCCAGAAGCATCAGATGGACTATGATGAGATGGTGAAATGGTATGACGGCTATCAACTTGGTAGTCAGCAGCACATGTTCAACCCCAACTCGGTGATGACGGCTTTATGGGAAGGTCGCTGCCGCAGTTTTTGGGCATCAACAGGGTCGTACGACCGCGTTGCCGCCTACATACAGATGAACTTCGACGGTCTTAAAGACGACATTATCAACATGCTGGCGGGAGGACGTTGCCCAGTCGACCCTACTGGTTTTCAGAACGACGTATCCATCATTAACACCAAGAACGACGTCTTCACCGTGCTTATTCATTTGGGCTATCTTGCCTTTGACTGGGAACATAGCGAGTGTTTCCTGCCCAACCGTGAAGTGTCAGGTGAAATGGTCAATGCCGTTTCCAATTCTTCATGGAAGCAGTTAGCCACAGCCATTGAGGAATCAAGGCAGCTGTTGCAAGCCACCTTTGCCGGTGACTCGGAAGCTGTAGCCAGGGGGGTGGATGCGGTTCACGACGATAATACCAGCATCTTGTCGTATAATAACGAGAACTCCTTGGCCTGTGCGCTGACTATGGCATACTACTATGCCAAAAACGACTATACGTTCCATCGGGAGCTCCCCACGGGCAAAGGCTTTGCCGACCTGGTACTTATGCCAAGAAAGGGCGTCGACAAACCCGCCATTATATTGGAACTAAAATATAATCAGACGGCCTTCACTGCCATAGAGCAGATTCACCAGAAGACTTACAAGGGGAAGGTGGCACAACATGGTGGACCAGTCATCCTTGTAGGCATTAACTACGACCCCAAGACCAAAAAGCATGATTGCGTCATAGAATCTGCCAATGTTTAGTGATATATAAAATAAATCAGGGTTACGAACGTTATACCAATATAATGATTGAAGAAAGTAAACGGACATATTGTACTCTCAACTCCTCCTATAGGCATAGGCTGACCTATTCTTTTGACAAGGTTGGATTCTACTCCAATCTGAACAACCTTATTTTGGGGATGGCTTTCTGTTTAAAGTACCACCTGCAGTTCCGGATTTACAGTCGAGACTATAGTTACTTTCAAGGTAAGGGCTGGCAATATGTTTTCCAGCCATTCTGCCCGGAGACAACCAACCCATTCTTTAAAAGATTCAATTACAGGTCAAATTTTTATTTCACAAAGAGACGTTGGATACATATGTTCTTCCATGATGTCTATCAGCAGTTGACACACGACTACCTGATGGACAACGCTTTTATGGAAAGTAGGACTTTTTGGTTTGCTAATGAGCACTATTGTATCCCCGAACTGGGCGTTGACGGCGATCTGAGAGATTTGTGTAAAGTACTAATCAATATTGTTTATCAATTCAATGCTGACTTCTTAGCAAGGATTGACGCTGTGAAGAACACCATAGACTTGCCAAAAGAGTACGTCGGACTTCATATTCGAAGGGGCGATAAGATTATCGAGAGAGCATTTAACGATATAAATGATTACATCAAAAAGGCAATGGAGGTAACGGACATCCGCCATGCCTTTGTCGCTACAGATGACTATGCTGTGATAGAGGAACTTAGGGTGCGCTACAAAGAGTGGAGTTTCTATACACTGACACAACCTGATGAGCGTGGTTTCGTTTATACTCCAAACACGACGGCAGATTTCGACAAGAACCTTGTCAAAATGTTCGCATTTATGGATATCTTGGCAAAATCCACTCATTTTGTAGGGACTGTCAGCAGCAACCCAGGCATGTTCCTGGGCATGTGGATGGACAGGGAGAGAGTTCACTATGTTGACTCGTCAGAATGGATTATATTATAATGGCATGAACAGAGGGATATTGAGTATGCTGGGTAACCATGAAACGCGCAGTGGAATCGTCAGGCGAAACATTGCGGGGTCTTTCCTTATCAAGGGATTCAGTATAGCCATTTCTCTCATATTAGTTCCTCTAACCCTCCGATACGTATCATCTGAAGTCTACGGCATCTGGCTAACCCTTTCAACAGCTATTTTCTCGATTGGCTTTTTTGATATAGGTTTTTCCAATGGATTGAAAAACAAATTAGCAGAGGCTATTGCCTTGGGAGAGCGAGAGAAAGGCAGGTCTCTGGTTTCGACGACTTACGCACTGATGGGGGCCATATTTATCCCTCTCGGCATTGCAGCAGTTTTTATAGCACACTACATTGACTGGCCAAATCTGCTGAATGTTTCCAGCAAATATAGCAAGGAAATTGAAAAATCTGTCTATGTCATTGTTGCCTGTTTAAGCATACAAATGATTATTAATGTCATCAATTCCGTCTTGACGGCATTGCAACGGGTGGCGCTGGCCTCGTCGTTTGTCGTTCTGGGCAATTTGGTGTCAATGGTTGCCATTGTTCTGCTCATCCATTTTGCTCCTTCTTCCCTATTCCTGCTTTCTGCCACATTATCCATATCCCCAATTGTCATAACGTTGCTTGCCTCTCTATATTTCTACAGAGGCCAGTTACGGTGGCTGAAGCCAAGTATTAGGTATGTAAGCGCAGTTCATGTCAAGGACATTTTCTCTCTAAGTTACAAGTTCTTTATTCTTCAAATCCAGGTGTTGGTAGTCGGCCAGACAACCAATTTCTTGATTGCGTATATCTCTGGCCCTGACGATGTTGCTTCATTCAATGTCGCTTACAGATATATCGGAGTTTCCTCCATGATTTTCACTTTGATTCTAAATCCACTATGGCCAGCCTTTACCGATGCCTATACCAAGAAAGATTTCAAATGGATGAAAAGCATCTACAGGAGACTTGTGAAACTATGCATTGCATCTATAGTCTGTGTTATTATAATGGTTGTTATAGCTCCATATGTATATCATCTGTGGATAGGCGACAGTGTATACATCGCCACATCGATGTCGTTGTTGGTAGGAGCTTATTTTATTGTACAGCTTTGGTCATCTTTACATATAATGCTGATAAATGGCATTGGATGCATAAAACTACAGACATACTTTGCTGTATTTGTTTCCATCATACATATTCCAATATCGCTTCTGCTGGGTAATTTCATAGGAGCATTGGGAGTGGTCGTATCGCTGGCTCTTTTTAATTTGATATACGCTTCTTTCTCCACAATACAATTAAGGAAAGTGCTGTCGAACACCGCTAAAGGAATCTGGATAGAATGAGTAATATAATAAGCGTCATCACCGTCGTCTACAACGATGTGGCACACATCCGAGAGACTATGGAGAGTTTCTTCTCGCAGACTTGGAAGGAGAAGGAATACATCATTATTGATGGTGGCAGCACTGACGGGACAGCAGACATCATCAGGGAGTATGCCGACCGTCTGGCCTATTGGTGCTCGGAAAAAGACGAAGGTATCTATGATGCCATGAACAAAGGAATTGACCATTGCACTGGCGATTGGATTAACATGCTAAACAGCGGAGACGTCTTTGCCAACGAGTTCGTACTGGAGCGTTGCATGGAACTTAGACAAGACACGGAGGCCGATGTGCTCTATGGTAATTCGCGTGAAATCGATAAAGGGAAATCCCGCCATATTGAAGCCTATGCTGATCCGGGCATCATGGATTTAGTGCCAGCCTATCGACATGGTGCGTCCTTCGTAAGCGCAACTGTGCATAAAGCCTACAAGTTCGACCTCAGCAAGCGCGCACAACTGGGCTATGCACTCGATTGGGAACAGATTCATCGTCTTTATAAGCAAGGCTTCCGGTTTTGTAAATTAGACTTGGAAATACAGTCTTACAAAAAAGAAGGTGTGTCGGACAATACCGTCCGTACCCTTTGGTACAATTATTTAATCACATCCGAAGGACGGTTCAACCTAAGGAAATTCATACATTTCATCAGAATTACAACAACGACCCTCGTGAAAGAACTGTTTTCTTGAGAAGTAAAAAGACAAAGATATGGAAGAGAACAAGAAGAAAAGTCATGAAATTGATATTATCGGCATCGCCAAGCGAGTGTTTGCCGAGTGGAAACTGCTGCTGAAATTTGTCGGCATAGCGGCTGTGCTGGGTGTGGTGATAGCGTTGAACACCCCCAAGTCATACACTACAAGCGTCATCCTGGCACCAGAGGTGTCAGGGGCAGGCGGCATGCTTGACAACTTGAGCGACCTGGCCTCCATGGTGGGAGTGAATATCGGCTCCAACAGCGCGAGTATCGATGCCATCTATCCAGAAATCTATCCCGACGTCATCACCTCATCGGGCTTCATCATCAATATGTTTGATGTGCCGGTGCGGTTGAAAGACAATACGGAAAAGACCTACTACGAGCATGTGACAAAGGATGTGAGCATCCCATTCTGGTCGTGGCCAGGGATATGGATTTCACAATTGGTGAAAGGAGAGACAGAGGAGGACGATACTGTAGACCCCTTCTGCCTGACCAAGAAGCAGGCTGGTGTATGTGCGCTTTTCCGCTCGCGTGTGTCATGCATTGTTGACAAGAAGACCAGTGTGATTACCATATCCTTTGAAGACAACGACCCGGTAACATCTGCCGTTATGGCCGACACCATTCTGTCGCGTCTTCAGCAGTACATTATCCTATATCGTACAAAGAAAGCTCGAAACGATGTGGAGTATTATCAGAAACTGTTTGCAGACGCTAAAGGAGAATACGAAGAGGCACGACTGAAATACGCCCGCACTGCCGATGCCAGCACCCGCGTGGTTATGATGTCGCACCAGTCGAAGTTGGACAATTTGGAAAATGACATGCAACTGAAATACAGTGTCTATCAGCACGTGACTCAACAGCTCGACATTGCCCTGGCCAAACTTCAAGAGCGCACACCCGCATTTTCTGTCATACAGGAGGCCAGTGTGCCGCTCAAACCATCCAGTTTTCCCCGTTCGTTCATGGTCATTGGTTACATGCTTTTGGGTGGAATCCTTTGTGCCGTGTGGATTGTGTATCTGAGAGAGCCAGTCAATAAATTGTTGCGGAAGCGTAAGAAATGATATACACCATTCCCTACCTGATACTGCTGCTATTTCTCTTCAGCGTCGCCGTATATTACGAGCAGACTGAAGACGATGACATCCGAAACAAGATAAACTACGGATGTCTGATGCTGATGCTTGTATTCTTCGGGTTCAGGGGATTCGTTTTTGACGACTGGCAGATATACTATATACTCTTTCAGGATTGTTCTTTCGAAGATGTCTGGTATAACGTTTATACATACAAGAATGCCCGTTGGACCTGTGAGCCGGGCTTTACATTGCTGATGGCCACGTGCAAGGGTCTGTTCGACAGTTATTATTTCTTTAATTTTGTATGTACCGTTATTGTGACCGTGTTGCTCTTCAATTTCTTCAAGCAGCAGAAATTCAACAATTTCCCGTTTGCCCTGATTCTCTATCTGTGCTTCGGAGGCATTATCATGAGTGTGAATCTGATGCGAAACTCCATTGCCATCATGATTTTCATCAATGCTATAAAATACATTGAAGAGCGCAGGCCCGTCCCTTATTTCCTGCTGTGCCTGCTGGCCATTTCGTTCCATCTGTCGGCACTGATGTACCTTCCGCTTTATTTTTTCCTCCATCGCAGATTCAGCAAATGGGTGTTTGCCGGCATCTTCCTCGCTGGCAATTTCGTGTTTCTCACCCACACCTCCATCTTCCTGAATGTGATGTCTCTCTTCATTGGCACCGACAGCGGTCGACTGTCGGAAATGCTGAAGGACTATACATCAGGGACATTGGGTACAGCGGCAGGAATTTCCATAGGCTATCTGGAACGTCTCTTCACCAGTTTCCTTGTGTTCTGCTATTACGACAAGCTGTCAACAGTAAGAAAGAACAACACCTTGTTCATCAATTCCTTCATTCTCTACTTCGCAATGACATTCTTTTTCAGCGAGTTCAAGGAGGCCAGTGTGCGTATGTCCTATTTGTTCATTTTTGCCTACTGGATATTGTGGAAAGATCTCATCGTGTGTTTCTCGGTAGAGAACAATCGAAAACTCTATATCTCTTTCCTCTTCACCTATTGTATGCTGAAGATGATGGGCCATACCGATGTCGTCACAAGCCAATATGACAATGTCCTGTTTGGTGCAAAGTCGTATGAGGAGCGTCTTTATATACACAACCGATATGGTGAGCAAATGTGAAGTTCATTACTCTGAGGCTTCAGCTTATTCCAGTTGAATAGGTAAAAGATTTGAGAATGTATTCCGGAATTGTCTCGTTTTGAAATGCGTCAGCAAAAAGTTTTTTAAAGTCTGCTCGCTCTTCAACTGTAGAAGACACTTCGCCCATTCTGCTGCAAAACGCTTTGACATCATCCGCCTGAAACATAAACTTTTTAAACTGCGTTGGAATACCTTCAAATGCAATCTTTGTTCCTATAACAGGAACGCCGCAGGCCAGAGTTTCTATTACTTTTACCTTGATTCCCGCTCCGCTGAATAATGGGCTTAACAAGGCTTTAGCTCCTGATATGACAGGATACGGATTATCTACGAACCCCATATTTTCAATCTGTACCTTGTTGATGACACGGCCCACCTTTTCTATTGGGAATCCTTTTCCAATAACCACAACTTTCGTGTCCACATCTATCAACGGGAGCACCTCTTTTGCCAACCACAATGCCCCATTAAGATTATCATCGCGGCTCCAATTGCCAAACATGACGAAGTAGTCACCATCTCCTGTAGGAGTGCATAGCCCAATACGCTCGTCAAGGTAGT
>ERZ842401.6462-NODE-6462-length-12513-cov-4.505779_pt1 | contig 12513 bp, 12 predicted proteins | sample MGYA00521270_ERZ842401 | MGnify/ENA primary metagenome ERZ842401 (study PRJEB31892, sample SAMEA3878208) | bioreactor metagenome | biome: Moose rumen | place: Sweden | collected 2011-10 | study: EMG produced TPA metagenomics assembly of the PRJEB12797 data set... | reverse complement strand
CGGTGAAAACGCTGTAGTTGCTGCCGGAGCTGTGGTGATGGAGGACGTTGAACCCGGCAAAGTCGTAGCAGGCTGCCCGGCCAGAGTCATCAAGGACAAGGACGAAAATACTACCCTGAAGACGGCGTTACAGCAGTCATTGCGGAAGATATGAGTATAGATTTTCTCAGGGATGCAGAGTCTCTCAGGCAGAGGCTCACGGAGATTCGCCAGACCCTCCACAAGAATCCGGAGATAGGCGATCACGAGTTCAAGACCGCAGAACTTCTAGAGAGTGTTTTAGACGAAGCTGGAATAGCTCATCACAGAGTACTTGATACCGGAATCGCTGCCCGCATTGACGGAGCTTTGCCAGGAAATCACTGCGCTATACGTTCGGACATTGATGCACTTCCGGTAACTGAAGCTACAGGCTGTGAGTTTGCGAGCCAGACTCCGGGAATGATGCACGCTTGCGGCCACGACGTACACATGACGAGCTTACTCGGAGCAGGAATGATTCTTCAGGCTAACCGTGAAGAACTTTGCGGGAGTGTTACCCTTCTCTTCCAGCCTAACGAGGAAGGAGACGGAGGAGCAGACAGGATGATTAAGGCGGGAGCACTCGAGGGAGTGAGCGCAGTTTTCGGGGCACACGTCGACCCGGCATTACCTGCAGGCCACATAGGCATCAAGTACGGAGATTTCTACGCGGCTTCTGCTACGTGGAAGATGAACGTTATAGGCAAGTCGGCTCACGGTGCGCAGAGAGACAAGGGCATAGACTCCATCGAGGCAGCAGCTCACATAGTGCCTGAGATTCTGGCGATACCTGGCGGCGTAGTCAGTGCAGGGACAATTCACGCAGGGACAGCGAACAACATTCTTGCAGGAAATTGCGAACTCACGGGCATAATCCGGACTTACGGGATGACTGAACGCTCCAGAATGTGCAGGGAACTCGAACAGGTAAGCACTGAGACAGCGGCTAAGTTCGGCGCAAAGTGTGTGTGCGAGATTACCGACTCGTGTCCTGGGATAGTCAACGATAACGACGCATTAACCTCACTAGTCGAGGCTGCAGCAAGAGAGACACTCGGCAACAGTAGAGTAGACATTATCGATAAGCCGTTATTCATCAGCGAGGATTTCGGATTCTTCATCATGGCCAAGACCGGATGCTTTTACCATATCGGTGCAGGAAGTTCATACCCCCTTCACAGCGATAAATTCCTGCCCGTCCCTGAAGCATTCGTAACAGCTTCGGCAGTACATGCTGCCGTCGTAAGCAAATATAATTCACAGGACTGATATAACTTGAATCACAACATAGTAACAGCGAAATTCGGAGGCACATCATTAGCGGATGCCTCACAGATCAAGAAGGCGTGTGCAATCATCAATGCTGACCCTGCACGAAAATACGTTGTGGCTTCAGCTCCGGGCAAAAGGTACTCTGAGGACATCAAGATTACTGACATGCTCTATAAGGCACATGCTCAGGCAAAAGCAGGAGAGGATTTCTCTGACCCCCTGCATGACATTGCTGACAGGTACGCAAAGATTATTGACGGCTTAGGGATAACGTTTGACCTTGACGCAGAGATTAACGAGATTTCGGCCAAGCTCAAAGAGGGCACTACACCGGATTACCCTGCGAGCAGAGGGGAATACATTAACTCAAAGATTATTGCGGCGTATTTGGGAAGGCCTTTTGTTGACGCAGCAGAAGGAATATTCTTCACGGAGGCCGGAATACTTGACGAAGCAAAGACATTCAGCACTCTCGGCGAAAAGCTCAGGGCTTATGGCTCGGACGTTACAGGCTCAATAGTTGCCCGCGCTGTGAATGCAGATCTTTACGAGAACTGGACGGACGTTTCAGGAATGCTCAGTGCAGACCCGCGAATCGTCAAGAACCCGCGCGTGATTGAGCACATCACCTACACAGAGTTACGCGAACTTTCCTACATGGGAGCGAGCGTACTTCATGAGGATGCAGTTTTCCCTGTACGTCAGGCCGGAATCCCCATCAACATACGCAACACTAACAAGCCAGAAGATGCGGGGACTCTCATTGCTGCCTCACTTCCTGAAGGTGTACACAGACCAACCATTACCGGAATAGCTGGACGAAAAGGCTTCTGTTCGGTACGTGTCGAAAAGTCCATGATGAACGGCGAGACAGGATTCGGAGCGAAACTGCTTCAGATATTTGCGCAGAAGGGTATACCGTTTGAACATTGCCCGACAGGAATCGACACAATATCCGTAATCGTGAACGGTGCAGCTTTTGAGAGCAGGCGTGAGGAGATTCTGAGGGAGATAAAGACTACTCTAGCTCCTGACTTCATAACGATAGAAAAAGGCTTGTCGGCAATAGCAGTTGTCGGTGCAGGCATGGTAAACGTCAAGGGAGTAGCAGCAAAGATCTTCACGGCACTTGCAGAGGCAGGAATCAACATCAGGATGATAGATCAGGGTTCTGACGAGCTGAATATTATTGTCGGCGTGGACGATTCGGATTATGTCAATGCTGTAAATGCTCTGTATAATGTTATGATTGCAGGCTAGTAATAACAGGGAAGTGAATGAATTATGAGTCTTATTGTTGCCAAGTTCGGAGGAATATCATTAGCTGACGCAGAAAGCATAAAGAATACAGCAGACATTATCAGGTCAAATCCTTCACGCCGTTACGTAGTGATGTCATCGCCGGGTATACGTTCAGGGGACGAAGTGAGAATTACGGACATGTTTTACCTTTGCCACTCAAGGTACGCTAACCGAGAGAACTTCACCGAGATGCTGGACAAGATAGAGGCACGCTTCAGAGGAATAGTTCAGGGGCTGGGTATAAGCATTGACGTTCATGCATACATGTCAGGACTGAAGAAGGATTTGTTTCTAGGCCGGTCGCAGGACTACATAGTCTCCAGAGGTGAATACTTCATGGGTCGGATAATGGCTGAGCTTTTAGGCTGGAAGTTCGTTGACGCTGCTGAAGTGATATTCTTTAACCGCGACGGAACACTTAACACGGAAAAGACTCTAGCCTCCATCATGGAAGTATTATCTGCTGTTGATCATGCGGTTATTCCCGGATTCTACGGAACTGTGTCGGGGACGAACATCAAGACTTTCGAGCGCGGAGGAGGAGATATGACCGGAGCATTGATAGCGTGTGCGCTGGGGGCAGACTCATTCGAGAAGTGGTCAGAGAGTACGGAGATATTCAGTGCTGATCCTGCAATAGTGAAGAACCCTACGATCATAAGGAATATCACATACGAAGAGCTTCGGGAATTGACGTACATGGGGATAAACATAGTATACGATGATATTATCCTGCTGATGGAGCGTTCAGGCATTCCGACGAGCATACGCAGTATACATCATGCGGACGATGCCGGGACTCTTATCACGAATGAGCTTCTTCCGGACACCAAGAGGGACGTTGCGGCGTGCATAGCCGGGAGACGGAATTACAAAGTTGTGCACATCAGGAAATCCGGAATGAACAAGGCAGTAGGAATAGGGCAGAAAGTGTTCGGGATATTCACGAGCCGTAACATACCGTGTGAACATTACTTATCAGGCATCTACCAGTTCTCAATCATAGTGAAGAATCCAATGTTTGACCTTAGGCGGGCAGAGATAATCAATGAGCTTCATGCGGCAATAAATCCTGAGAGCATAGAGGTGCAGAAGGATTTATCATTGATAGCTGTAGTAGGTCAGGGCATGGGTACGGTGAAGGGAATATTTGCGAAGGTGTTCAACGCGCTTGCCGGAGCGGACATCAAGGTGAGATTGATTCTGCAGGGAGGGGATGACCTGAATATCCTAATTGGAGTATATGATGAAGATTTTGAGGTCTCAGTGAGAGCACTTTATGAGGCAATGATAGTACAATAAGGCTTGTTGATAATAGATGCCCTCCTGTTTCAGACTTGGGGGGCAGAACTTTAAGGAGGTATTGACATAATAATTATGACTGTGTACAATCGCACAACGCACAACGCACAACGCACAACGCACAACGCACAATAGGTATGCTTTTGTCCATTCACAACTAACACTCAGCACCACCGGCGGGAGGCCTCAAGAATAATGGTCTTCTCGTCAGGAGTATTCTTGTTTCTGTTCCTTCCTGGACTTCTCGTAATGTACTACGCTGTAAAGTCCCGTCCAATCCGTAACTATATCCTGCTCATCACGAGCTTAATGTTTTATGCATGGGGAGAGCCTGTGTTTGTGTTTATCATGCTGGGTTCAATCTTCATGAACTGGTACGTAACGCTAATCATGTCCCGTTCACGCGCGCCAAAATTATGGCTGACACTGGCAATAGGTCTTGACGTGTTATTGCTTGGAGTGTTCAAGTACGCAGGGTTTATCACTGAGAACTTAGGCATGACGCGCATAAACATAGCCCTTCCCATAGGAATATCATTCTTCACGTTTCAGATGATGAGTTATGTGTTCGACGTGTATTACGGCAAGTCTCAGGCACAGAAAAATCCGCTGTATGTTGCACTGTACATATCATTCTTTCCGCAGTTAATAGCCGGGCCTATTGTGAGGTACAGGCAGATAGAGTCGGAGATAACTTTGCGTTCTGAGAGCTGGGAGAATTTCTCTGATGGAGTGAGGAGGTTTATTTACGGCTTAGGCAAGAAAGTATTGCTGGCTAATTTCGTTGCGCAGATCGCTGATAACGTCTTCGGGTATCTGGTCAACCCTTCTGTGATGACGGTGTGGCTCGGAGCAGTGGCCTACACACTGCAGATATACTTTGACTTTTCCGGCTACTCAGACATGGCAATAGGCTTAGGGTTAATGTTCGGCTTTCACTTTGAGGAAAATTTCAGGTATCCATATATGGCGGCAAGTGTAAGTGATTTCTGGAGGCGGTGGCATATCTCATTGAGTACATGGTTCAGGGATTATGTGTATATACCGTTGGGAGGTAACAGAGTGAGTCATGGACGCTGGCTAATGAACGTGTTTATTGTCTGGCTTCTCACTGGGATATGGCACGGAGCGAACTGGACATTTATTTTGTGGGGATTAGCATATTTTGTGCTGCTGGTGCTTGAGCGGGAACTTGGCCTGAAGCTGGGACATGCAGGGACGATGATTTGCGTAATATTGTTGTGGGTAGTGTTCAGGAGTGAGAGTGTTGCGCAGGCAGGGAACTATATTGCGTCAATGTTTGGACTGAAGGGTAATGCGTTATTGGATTCGGGATTAATGTTTTACGTTAGGGGGACTTGGCCGGTGATGGTGTTTGCGCTGGCGGGGATATTCCCGATTGCGGAGAGGCTGAAGCGTTATCCTGCGGTGGAGTCTTTGTGGCTAATGGGGTTATTAGTGCTGTCAGTGTGTGAAGTGCTTAGTGCTGACTATAACCCGTTCATATACTTCAACTTTTAGCGAGAGGTGAACATGATGAAGAGAATAACTGCAATATTCTTCCTGAGCGTAATAATGATATTCATGTGGTGTATTGTACCATTCAGCATAGCAAGAAGAGCTGTAGAGAAGCTGACAACTTCAGATGATGCTGTAAACATAGATATTGACTGGGAGAAACTCTACCCATTTGAGGGAAGCAGGGACATAACACCAGACGAAAAACTCTCAGTTATAGATTATGTGAAAGAGAAGATAGAGAACTACACGTCGAGCAAACTAACAGGCAGGCAGGCAATAATAGAGGCCGCAAAAATGTATGAGGACGTGATAGGCTGGAACATGGCGGCTGTTCAGGGCTATAACCCAGTGATAAAACTCAATGACGGCTATTTATCCGGGCTTGTTGTCAGCAGGGACGTTACGGAGAATGTTCAGGCCGTGAAGGAGCTTGATGATTTCTGCCATTCACTGGGAATAGAATACATGTACATTAATTACCCAGCAAAAATATGCATCTCGCAGGACAAGGAAATATCGGGCATACTGGACTTCACTAATCAGAACGCAGACCAGCTCCTGCACATGCTCAGAGAGTCAGGAGTGAGTGTATATGACTTCAGGGAGACTCTGCACAATGAGGGAATGAATCATCATGAGGCATTTTTCAGGACGGATCATCACTGGAAGCCGGAGACTGGATTATGGGCGGCGAGGCATATTCTGCAGATATTGCGGGATGATTACGGCTGGAATGTGAAGCCTGAGATTCTGGACGCTGAGAATTTCGAGTATGTGGTGTATCGTGATTGGTTTCTTGGCTCTCAGGGAAAAAAGCTCACACTTTCACGCACAAATCCTGACGACTTCACGATGATTTACCCGAAATTCCGTACACGCCTGCATTTTGAGATACCTACACGCGGAATCAACACGAGCGGAGATTTCAGCATAACTTATGAGATGAGCAAGGTAGAGACAAGAGATTACTATGGCCTTAGTCCATCAGGAGCATACAATCACGGTAGAAGTCCTGTGTGCAAACTTAATAACATGATTGCTGATAACAATAAGAAGGCTATACTCATCTATGATTCATTCTCAAATCCTGTCATTCCGTTTCTTGCACTTGCTGTAAAAAACGTTGAAATTGTAGACCTTCGCCAATTCACAGGCAGCCTAAAAAGTTACATCAAGTCATCAAAGCCTGATGTAGTTATCACAGCCTATTACTCGGAAATGCCAGGCTGCACACTGAGTTCACAATGGCCGGAAAACAAACTCTACGATTTCCGGTGAGAACGTGTACAATTACTGCATACCCAATCACAAAGGAGAATACACACATCATGAAGTTCACCAAAATGCACGGCTGCGGAAATGATTACGTCTACGTAAACTGCTTCCCCGGTGCAGAACACGTCCCCAATCCCGAAAAACTCTCCCCCATCATCTCAGACAGACACAAGGGAATCGGTGCAGACGGCCTAATCCTCATTCTTCCCTGCGAAAACGCTGACGCATTCATGCAGCTCTACAACGCTGACGGAAGCTCTGATACCATGTGCGGAAACGGAATCAGGTGCGTGGCCAAGTACGTCTACGATCACGGACTCGTCCCCAAAGACAGACGCACCCTCAAAATCGATACTCCCGTAGGCATGCACGAAATCTCTATCACCGTTCAGGACGGCAAGGTTACTTCTGCTACTGTCGATATGGGCATAGGCTCAGTAAACAGCGAACTTCCAGAGAACATTACCGTACACAACACTCACCTAAAGTTCGTAGGCATAAACATAGGCAATGATCACGCAGTCTATTTCCTTGATGAGAACCCCGCAATAGCAGACATTCATTCTTGGCCGGACTCCAAGTTCGCAAGTGAGGGAGACTATTTCGAGAGACATTCCCGCTTCCCTAACAGGATAAACAGCGAGTTCATAGAGGTAGTCTCACGCAAAGAGATAAACATGCGCGTCTACGAACGAGGCTCCGGCGAGACTATGGCCTGCGGGACTGGCTCAACAGCTAGTGCATTTGCCGGCTATGTTACTGGCAGACTCGATAATGAGGTTACTGTTCACCTGCGAGGCGGAGACTTAGTGATCCGCATTGACGAGAATAACAGGTGCTTCATGACCGGCCCGGCTGTCGAGGTCTTCAACGGAGAATACACGCTCTGAGCAAAAACAAACCCCCTCGTGTGATTGAGGGGGCTGCTTGCCTATATGTGTGAAGAGTTCTTATGTGTGTCTAATCTCTACAGGTACACTCCGCGAAGCTCTACAATGTCGGTTACTCTCTTGATGGCCGCTATGTATGCCGCACGTCTCATTGTTGCATTGTGGGACTCCGCATACTCCCATACTCTCTTGAAGTTGTCAGTCATGAGTCCGACAAGCCTCTTGTTGTACTCTTCCTCAGTCCATGAGAAGCCCTGAAGGTTCTGCGCCCACTCATAGTATGACCCGATAACTCCTCCAGCATTCGCCAAGAAGTCTGGCACTACGATTACGCCCATATCATTGAGAATATCTTCAGCCTCAGGAGTTGTGGGGCTGTTAGCTCCCTCGAAAACGTACTTTGCCTTGAGTTTGCCTGCTGTGTTCTCATTGAGTGCACCCTGAGCCGCGCAAGGGCAGAAGAAATCACAGTCAAGCCCGATAATTTCCTCGCCGGGGATCTTTTCACAGCCTTCCTTCTCAAAGCCGGTGAGCTTACGTCCGCGCTGTCCTGGGTTAGTGTTCATGTACTCGAACGCCTTGCTGATGTCGATACCTTTCGGGTTGTAGTAGGCACCTGTAGTGTCGCTGATGGCTACTATCTTTACGCCGGCCTCATTCATGATCTTTGCGGCATAACTTCCGACGTTGCCGAAGCCCTGAACTGCTGCCGTAATCTTCGTGGGATCGAGTCCCTTCTGCTTCATAAGCTCGAATGCACAAGCCGCGAGTCCTCTACCTGTAGCCTCAGTCCTGCCTTTAGCTCCCCAATAGTCAATGGGTTTTCCGGTGAGCATTGCAGGCTCAAAGTGTCCGAGCATTTTGCAGATAGTGTCCATGATCCAGACCATTTCCTGACCGCCGGTGTACATGTCTGGAGCGGGAACGTCTGACCATCTGCCGATAATGGGAGCGATTCTTGCGCCGAATGTGCGGGACATACGCTCTTTTTCTTTGCGGGACATGTGGGTAGGATCGCAGCAGATTCCGCCTTTGCCTCCGCCGTAAGGAATACCAGCAAGAGAACACTTCCACGTCATGAGCATTGCTAGGCCTTCACACTCCTGACCGGTAACGTCAAGCGCGTAACGAATACCGCCTTTTGAGGGGCCGAGTGCTGTAGAATGCTGGACTCTGAAGCCCTGAAACACTTTCACTGTGCCGTCGTCCATCTCTACGGGAACAGAGACATCAACTCTTCTCTCTGGGTAGCTGAGAATCTGAATGAGACCCTCGCTCAAATGCATTTCGTCAGCAGCACTGTAGAAATCTCTCAGCGCAGTATCAAGAATGAGGTTATTAGACCTTCTTCTTCCGGTTGCTTCATCGATCATTATTAACACCTTCAAATTGTTAGTCAATTCTTAATATTTCAAACGAGGCGAAATTGTACAGGTAGTTTCCTGTTTTGTCAAATTATGCGTATAATTTCACTATCCCATTTTTTACAGGAGGCAGTTATTCATGAGTGATGATATTCATGGTAAGGACATGCATGAACAAAAGAATGCTATGCAGATTCTCAGGGACGACATCGAGAATAAAACAGGCTTCAGCTTCGTAAAAGTTGAGGACGGTATAGCAGTCAGTGAGCTTGAGCTTCAGGAGTATCACTTCAACCCTTACGGAATACCTTACGGAGGAGTGCTCTTCACGATGGCAGATGATACAGCCGGAGTCGCCTTCATGAGCGCAGGAGGTAACGGCGTAACCGTCAACGGACATGTAGACTATTTGCGAGGCTCGCGTGATGCCCAGAAGTTGATATGTACCGCAAAAGTCAGAAAGGCAGGAAGAAGAATATTCTACATTGACGCTGACATCGTGAACGAAAAGGGTCTAGACCTCTGCAGATTCAAGTTCGTGTTCATTAACCTTTATGAGGGATAATTTACGCTAAGGAGGAATAGTTATGATTGACATGTTCAGCCTTAAGGGCAAAACAGCAATAGTTACAGGCGCAAGAACTGGAATAGGTCAGGGGATCGCTGAAGGTCTCGCAGAAGCAGGAGCAGACATTATCGGTGCAGGTCATGCCCCAATGCCGGAGACAGAAGCATACATTACAGGACTCGGCCGGAAGTTCACCTACTACGACATTGACTTAGTCAAGCAGGACGGGATTCAGGGACTCGTGGATTTTGCTGTACGTGAGTTCGGGAAAGTAGATATTCTCGTCAACAACGCAGGAATCATCAGGCGGCAGGACGTTCTAGAGTTCTCTGAAGAAAACTGGGACGACGTTATCAGCATGAATCTCAAGTCGCTATTCTTCCTGTCTCAGGCTTGCGCGAAAGTGATGAAGTCTCAGGGAGGCGGGAAGATCATAAACATTGCGTCGATGCTCTCGTTTCAGGGAGGTATTCGTGTGGTGAGCTACACCGCAAGCAAGTCCGGAGTCTCGGGAATCACTAAGCTCATGGCTAACGAGCTGGCCAAGTACAGCATTCAGGTCAACGCCATAGCTCCGGGATATATCGCTACGAACAACACTGAAGCTCTCATCAAGGACGAGAAGAGGAGTGCGGAGATTCTTGGCCGAATACCTGCCTACAGATGGGGGACACCTCAAGACCTCAAGGGTGCAGCAGTGTTCTTGGCCTCGAGAGCCTCAGATTACGTGAACGGACATATTCTCGCTGTCGATGGAGGATGGTTAGCTAGATGATGGATACGTTTTTGCAGGCATGTCTAAACGGCCTCATGATAGGCGGCTTCTATTCGCTTATGGGAATGGGGCAGAACGTCATCTTCGGAGTCATGAAGATCATCAATTTCTGTCATGGAGAAATGCTCATGGTCGGAATGTACCTGGCTTACGTCTTCTATACGTACTTGGGCATTGACCCCTATTTAGCGTTGCCTCTAGTGGCACTGGTGATGTTCGTCTTCGGAGCAATATTTCAGCACACATTAATCACTCCGTCTCTTGGGACTCACAGCTTCACGAATCTGCTGTTCCTCACTGTCGGAATGGGTATACTCCTCACTAATGGTGCACAAGTCATCTTCACGTCTGACTACCTGACGATAACGACGAGCTACTCACAGAAAATCTTATCTCTAGGGCCTGTAACTGTAGCCTTGCCTCGAATAGTGAGCTTCTGCGTGTTAATAGCCGTGTCAATAGCATTAGCGTTTTTCCTGAAACATACTCAGACGGGCAAGAAAATCCGAGCTGTCTCACAAAATCCTATAGGTGCTCAGGTCGTTGGCATAGACACCAAGAAAATATACATGATTACTTACGGATTAGGGGCTGCTCTTGCCGGGGTCTCCGGAGCATTATTGACCCTGTTTTACGTCATCAATCCTACAGCAGGCTCTAACTTCGGCTTCAGGGCACTAATAGTAGTCGTCGTCGGAGGCTTGGGGAGTATTGGCGGTGCGTTCTTGGCCGGAATATTTCTCGGACTGCTTGAGACTCTCGTCTCGCTGTTTATCGGGCCGAGTCTTCGGACTCTTGTAGTGTTTGCGACGTTCATAGTTATTCTTGTCATCAGGCAGAATATCATTCTCAGGAGGGCGTAACCATGAAGAAAAAGTTACTTTACGCGTTTGTGCTAGTGTTAGTCTGCGTCATGCTCGCTCTGCCGAAATACATTGCGAAAATGCCCTACATACTCAACGTGTTTATTCTCGCGTTCTACATGACTACTATGTCAATGGCGTGGAATCTTCTCGGAGGAATGACCGGCCAAAACTCTATAGGTCATGCGTGCTTTATGGGCATAGGTGCATACACTTCAGTGCTCTGCGTCGTGAAGTTCGGCATGAATCCGTGGGTGTCTCTTCCCGTCGCAATAATAGTTACTGCGTCAATTACGGCTCTGGTGTTCTCGCAGTGCTTTATTCTTCGCGGGCCGTATTTCACGCTCGTAACAATAGCATTTGCTGAGGCAGTGAGGCAGGTAATCTTGAACTGGGACTTTGCGGGAAAAGCTGTCGGTCTCGGAATGCCCTACGTCAGGGGGAACAATTGGCTTCTCTTCAGCTTCAGGGACAAGACGATTTACTATTACGCTGCGTTCGTGATGATGGTGCTCGTCTATGCCCTCATGAAGTACATTGACAACTCGAAACTCGGCTTTGCTCTGAAGACTATTCGTGAGGATGAGGACGTTGCTGCGGCAATAGGTATCCGGCCTCTGAAGTATAAGGTTATAGCTGTTGTGATAAGTGCCAGTGTCTCAGCAGTTGCGGGGTTCTTTTACGCGTGCTATTACAGGTACATTGACCCAAATATCATGCTTCAGAGTGCGTCGGTAGAGTTAGTGCTTCCTGCGATAATCGGAGGCTCTGCGTTCGTGGAAGGGCCGCTTATCGGAGGTATCTTGATGGTCTCGCTCTCTGAATACCTTCGCAACACTTTCGGGGGTATTTTGCCGGGAATAAACCTGATACTTTACGCAATAGTCTTGATAGTGGTAATCAGGTTCAGGCCGACGGGAATACTCGGATTCTTTGACAGGAGGGGACGCGAATAATGAGCCGTATCATCGAAGTAGAAGGCCTCACGAAGAGCTTCAAGGGACTGTGCGCAGTGAATCACGTATCACTTTTTGCGGAAGAAGGCAGAATCACCGGCATGATTGGCCCGAACGGTGCAGGGAAATCCACGATGTTCAACATGATATGCGGTTACTACCCTCCTACGTCAGGAAGAATCAAGTACAGAGGCAAAGACATTACGGGAAAGAGAGCCTATGAGTTAGCAGATATGGGCATTGCTAGGACGTTCCAGATAATGAAGCCGCTTAGGCCGACGGGAATACTAGGATTCTTTGACAGGAGGGGACGCGAATAATGAGCCGTATCATCGAAGTAGAAGACCTAACGAAGAGCTTCAAGGGACTGTGCGCAGTGAATCACGTATCACTTTTTGCGGAAG
>ERZ842401.6460-NODE-6460-length-12514-cov-9.338149_pt1 | contig 12514 bp, 13 predicted proteins | sample MGYA00521270_ERZ842401 | MGnify/ENA primary metagenome ERZ842401 (study PRJEB31892, sample SAMEA3878208) | bioreactor metagenome | biome: Moose rumen | place: Sweden | collected 2011-10 | study: EMG produced TPA metagenomics assembly of the PRJEB12797 data set... | reverse complement strand
CGCCCGTTGCGCTTCCGAGTTTTGTTGAATCAACGACAATCTGCGCGGTAGGAAGCGGTTCAACAACCGTGTTCCAAGTAACAACAGGAATGCCAAGCTTAGTTGCCTCGCTTAAAACTGCGCCCGTCCCTTCGGTGGTGAGCGGACAGACAACGAGCGCCGACGCTTTGTTTTTGATTTGCTCACGAATCAAATCTGTTTCGACGGCTTCATCGTAATGGCAATCAACTTCGTTTACGGTGATGTTCAAATCCTTTGCCGCGTCGCGCATACCCTGAATCGCTTCCACAAACCATTCGTTCGTTGTGTCGTAGAGAACGCTTCCGACAATCAGTTTTTTGTCGTCGTTGCACGATGTGAGCATAAGTGTGCTAATGGTGAAAACTGCCGCAACAGTTGCCAAAATTTTCTTCATATTGTACCTCTTTTTATTCGCAGATATTATACTGATTTTTTCCGCCGTTCTTTGATTTGTAAAGCACGCTGTCGGCGTTTTTATATAAATCTTCGAATTTTTTGCCATTTTTGGGGAAGATTGAAACTCCGATGCTTGAAGTGATATTGACTTCGTTTTTGCCATCAGAATAAATCTCGTCGATGATTGAGCACAACGCCTTCGCTTTCGCCTCAATGATTTTGCGCCCCATTTTTTTGCCTGCGTCGGACAGTTTGAGGAATGCCGCGAATTCGTCGCCACCGATTCTGCCCACATAGTCATTTTCGCTAAAGACCGTGCACAATTTCTGCGAAACATCAGCAATAACGCGGTCGCCCACGATATGACCGAGCGTGTCGTTGACTTTTTTGAAATTATCCAAGTCGATGATATAGAATGCGTAGAGATTTTCATCAGTTGACTCGCCAAGCAAGGTTTCGACATAGCTTGTGAACGCGCCTTTGTTGAGCAATCCTGAAAGCGGGTCAATTTCTGCCTTTTGTTTGAGTTGCTGCTGCTTGTTCACTTCGTCTTCAACATTTACGAAATTGCCGACCAAGCGGAGTGCCTGCCCATCATTATCCCGAACGACCGTTCCCGTAAAGCGATGCCAGTAATAATTATTGTCGGCACAGAGAATGCGCATTTCGCGCAAAAGGGAAGTTTTATCGTTTGTGCGTAATTCCAAAATTTCATCGAGAACGGCTTTGTCACTTTCGTGGAGCAATCTGCTGAGCAAAGCCACAATTTCTTCAGCAGAATAATTTTCTTTCACCGTTTTGCTGATGAATTTAGTGCTTCCGTTGAGTTCAAGCCGTTGTTTTTGGAAATCGTAATCGAAAACAATCGCCTGATTTTGCGAAGTGACCATTTTAAAGCGGTCATTCGTCATTTCAACGATTGCCGTGTGTCGCAAAAGGCTCAAAATCGCAATGAAAAGCCACACGAATGCGAGCGTAATCAACACTTCCACGAGAAGCAAATTGTAAGAAAGCGTTTTGCTCTGATTATGAATCACATCTTGCGAAATAACGATAGCATAGTACCACTTGTTCATGCCAACAGGCGTAAGAATTGCCATGCGCTCCCGTGCGCCCGTCTGATACGGCAAAGTGAAGGTCTTTTCGCTCATTAAATCAACTTTTATGTCGTTGAGCGAAGTTTTGCCTTTTAAGCCCCATTTTGTGCCCAAGTCGTAGAAATTTGCGATTCGGCTTGTGACAAGTTCATTCGTGGCAGAACGGGCAAGAATCATGCCGTCGCTCGAAAGAAGCAAACTCGTACTCGTTTCTTGGAATCCGACCGCCTCAATCAAATCACTCAAAACCGAAAGCGGGAACTGACCGTACAGCACGCCCTTGCTTCCGCCGTTTTGCAGAATCGGCACGGCGATGTACAAGTAATCGCCCAATTCGCTGTCGTAGAGCATGGTGTCGGAAATTGTAGTTTCGCCCCGTAATGCCCGCTTGTAATACAGCGTTTGCAAAACATTCCCGCGCTCTTTGCCTGTAGTGTCAATCAAGCGACCGTCCGCGCCCGCAACCGAAACGCGCGAAAAACTGCCGAATGTATCGCCTTGAACGATTGCTTTTGAAATTGCGTTAAAATCGCTCATATCAACTTTTTCCCACGAACGAGCCGCCGTTTGGAGCAACTCAACTTGATTTGCGAGTTTTGTGTTGAACGCCGCCGCCTGAGAACGGGCATTTGTTTCCAAATAGAATTTTGTGGTTTCTTCAATCATTTCGTCGGTGTTGTGTGAAAACCACACGAACGAGCCGAGCAAAATTCCAATAGTAAAAAGAACAGCGATAACCGTCGGAATGTGAATTCTAATTTTTTGTGCCATGATGACCTCTATTGTTGCGTATTAGCCCACTTTAAATTCAATCGCTTCATGCGCAGGAATCGGTTTTGAGAAATAGTAGCCTTGAATGGTGTCCGCGCCAAATTCTCGCAAACGAAGGAACTGCCGCTCTTCCTCAACGCCTTCGATAATCATGTCTTTGTCCAAATCGTGCATGAGGTGAATAATATTCTTAATGAAAGAATCTTTGCCTTCAACGAGGTAAGTGTCAACGAGAGATTTGTCGAGTTTGATAACATCAACAGGAATGTAGGTAAGATACCCAAGCGAAGAATAGCCCGTGCCAAAATCGTCCATAAGAAGGCGGATTCCCATATCTTTGAATCGCTTGAAAATATCGTCGGCGAGCGCAGATTTTTCCAAGAACAAGCCTTCCGTGATTTCAATTTCGAGGTACTGCGGCGGAATGTCGTATTTTTTGAGCATTTCTTCGACAAATCCAACATAGCCGTGGTCATTGAGCTGATTGCTTGAATAATTCACCGAAACGGGGTGCAATTCTCTGCCTTCATCGCGCCAGGCGGCAAGCTGTTTGATGACAAGCTCCGTAGTGATTCGACCGATTCGCCAAATCCAACCGCTGCGCTCCGCAACGGGAATAAACTGACCTGGGTAAATGCCAGGCTCTTTCATACGCACAAGTGCTTCGTATCCGCTCACTTTTTTGGTTTGCGCGTCAATCTGCGGCTGATAGAGCATGAAGAATCCGTCATTGTCGAACGCATTCTGCAATTTCTCTTTGATACGGATTTCTTCCTGCGCCTTTTTCTTCATGTCCTCATCGTAAATGACAAGCCCGTTCTTTCCGCGCATTTTAGCTTCATACATTGCGCCTTCGGCATTGATAAGATGCTGGTCGGGAGTAGTAACACCGTCGGAACATGACGCGCCAATACTCGCGGTGATTGCAAGCGTTTCGTCACCAAGCGGAATCGGGGTGCGCACGATGTCGAAAATATTTTTGACCGTTTCGCATTCCATTGTGATATTTTCGTTTGGAATAACAATGAGGAATTCATCGCCGCCAAAACGGGCAAGCTTCCACTTTCCTTCATCTGCCAAACCGCGGAACATTGCCACAAGATACTGCAAAATGCTGTCGGCGAGCGAATGCCCGTAATTTTCGTTGAGCATTTTGAAATTGTCGATGTCGATGATAATGACTGAATAAGTGTCGTTTTCGGTCATTGTGTCGTGAAGCCAAGTTGTAATCGTGCGGCGATTGTAAACATCGAGAACTTCATCATATTCTGCTTGATAGCGGAGTTCTTCTTCGCGCTGAACGAGCGTATCTTTTGATTCTTGCAACGCCTTAATAAGTTCTTTTGAAAACTTTTTCCCAATGCTTGAAGACAGCAAGAACAGGAGCAATGTGAGAATGAGCATTGCGATAGGCGGCAAGAATTTTCCGTAGTGTTCCAAGAATGATTCGGGTTTATTATAGAAGAAGGTGTCTGACGGAAGCAAAGAAAAATCAAGATTGTATTTCTTCATGAGACCGTAATCGAATGCTGTTCGGCTCGGTGTTTGCTCAATAAACGGAATTGTTTCGATTTTTTCGCCACTAAGAACTTGCGCAAGAATTTCACCCGCTTTTTCACACTGTTCTTCAACATCGAGGTGAATTCCGCCCAAAATGCCCATGTTTTCGCCACCGACATAATTTCGGAAAATCGGCACATTCGCAGAACGAACCACCGTGCCCGTGCGAGAAAGCATAGAATACGAATTCCCCGCTTTGTCAGAATAGCAAGTCATGTAGAAGAGAATTGAATCTTTGGGAAGAGACTCAAGCAAAGAAATCAAATCATTCTGAGTGAGCAACGAAGCGTCTAAATCAACGAACGCATAATCTTTGTATCTGTCACGGAATGACCAAAAAATTTCGATGTCGGAAAGACCTGCCGCGCTTTGGTCATGGAGAGCGACCAATGTTTTTCGCTCTGGGAACAACTTCATGGCAAGGCTGATTGTTTCTTCGAGGTAGTCATTTTCGTAGAAGCCGACCATGTTCGTGCGTTCAGCCGCTACACGAGCGAGTTCATAATCATTGACACCGAAATAAACCATCGGCAAATTGGGGAACAGTTCGTCTTGATGCGCGAGCGCAAATTTGAGGGCGGCATCGTCACCGAGCAACAGTGCCTCGTATTTTTTTGAATTTCTGAGCTTTGCCTTTAAGAAATTGTAGAACATGTCTATGGCGGCTTCACCGCGCTCGTCAGAATACATGTACACGACATCATACTCAATTCCGTGCGGATACAGACTTTTTTCGAGACCGCGAACCTGCGACTCATAAGTGAAATACAGCGGATTGTAGGAACTTATAAACAAAACTCGGTGAGAAACTTCGACAGGAGCATGAACTTCGGCAGGTTTTTCGATTCCCGTAGTGACAAAACGCAAAAAGAAAACAGCCGCAATAACAAGTGAAAGCGCGCTCAAACTAATTGTTGTATTTCGTAATTTGATAAGTGTTTCTCTCTTCATAAATTCCCTTGAAAGAAAATTAAAAATTCGCTTATCTATTATACACCAAGTTTTGGATTTCACAAGGAAGTTTTCAATTTATTTTTAGAAATTTCGAGGTAAATATGAGCGAAAAAGAATACGCATTTGATGTCGAAAAAATCACGGCAGAAGTTGTCGCATGGATTCAAAAATGGATTTCTGAAAATGGAAACGAACGAACGAAAGTTATTGTCGGAATTTCGGGCGGAAAAGATTCTTCGGTCGTTGCCGCTCTCATGGTCAAAGCATTGGGGAAAGAGCGCGTTATCGGTGTGATGATGCCGAACGGCGAGCAAAAAGATATTTTAGACTCACAAACGGTCGTTAATCATCTTGGAATTGAACACTACACGGTGAACATTGCAAGCGCGTACGAAGGAATTCAAAAAGCATTTGCAGTCGCAGGAATCGTGGAAAACGATGAAAATGAATTCTTTGATGAGAATAAACTAATGAACGGTAGTTTTTCTTCCGTCTTCAAAACGAATACGCCCGCCCGCTTGCGCATGGTCACGCTCTACGGAATCGGCGCGCAAATCGGAAACTGCCGCGTGGCAAACACCTGCAACCTGAGCGAAGATTTGGTCGGCTACTCGACATTCTACGGCGACGCGGCGGGAGACTTCGCCCCCATCAACAAACTTACCACCGAAGAGGTCGTGGCAATCGGCGATTACTTGGGACTTCCTTCCTCGCTCACGCACAAAGCCCCGAGCGACGGAATGTGCGGCAAAACCGACGAAGACAATCTCGGCTTCACCTATCACGAAGTCAACGAAATCGCCCGCAAAAACACAAAAGGCGCAAACTACGAAAAAATCATCGCAAAATACAAAGCGAACCTTTTTAAAGTAAAAATCATCGCGCTTCCCTGCTACAAGCCGAATTTGCCGCTTTTCTTGGAAATTTAATTTAGATTTTATTAAAATTATATTGAAATTTCTTAGATTTTCGTTATACTTTTTTGCATACTTTTAGGAGGTTTTCTTAATTATGAAGAAAATTACTGTTGTTCTTTTATCTTTGGTTGCAGCAATTGGTATGATTGCATGCTCTTCAACAAGCTCAATGGACGGTTCTGCAAAGTCTAAAAAACAGGCTGCCATTAACAAATCATTTGAGAAGGTATACAGCAGCTACGCCGATGTTCTCGTTCTTGACGGAGCAGAAACATACGAAGTTCAGCAAGGTGATACACTCACATCAATCACCAAGACTTTCTATGCAGGCAAAGACGAAAACGGATATTACTTCCCGCTTATCATGCTTGCTTCTCACAATGTCGTCAGCGATCCTGAATTCATCGCTCCGGGCATGAAGCTCACTATCCCGAACTTCGATGCAAACATCAACGACAAAGCCGTTGCAACAAAACTCAAACCGTATTTCAAAGACCTTGCTGGTGTTTACAAGCAGAAAAAGACAGCTGCCGCAGAAGACATTCGCCCGCATCTTCTTGAAATCTCTGACCAGCTCGGAAAAGAAACTGTTTCTCTCGAAGCTGAACCGGCTGCTGAAACTCCCGCTAACTAATTTCATCGTATAGCTTGAAATTTTGCCCTTCATAAACCGAAGGGCATTTTTTTTTGCCTTTCTCACAGAATCGCAGAAAAAACCGTAAAAATTGCAAAAAATTATATTGAATTCAATAGATTTTTCTTCACTTTTTCTTTCTTTTGTAGTATATTTATAGCAACGGAAGGGGGAACGCCACCTTTTTAGAAAAAGGCTTTCTTTCCCCCTTAAACCCCTAATCTTCCAAAAACAGGAGAATCTTATGGAAATTACGCTTACAGAATCAAACTTTGAGGCAGAAGTCCTTAAATCAGATAAACCAGTGCTCGTTGACTTTTGGGCAAGCTGGTGCGGTCCGTGCAAAATGCTCGCTCCCACAATCGAGCAGATTGCCGCCGAAAACGAGGGTGTTATCAAAGTCGGAAAAGTGAATGTTGACGACGAGGCTGACTTGGCTCAGAAATACGGCATCGTGAGCATTCCGACCGTCATTCTCTTCAAGAACGGCGAAGTGAGCAAAACCTCAACCGGCTTTGTTCCAAAAGAAACGCTTGAAGCTCTTTTCAAATAAGAGGCATTTCCCCTGCACGCGCAGGGGATTTTCTTTTTTTAAAACAAAAAAGTCCTGCCGCGTGACAGAACTCTTTACAGTGATGGAGACGATCGGACTTGAACCCAGGCTTCTGGTCGCAACTTCCTGTTGCTCCCGACAGCCCCACCTACGCTCACTGACGGCGACATCCCTGTCGCCTTTTCGCCTGTCGGCGCGTTCGCTTCGGAAGTGGGTTCAAAGTTCAGTTTTAATGCCAAACTCTAGAAGTAAAAACTTCTCGGCATTTTAGAAAGTTTTTTTGGAGACGATGGGACTTGAACCCACTACCTCTTGAATGCCATTCAAACGCTCTAGCCAGGTGAGCTACGCCCCCGAATGTCTTTATTATGCCAAGTTTTAAAAAAAATTCCTAGTCGTTTTAAGAAAATGATGATAAATTAATAGAATTGATTACATTCAAAACAATCTAGGTGGCTTGGAATGAAATACAGTGCTTTATTGCTTGCCGTTGCTTTCGTGGCAAGCGCAGGTTCAGCAGAATCAAAATACGCAAAATATTACCAGAATTTACCTACAAACATCGCACAGGTTGAGGAAGTCAAAATCTCGAGCAAGCAGTTTTCTGTCTTGGATTTTGGCGCAAAGGCTGACGGAAAAACGCTCAATACAAAGGCGATTCAGAAAGCCATCGATACCGTCTCAAAAACGGGCGGACATCTTGATTTTCCGGCGGGAACATACCTCACCGGCCCGATTGAGCTGAAAAGCAGGGTGGATTTGCATCTTGAAAAGGGTGCGCTCATTCAATTCTCCCCCGATAAAACGCTCTATTTGAAGCCAGACGGAAAAACGGTGCGCCACTGCATCTATGCGAAAAACTGCGCGAACATCAGCATTACGGGCGAAGGCATAATCGACGGAAGCGGCAGCTACTGGTGGGGAATCGCCCGAAAAATGGTGACGAAAGAATACTGGAACGAGTGCCTTGCGCGGGGCGGAGTCGTTGAAAATTCCAAGCGTGGGGAAAGCTGGTTTCCGTACGGGCTGAAAGACGGCACAAAATGCATTGGTTCAGACTACAAAGAGCAGGAAAAACTCCGCAACAGCTACATTTTCCGCCCTGAAGACAGCAAAAATGTTCTGGTCGATGGCGTTACATTCCGCAATTCTCCGAAAATGGCATTTTTCCCCACGAGAATCGAAAACCTCATCATCGACGGGCTAAAAGTCGAAGCCCCTGTCTTTGCCCCGAACACCGATGCCATAGACATTTCCGTGTGCCGAAAAGTCTTGATTGTGAATTGCGTTCTCGACTGCGGTGATGACGGATTTATTATGAAGGGCGGAAATGAAGGAAACATACAGCAGAACAAAAAATTCGGTGATTTTTCCGACATATTGATTTCCGACTGCCACACGCTCAACTCGCACTGCGGATTCGGTCTCGGAAGCGAAAATGTCCACGGAATAAAAAATGTGGTCGTCAAAAACTGCGTGTTTGAAAACGCAACGATGGGCGGAGTCGAATTCAAAACCCCGGCAGGGCGCGGCGGAATCACAAAAAATATCTGGTGCTACGACATTGAAATCCGCAACGCGCGGAATGCCGTCCTTTTCAACACGGCGTACGAAGACAAAGGAATGCTCACAAGCGCAACAGGGAAAGACGACAGGAGCAAATTTCTTCCCGACTTGCAGGATATCCATTTTAAAAACATAAAAGCAACGGGAACAACACGGCATGCCATACAACTTTTCGGGCTGAGCGAAAAAAATCCCGTGCATGATTTGACTTTTGAGAATTGTGCTTTCGAGTCCGACGGTGACGCACTGAATTTCACGTTCGCAAAAAACATCGCGATTACGGATAGCTCTTTTAAAACGGCCGACAACGCAATCTCAAAGAGCGACACGGAATTTGTGACTTTCAAAAACACAACGGTAAACGGAGCGCCTTTTGAAAAAAATATCGGCTCGCTCGTAACGCAAAGGGAAAGCCTTACGCTCTTTGATTTTTCTAAAAATACCGATGGCGTAAGCGAAAAAGAATCGAATCTCCGCGAAAAGGAAATTCTCCCCCAGACAGGGAACGGGGCAAGCCTCACGCTTTCCGGCAGGTTTTCAAAAATAAGCAAAGAACTGGCGGCGAATAAAATCAGCAACCTCACCGAAAAATCTTTTTCTTCGGCCAATCTCCTTACGCTAAAACTCAAGAAAGACTCGGAAATTTCCATTTCCTTCCATGGGGCGGGCAGTTCTGACACACAAATGAGATTCTTGGTTCTTGCGAGCGCGGAAAACACCGCTTTGGAATCAAAAGGCAATCTCGAAGCAAAAAACACAACCGTAACCGCTCGTTTGCCAAAAGGAACTTACAAAATTTTCACAAATGGAACACGAATTTCTTTCATCGAAGTCAATGCAACGGAATAGCGGGGAAATCAGTCGGAAATCAAGGCGTTTGCGGGGCAGTTTGCGATGTTCGATTACGCTGACATGGACAAAGACGGCAGTTTGGACGCGCTTCTCAAAGTCAAAAACACGGAAAAAATCGAAAACGCCACGACTGGCGATTATGTCGTGCGCGGAAAGAAGGGCGATTTTTTCATTATGAAGCAGAAAGACTTTGAAGAATTGTACGAAGAATGCAAATAGCTCCCATTTCGAGTGAAGCGTAGTAAAATGGAGAATTCTGATTTTTACAAGACAATTCCCTTGTCTCAGATGAGTGTAAGGATTCCGTAGATGTTAATTTATACCCGATAAGGTGTAATTTTGCAAATTTTTCTTGAAATTATACCCGTTCGATTGTAAAATAGTTTTATGAATCAAATCGCTCATTTTATCAAAACGGAACGAAAAAAATCAGGTCTTACGCAGGAAGATTTTGCGATTCGGAGCGGGCTAGGCTTGCGTTTTGTGCGCGAGCTTGAGCAAGGAAAAGAAACCTGCCGCATGGACAAGGTGAATCAGGCACTTTCAATGTTCGGCTGCACGCTCGGTGTGGTAAAAATGCAGAATTCAGAAAATCAGGGGTAGGATATGGCATCGTCGTACCGAGAGGGATTTGTTTTTGTGCAGAATGTTTTTTCTGGAATTATCCGCGAGACTGATTCGGGATATGAATTTGAATACGACAAGGATTATTTGTCTTCTCAAAATCCGTTGGCAGTGAGTCTGACTTTGCCGTTGCAGCACGAAGTTTTTGAAAGCAAGACGCTTTTTCCTTTTTTTGACGGGCTGATTCCCGAAGGCTGGCTTTTGAATGTCGTTACCAAAAATTGGAAGATTGACAGGCGGGACAGATTCGGTCTTTTGCTTGCGGTGTGCAAAGATTCTGTGGGCGATGTTTCCGTGAGGAGCGAAAAATGAGCGAATCTTCAAAAATCTGCCTGTGCTGCGGAAAAGAAATTGATTCAGAAAATTCTCTTGAACTAAAAAAACTGTGGCATACAAAATGCACCAAGAAATTTTTCGGTACGAATCAGTTTCCAGAAATTTCGGTCTCAAAAGAACAACTCGAAGCCTTAGCGACAGAAACGGTTTCAAAGGGCTACACGGTCGCTGGCGTGCAGAAAAAACTTTCGCTCCATCTTTCGCAAGAAAAAAAATCCCGACTTACGATTGTCGGCTATCCAGCGGGCTTCATATTGAAGCCTCAGACGGAGGAATTCCGCCATCTGCCCGAAATGGAAAACCTTGTGATGAATCTTGCAAAAATCGCAGGGATAAAAACCGTTCCGAACGCGCTTGTTCAACTATATGACGGATTTGCGTACATCACCAAGCGAATTGACCGAAACGCAACGAAAAACGGCACAGAATTATTTGCAATGGAAGATTTTTGCCAGCTTTCCGAACGGCAGACCGAAGAAAAATACAAATCGTCGTATGAACGGTGCGCAAAGATAATCACGCAGTTTTCTGCAAAGCCCGGCTTAGATCTTGCTGAACTTTTTTACAGGCTCGTTTTCTGCTTTGTAACTGGAAATTCCGACATGCATTTAAAGAATTTTTCGTTGATTGAAAGCGAGCCAAAATCACGGGTTTACGAGCTTTCCGCTGCTTATGATTTGCTCCCCGTGAATCTTGCAATGCCAGAAGATACAGAAGAATTTGCCCTTACGATGAACGGCAAAAAATCAAACATAAAGAAAACCGATTTTCTTACCTTCGCCCAGTCTTGCAAAATCTCGGAGCAAGCGGCGAATAAAATGATTCAGCGACTTCTTTCGTTTGATGAAAAATTTAAGGATGAGGTGAACAGGTCATTTTTGACGGAAGAAGAAAAGAACGCGTTTGTTGATTTGATGACGAAGCGGATGGGAAGGATAAAAGGGTGAGGAAACAGAATCTTACTTGACAACTTGACAAGTTAATTTATAATACAATTATGGTCAAGATGACGGTTGCTGATTTTAAGGCGGATTTTTCCTCAGTTTTGTCACGGGTTCAGAGAGGCGAGCATTTTCAGATTTTGTTTGGGCGTGCCAAAAAGCCCGTGGCGGTTCTTTCTCCTCTCGAATCTTCTCAAAAAGCCAAGCGAGTTTTAGGCACTTACGAAGGAAAAGCGAGTTTTTCAGAAAAAGGTGACGGCAAGATCACGCTTGAAGAATTTTTAGGTGAAGACTAGGGAGCAAAATGTACATTTCTTCTGACGAATCTGTCGGTTATCTTTTGGACACGCATACTTTTCTTTGGTCATTTCTCAACACTGGTGAACTTTCGCCAAAAGTGATAGAAATTTTAGAGTCAAATGAGCATCCTATTTTTGTCAGTACCATTTCTTTTTGGGAAGTGGCAATCAAAGAACAAATTGGGAAATACTCGCTGAATGGAATCAATTCGCTTTTGCTTCCGAATATCGCGAAAGATTACAATTTTCAGATTCTAAATCCTGATTCCTACGATTTTATTACATACAAGGAATTGCCGATTCAAAAACAACACAAAGACCCTTTTGACCGCATGCTGATTCACCTTGCAATCCGTAAGAATCTTGTCATGCTGAGTCGCGACCACAATTTCCCCTTGTACGAAGAGAGCGGATTGCAGCTGGTGTGGTAGAAAAAGAAATTCAGAGTACTTATCTTAATTCATTTTCTCTAGCATTTCTTTCGCATCGGCATTTCCAGCTTTTGCTAATCCTTCTAGGATTTTCTTTGCTTTAGCTTCATTTTTTTTCGTTCCAGCACCAAAATAGTACGCAAGAGCCAAATTATATCTATATGATTGAATCTCAGAACTTTTATAATCAGAAGTCGATTTTTTCAAATACTTGAAACCTCTTTTCTTCTGTTCCTCTGAAGTATTTTCATCGTCCATAGCCAAAAGCGAGCCATACAAATACTGAGCCATTGAGCAATTATGTTTGGCTCCTTTTTCCAAATATTCCATAAATTTTTCTTCATTAGGCTTTGTACCTTCTCCATTTTTATAAGCCATTGCAAGATAATACATTGACCAACCATCTTTGTATTTGTCTGCATTTTCTTGCAAAAGCGAAAAAATTGAATCGTAATCTTTTGTCTGAAAGAATTCTCCAATTTTTTCATTATTAGCAGAGGCTTTTTTAGGAATTTCGCGAAGTCATTTGTTTTATATTGAATCCAAAAAAACCATTCCTTCA
>ERZ842401.6458-NODE-6458-length-12518-cov-23.940544_pt1 | contig 12518 bp, 6 predicted proteins | sample MGYA00521270_ERZ842401 | MGnify/ENA primary metagenome ERZ842401 (study PRJEB31892, sample SAMEA3878208) | bioreactor metagenome | biome: Moose rumen | place: Sweden | collected 2011-10 | study: EMG produced TPA metagenomics assembly of the PRJEB12797 data set... | reverse complement strand
TGGTTTCGTCGCGAAGTATCCGGCAATCTTTGATGCAATGGTCTGATTCATATGCCCGCAGATTTTTTGATTTTGTCAAAAAGTGACAAAACGTTGTTGTAGATTTGCAGCGAAACTCCAAAAACCGTATGAGAATCGAGGAAGCCATAGTGTGGCTGCTCTCCACGGAGGGCTGCGGAATGACTGCCGACCGGCTGGTGTTTGAAATCAACAGCCGGCGGCTGTGTGTGCGGCGGGATGGGCAGCCGGTGAGTGTGAGCCAGGTGTGGGCGGCGTTTTTCCGGCATCCGGAGACGTTTTGCAGGGATGGGAAGTTGATTAGGTTGATGGTGTAAAAGGGAGGGTGTAATCTCTTGAGATTAAGATTGAAGGCTGCTTTTAAGGATTGATGCGGAAAAATTATTAAATTTGTAGGTTACAGCAATTTCAGTAAGAAAAGAATCAAAATAGGAGAAGTTTGTACACATGTATAAAGCTGTCTGGGATACGGGAACAGGAGGGGTGACCCTTCAGAACTACAAGAGTGACGAGACGCTAAGCGTTTCTCCTCGTCCTGTTTTCTACGAGGAACTTGATTTGTTGGGATTGGATAAGTTGCCAGAAGGGAAAGCCTGGCACTATCCTCACAGCAAAGAGCCTCTCCTTTGGGCCTGCAATAAGCAGTATTTCTACAAAGGGGCGTTTGTATTCGAAGCGAAAGGTGCCAACCTATATGATTCTGCAACAATCGTTTTACAGCCCGGAGCTGAGGGTTTAACGCTTGAACCGGTAAACGTCAAGGAGATGCTAGAGCGGTGCAAGGATGCAATGTTTCACATCGAAAGCGAGGCTATCGAATTTATCCGCTCTACTTACGAACAATATTCCAGGAATAGGCTCGTAAGGGAGAAGGCGAAGGCCAATCAGATAGATTTTGAGGCTTTGGCGGCTAAAGTTGAAAAGACTCAGAAGAAGAAAATGGCCATTGTCAAGGAAGATTGCGAGAGTTTTGACATTATGCCGATGGAGCTAGCGAAGGATGCTGGTAAACAAATCTATCAAACAACGGCCAAGATAGATGTATTCCTTGCTTCGTTTTCTGGGGGAAAGGATTCTCAGGTTGTACTTGACCTTTGTACCAGGGCTCTACCTCCTGAGGCTTTCCAAGTTATCTATTCTGACACGGGATATGAGCTTCCAACTTCGTTGTCGCTTTACAAGGAGGTGCAAAGGTATTACAGAAAAAAATTCCCAACGCTCCAATTCCGCCTTGCGAAGAACCATGAGTCGGTCCTGAATTACTGGGACCAGATTGGTACCCCAAGCGATACACATCGGTGGTGTTGCACTGTCATGAAGACAGCGCCCCTATATAGGATGCTTAAAGTTGATGGGACGAATAAACAGGCAAGGGTTCTTACATTTGACGGGGTGAGGGCTGAAGAGAGCACAAGAAGAAGCACCTACAGTAGAATAGGGAAAGGAGTAAAGCATGATACCGTCATCAATGCCAGCCCTATTCTTGATTGGTCGTCCATACAAATATTCCTTTATCTCTTTGAGTACAACCTTCCTATCAATATCGCGTATAGACAAGGAATGACTCGTGTTGGATGTTTGATTTGTCCTTTTTCTTCTGAATGGAATGAGATGATAGCAAGGCAAAAATACAACGAGCCCCTGCAACCATTTTTAGACAGATTAACGACTTTTACAAACCACGCTGGAATCAAGGATGTCGAGGAGTATATTAAATCTGGCAATTGGAAGAGAAGAGCTGGAGGAAGGGATATTCAATCTAAAACAAGGCTGCAGGTCATTAAGACACGCCCGGATTTAGTAATAAAAGTCTATTCCCCTAAGCAGGATATTTTTACCTTCCTTCGGGCCGTTGGCAAATTCACTATTGAAAAAGTATCTGAGAGCAGATTCTCTGGAGAAATCCGCTATAAATCTGATATTTTCGCTATCGAAGCAGAAGTTGCAAAAGACGAATTCACGATAACTCTTGCAAACTCTTTCAAAGAGCCTTTACTCCAAGGGCTATTCCGACGGGCGATCACAAAAGGATGCTATTGTATCCAATGTGAAGGATGTGAAGTAGAGTGTCCTACAGGAGCCCTCTCTATTTTACCAACGCCCAAAATCGATGGAGCTTCATGTATTTCGTGTCATAAGTGCCTGATGTTCCATGAGAAAGGGTGCATTGTGGCTCATTCATTAGCAGAAACAGAAACAAAAGATAATAAAATGAAACTTGTAAGTTACAACAATTTCGGGCTCAAAGAAGAGTGGTTGGATTTGTATATGAGCGATCCCGAGTATTTCTTTAAAGATGAGAGCAATGGCTTGAACAAGAAAGAGCAAGAGCCTAATTTTGCCAAGTGGATAGCACAGGCTGGCATTATCGATGACGCTAATCCTGCCCAGAGAAATCTTACTAATCTGGGGTGCCTTTTAAGAAATGCATACCAAGATAACCCGGACTTTGTGTGGGAAGTGATTTGGATTAACCTTACATACAACGCACCGATTGCAAAATGGTACAAAGAGAATGTAACTTGGGATAGTGCGTTTACTCAGGTTGATATTGCGGAACAAGTTAAAATGGATTACCCTGACACTGCGGCAAAGTCTATAGGGAACATAGTCTACGCTCTATTTAGGACATTCAGAGAGAGCCCTATAGGTGAATGGGGATTATTAACAGAGATTGATAAGTTGCGGTATAGAAAGAATGGATATAACGCCGTTTCTCGTTCAGCGATTGCTTATTCTATGTACAAGATGGCTGACGAAACAGGAATCCGCACATTTAGAGTCAGTAATTTATATTCAGGTGATGCTTTAAGGGGGCCCTATAAAGAATTTGGCCTTTCTAAGAAAACATTTGAGGGGCTATTGTTATCACTTAATAATGATGCGAATAGGCTCCTGACCGCCGAATTACAAATGGGGCTCGATCACATTACATTACGTGATGATCTAACTGCTGAGAAAGTATTAGAACTGTTGACGAAATAAAATGGATAATCTTTCCGCTCTTACATATAAGACCGAGCTGACGAGACTGAGTCTTGGCCAATCCTCTAAAGGGAAAAGCGTGGCCAAGCCGATTCTTATCTTGTCGATTCTTGAACTTATTGAATCTGGTAAAACCGATAACCATTTCAATCTAGATTCTAAACTTCAGACAGTCTATACTCGTATATTCCTTCGGTATAGAGCGGCTAATTTCGTTACTCCGCTATTTAAGCCTTTCTATTATCTCGAACATGATGGCTTTTGGCATTTGAAATGGAGAGACAATACTGAGATAATCTGTAAATCGGCAAAATATATTCGAGATAATGTAGAATATGCTTTTATCGATGACTCCTTATGGCGCTTATGGCAAGATGAGGAGTATCGGCTCGCAACAAAAGAATTGTTAATCAACACCTTCCTTAAAGAATATTAATACTACCTTATAATGGCCACAAAGTATAGTGATATTGTTACCCTGCGTGAATCGCAGCCGGCGTATAACATTGAACACGAACCAACAGGTGCATGGAAATCATTTATTGCGAACAAACAGTTTAATGAAATCCTACATAAAGTGATTCAGTCCGTAAGAAACAATGATCCGGACAATCATCGCTCTTTCTGGATTGATGGAACTTATGGCTCTGGAAAGAGCCATGCGGGAGCTGTGATTCAACATATTTTATCCGATGAATTCAGCGAAGTGGAAGACTATGTTAATCAGGAGTTCAGTGGTAGCACCGAAGCTATTCTTCGTCAAAATATTCTTACCTTGAGACAAGACAAACGCTTGTTTCCTGTTCACATGTATGGACAACAAAAAATTTCTCAGGAAGGAGACTTGTCTTTGCAGTTGCAGTGCCAGGTAAAGGAAGCATTGAAAAAGAGCGGTATTGATTTAACAGTAAAAACTGATTTTGACAATTATGTGGCCCATATTGACCAGAATCCAGAGCTATGGGATATTCTTATTGAAAAAAGTCCTCAACTAAAAAGTGTAGCTCCTGACAGGAAGAAATTACGTCAAGAATTACTTGAGGAAAACACCGAAGTGTTGAATAGGGTTCGTGAGGCAGAGGTTAAAAACGGCGTGCAGATTAGCCTTGATTTGGCAAATCTTCAGCAATGGCTGCTTGACATTCAAAATCGACTTAAAGAAGCAAAGGCACATAATCCTGAGGGATATGATGGGCTTCTCTTTGTTTGGGATGAATTTACTGTATTAATGCGTTCTGCCGTTGGATTAAGATTGCTAACAACGCTTCAGGAAATTACGGAGGTATTTACAAACAAGGATAATGATTCGTACTTTTTATTTATAACCCATCCGTCAGCTTTTAATGGACTTGATGAAGAAGAAGCGAAGAGAACGAAGGGACGCTATCATTATATCCACTACAACATGGGTATAGTTTCTGCGTTCAAAATAATGTCCAGGAAATTCAAGCTCGTCCATCCAGAGACTGATGAATATAAAGAATTGTATGATGATTTCTACGCAGATAGAGAAGACCTCCTCGAAATGTTCATTGGTGCCGATAATGAACAAGAGAGGTCTAATAATCCTGAAGACACAAAGAATGATCTAAAACACGTTTTCCCCATACATCCTTACACTGCTAATCTTGCAACATATTATGCGGCTTCGGTTGGGAGCTCATCCAGAAGTGTATTCCAATTCCTTGCCTCGGATGAGGTGAGAGACTTTTTAGATAATGAACTTCGTTATAAGGAGAAAGCGACTGTCACCGCAGATATGCTCTGGGATTATGTCAAGGGAGATTTTGAGCAAGACAGCTTGCGATTTGCTGCAGTAACGGAAAGATATAATACTTATCGACTTAATGTTGAGCATGAAGGACCTATTGTAAATGCTGTTTTCAAAAGCATCCTGTTGCTAAACGCTCTTAACAATATTGCACAGAATCCAACGGTAACCCCAAGTGAAGACAATATATGTAATGTGTTCAAAGGAACACCCTATGAGGAAGGTATTGAAGATGCGATGAGTTACTTAAATGACAAAAGCATCATTCAACGCAACCCTATGGGTCTCTTTTCTATACAATTCTCCGCTCTTCCTACAGGAGAAGTTCAAGATAAGAAAGCTGAACTCCTTCGTTCGCAATTCCAATATACGATGCAGGTCGTGAAATTTGGAGAGGCTGCCCAAAAAGAGATGGAGAGAGCTCTTAAGAATGTTGCAAGACCTTTCGCGATTGAGTTTTATTCAGAGTACACGAATGAGTCTACTCTCATGAACATGGTTGAGAATGGATATAAGAAGTCTCGCTCTTATGATTTATTCTTGGCCTTCTTTTTTGCTCGTTCTGTTGATGAACTCAATCGAGTCAAAGCCTTCGTTGATAAAACCGCAAAAGATGAAAGGTTTAATAACGTGTGTTTCATAGTTTTTGACACCATATTGGAGGTGAAGAACTATGATCGGTTTATCGAGTATATGGCGATAGCATCCGTTGCTCAGCAGCATGGGATGGCAGAACAGTACACTGCGAATGTCAAAGACGCTTCTGACTTGATTTCTGAATGGATGATCAAGTTAAAACGTGGAGATATGACGTATTATTTAAGAGAGGCAACCGGTACTACTTCCGCAACTAAGCTCGGATCGTTTATAAATAACGCAGTCGGTCCAACGGTATTCAGTAGCGGCCCCGAGTCTTTACAATTGATACTTACTCGTTATTCCAACACCTATTGGAAAAAAGCTTCTGTGAAGGCAACCGTTGATGCTGTTCTTTCATATAATACCAAGGAAGAAATCGTGGCAAAATGCGGTGGCCCAGCCAAACATATTGAATTCCTCCTTCAGGATAGCGTTAACGATGACCTTACCTTTAAGGATGATGTTGATCAGAATCACCCGCTTGTGAAGGTGTGCCAAAGGGTAAAATCCATATTTGACCATACTAACAAAAACGTTCCATTTAACTTGGCAGACAAGTTAGAGGAGTTCACGAAACCTCCTTATGGCTTCTTCCAGTCATACGCTCCAATGGGCATGATTGCATTTGCCATGCGTCCATATATCAAGCAGATCTTCGACATGAATGGAAAACCTCGCGAGGTGCAACATATGGTCGATGATGTTGTTGATGTATTCAAGTCCTGGGAAGACCAGAAACCCAATGATAAGTTAACTTTCCAGTTCGAAAGCAAGGAGAGTGGAGAACTTTGCAAAAAGTTTAAGAATGCTTTCAATCTTGATGATCTGCCGGGGTACGATGGTATTTCCAGCCTCAAGGATGCACGATGGGCCATAACCCATGAATTCTCCACAAAGGTTGGTTTCCCTCTTTGGTCCCTAAAACATATTGAATGCAAGGAAGAAGTTAAGAAACTGATTGACAATATTCTAAAGATCTGCGAACCCGAGGGGCTTAAGAATCCGGCCCTTTTGAGCGAGACACTTCAAATGATGAAACTCTTGTTGCTTGATTTAAAGAGTATTCTCAAAGAGAACAGCAGATTCAAGGACGGATTCGTCTCCTTCCTTAAAGACGTAGCAGAAAATGAGAGTATAGATTTGGATGAAAACAGTATAGAGGATGCTATCGCCTTTATCCGGCAACATCAAGAGGGAGAGGTCGGTGTGTGGAAAGAAGAGGAGGTAAGTAAGAATCTTCTCCGCTGGGATCACCAGAGGTTGAAAGGTGACAATAAAGAGCTTTGTTCTTTGCTGATTGACACATTCTCCCTTGATTCGTGCGTCGTAACTTCCCAGCCAACAATTGAGGAGATACTTGATCTCATTAGGGAGTATATTATAGAAAAGCAAGAAGTGCCTCTTTGGGCGCTCAAATACGCGACCGCCGGGGACGAAATACACAAACTCATTGAATCCCTGCAGAGACTACTTGAACCTGGTGCGGTTGAAAATCCGGCAAATTGCGAAGATGCAGTAGAGCGCTTGCGCCAGTACGGAGGAGCATTTAAGTACGTCCTGGAAGATGAGGCTAACTTCGACAAGGGTCTTACTTCCTTCATGCAGACTCTCCAGGACGTTGAAATTGTTCCCGAGGAATTTCGGGAAGCAGAAGATTATTTATATACAAGAATACCGGATATTAATACGTGGACAGAGCTGACTGTTAGCAAGGCTCTTATGGCTTGGAGACTCGAACAACAGAGAAAATCAAAACCTGTTGTTAAGCCGGAACAGCGCGAAAAGATTCGCAGTGCAGTTTCAAAACTGTGGCCAAACAAAGCCAAGAATATTCTGGTGTCCCTTTGCGACGAAAGCGATGAAATAATAAAAGCTATCGAGAAATATGTTGGCTGAAAGGACATCAATAGATGAGCTGATGCAGCTTGTCGAGGAGGATAAGACGCTGCAAAATGCTACGTCTTATCAAAGAGACAGATACCCATTACGCTTTATCCTGTTTGATAATTTTGCGGACAGTTTCGAATTTGTCGATAAGCTTATAGGTAGGCCCCACGTCGTATTGAAAAGTGTTGAGGAATGGATAGATCCTAAGTATCCAGACCTGATGATAACGTACGATAAGCTTGCTGACAAGATTGAAGATTATTATCGAACGGACCTTAAACCTGAAGATGATGCGGTAATAGCTCCTTTTTCCGAGCTTGCACGTTTCTATAACAACAAGACAAACAAGACTTTTGAAGCACTCCTGCGAACAATCAAGGGCATTGAAAGTACGCCTCAGGGATGGGCTAATCATCAGCGTGTCTATATTCCGATAGTCGGCCTGGAGGGGAAGATGAAGGACATCCTCCCTGACACCCAGATAACGATTTGGCAGATGCGTTCGTATTTTGTTTCCGACGAACAGCACAAAGAGCCCATCAATTATCGCATGGTCTTAAGTCTGGACACCTATGGGGTAAAAGGGCTTGAGGAGCACAATACCCTGATAGAAACAGTCAAAGATTGGTTGCAGGTATGGAAAAACGAAGGAGTCAATACGGAATCCTCCATCATCTGCTCTTCCGAATCCATTTTTGCCAACTCGGTATACGCACAGCCAGACAACGCGTTCGATTATATCATCTGCAATAATGTCCATGATTTCCTCGTTAAGGGCCTTAGGCTCCATTTCGGCAAACTGCACTACGATGAAAAGGATGACACCCTATGGCGGCAGCTGGCCGAGGAAATAGACATCTCCACGCCATTCAACTTCAATTCTTTCGTCTGTAAGATGTTCGGCGTAAAGAGCATTGACGACTACAAGACCTTTATCAAGGTATGGTTCGAGCAGAGTGCCGAGTTCGACCGATGGCTCCTGGTCGCCCTCTATATGAATGAACATGACGATTTCTTGAGTATGACGCTTGAGAACATCCAGTCATTCAAGGACACCGACTTTATCCGCTCCCTTGCCACCACGATTTCATATGAAGAAGAAGAAGATATGGCGGCACGTGAATACTGTCTCGAATATGCCGCCAAACAAGGTGTGCGCCTTTCTGAGGATGTGGAGAATCTGGTTGGGAAGCAGATTCAAAGTATGGCCGAGCATTACGGATATTCTGCGGCAGCCAAATGTTTTACCCCCATTTCCAGGAGAGAAAAGCAACTTGCGATTGAGTGGCTCGGGAACAAATACATCACCCCTGAAGAAATTCGCCATTCATTCCCTCTGCTGGCCAGCTATATGGGCAAGAGTGTCGGCATCGAAAAGGAAGAACTTAAGTGGGTGCTTGATTACATTGACGCCTACAAAGAGGCAAAGGTCCAGGACAAGTATACCGATAAAGTCAAGGGTAGCATTAATGAGAAAAACGCCTCTGACCTTACTTTCTATGAGTGGTACAACAAATTCAGCACGACAGCCCATTTGCTGCAAGGCAGAGACGACATTGACATATATTACTGGATTGACGGACTCGGAGTAGATTGGATACCGTTCATTGCTGATTTAATCCGTAACCGGTCGTCAAACAGCATGTTCCTCAATGAGGTGATGATTGGAAGGGCCAAGCTTCCGACAGTGACAAGCGTTAACAAGGAAGGGCTGCAGAAGTTGTCTGATTTGGACATCGCTGACTACAAGGTCGGGGATCTGGACAAGCAGGCTCATCAGCCGAACAATAAATACCCGGACAACCTCATTAATGAGATGGAGATTGTGAGCACGGCTATTGACTACATCATCCAGAAGTATTCTGGGAAGAAGGTCGCTATCGTCAGCGACCACGGTCTGACTTATCTCGCACAGCTCTGCGACGGCAAGAACCTTGGCGGTGTTTCTTCAGATCATTATGGTAGAATTGCCAAATGGACTGGCTCGAAACCGACGACTGATAGCCACTATGTTATTCTCGAAGATGGTGTGACAACCTGTGCCCTCAGGCACGAGTCACTTTGCGCGAAAACGCCCAAAGGACAAGGCGCTCACGGTGGTTGCACTCCGGAAGAAGTCCTGGTCCCGATTTTCGTAATCTCTTCCCACGCTGATGTTGGTATGTGGACCGCTGAAATGCCAGATATCAATGTGGATAACAACAATGCCGTCGTAACGTTCATCATTAAGAACAAGCCGGCGGCGACAGATATATTCATCACGTATAATGGTGTCAGGTATGACCTGCACGAGGCCGGAGAGAATCGGCACACGAGTAGCCCCCTGTTACTAAATGCTGATGTCAAGGAAGTAGAGCTCCACGTCGGAGAAGCTGTACGGCACTATCCGATAGAGTTCTCTCTTGCGGCAGACGTTGATGATAATATGTTTGATTTTTAACAGATTACAGATATGAATAAGACATTGTCAGAGAAAGTCAGAAGGAATTTCGCGCAGATGGCAATTTATAAAGACCCGGTTAAGACATCTAGTCTTTTCGCGGGCAGGAATCTACCGGCGTTTGTCAAGGATTTCATTCTGAAAAAATATATAGACGGCGAAGGTCGCGTCAATGCTAACGGCTTGCAGAAGTTCCTTGATTCGGTCATTCCACAAGATGCCAATATCGTGAAGGACACTCTTGATAATGGCAAGGAGATGGTTGTCCTGACTCGTTTCACCGTTTACATCGACCTGGTAAATGGTGTCAGAAGATTCGGCATTCCAGATATGGGAATAAAGATTAATGAGGGTGTTATTCCGGAATATGTGTACAAGGCGCACGCGGGTGAACTTGTTGATGGCGAGAAGTGGGGAATCATCAAGATGTGTGTGTTGCCGGACGACAATGGCAAAAAGAATCATATCGAAATGGTTGATTACAAGCCATTTAAGCCATATCGTTCTGTTGACCTTAACTACTTTAGGGAGGCTCGGAAGGGATTCACCACCGAGGAGTGGGTTGATTTCTTGCTGTCGGCAATGGAATATGATGCCGAAGGTTTTGATAGCCTGACGCAGAAGGTGGAATTTCTTACCCGTCTGCTCATTTTCCTTGAGCCTCGTTTGAATGTGATAGAGCTCGCACCGAAGGGAACAGGAAAGTCGTTTGTGTTTGGCAATATGTCAAAATATGGATGGTTAGTAAGTGGTGGCAAGGTAACCAGAGCCAAGTTATTTTTTGACAAGACAAAGCAACAGCCGGGAATCATTAAGAACCACGACTTTACCGCTTTCGATGAAATCCAGACAATTACTTTCCAGGAGCCATCAGAGATTCAGGCTGCTCTAAAATCTTATCTGGAAAGTGGAAAGACCACCATTGATAATTATGAGTTTTCGTCGGAATGTGGGCTCATGCTCATGGGTAATATTCCATTGACCAAGGACCGTCGCCCTATGTCATCAACCTACTTCGATGCGCTTCCGAAGTACTTTAGAGAGTCCGCCCTTTTGGATCGTTTCCATTGCTTCATCGAAGGTTGGCTCTTGCCAAAGATACACAAGGGGATGATTTTTAATGGATGGACAATCAATGTAGAGTATTTCTCAGAAATCCTTCATGCCCTGCGTACTGATAATATTTATAACCAGCTTTTCGACCAAATAGTTGAATCGCAGAAGGATGCTTACATACGCGACTTCAATGCAGTAAAACGTGTCGCTGTCGCTTATATGAAATTACTGTTCCCCCATTGGAGAACAGTGGAAGATGTTGATAAAGATGACTTTGAAACGTTCTGCCTTGAACCAGCCATTCGCAGGAGGGGAATTGTAAAAGAGCAATGTCATCGCATAGACCCTGAATTCCCCGCAACTATGCCAGAAATTAGAGTTTCAAACTATAATTGTGGAGTAATTCTGAACGATTTGGGAATATAAGATATTAACTTTCAGTATATGAATCTTACCCTCACAGACACATTACAGCTCATAGCGGTTCTTGGTATCATTGGTGCCGTTATTTATGGTATTTTGCGTTTTGTTCATTACCTACTGAGTAATAAACAACGAAATATTGAGAATTACCATAAGTCCTTCGATACTATTGTGGCTCAGCTGTCATCTGATAATCACACATCGCAACTTTCAGCAGCTATTCTTTTACGTCGTTTCTTTGAGGATAAGACCAATAAGAAGGAGAAGAATCTCCACGACGAGACCATTAACGTTATGTCTTCTCTTATAAAAACGTTACCCACAGGTGTTTTTCAGAAAACAGTTGGTGATGGTTTGGCGTATGCTGATGATCTTTCATATGCAGACCTCCAGAAAACAAACCTACAGGATGTTTATATCGGCAAGAAGCAAGGGAATGTCAAGATGCACATGACGGATATGTTTATGGCTGATTTGTCATATGCTCTTCTGGAGAATATTGATGGGACTGGGGCCATTTTCTACCATGCGGTGTTATCGAATACTCAAATTAAAAACTGCGATTTCTCTAAAGCTAATTTTGTCGGTGCGGATTTAAGTAATGCTCGATTCAAGAATGTTTTATTAGAGGGTGCTAATTTTTCTAATGCCATCAATATTCCAAAAGAAATAGTTTCTGTATTAAGTGAAGATGGAATTGTTCTGCAGAATACATCAATATCGACTACAAGTGCAAAGAAAGGTAAATCCATCTTTTTCAGTATGCCAGGATGCATGTCCAAGGAGGATGAAATGCTGACTCGCGACTATAAAAAGATTCTTGAAGCCAAGGGTTACGATGTAATCTACTACAAAAAGGATGACTATCCCGAATTTGGTCAGTTTACTAAGATAAAAAAGAGCATCCTGAGTTCCTCCGCAATGATAGCCTTTGGACTAAAGCAGATCAATATCAAAGATGGGAGCTACCATCCTCACACTACAAAAGAAGAAAGCATAAACGACAAGTGGCTGCCTACGCCATGGAATGGCATTGAGGTCGGTATGGGTTTAATGGCTAATCTTCCTATTCTCCTTATAAAAGACAAAGATATTGACAGTGGTATTTTTGATGCCAAACTTACAGAATGCTTTGTTGCAACCATCCCCTCAGATTTTGACTGCCGGAAACTCGAAACAAACACTAGTTTTGCCGGTTGGATAGAGAAGTTCTGAGAGCCATGGTTGGCAAATACCCAGTCATTACCCTCTGCGGCAGCACGCGCTTCAAGGATCAGTTCCTTGAGGCTCAGAAGCGCC
>ERZ842401.6457-NODE-6457-length-12520-cov-8.889370_pt1 | contig 12520 bp, 9 predicted proteins | sample MGYA00521270_ERZ842401 | MGnify/ENA primary metagenome ERZ842401 (study PRJEB31892, sample SAMEA3878208) | bioreactor metagenome | biome: Moose rumen | place: Sweden | collected 2011-10 | study: EMG produced TPA metagenomics assembly of the PRJEB12797 data set... | reverse complement strand
TCATCAGCGTATCCACGCTCACACCGGCCGCCTGGGCCAGTTCGGATTTCGACATTGCTTTCATAATCTTCTGTTCTTATGTAATTCTGTCTAAATTAATTTTATTCTGTCTATAAATGTCACATTGACGGATTAAAATTGAAAAATCTCGCGCGTACCGTATAGGCGTGCGCGGTACGCGTGAGAAATCCTCAGAATATTGTGTCACTTGTGTCACTCATCTGTTCTTCCGGCTCAGACTCCGGTCTTGCATCGTAGGCCAGTACAGACTTGTTCGACTTGATATCATCCGGGCTGAAAGCCACAACGGTATAGCCGCGCTGTCCGTGCGACCGCATGCGCCTGAAACCCAGTGCCGTCATGGCACGTCCGAGGTTGTTTGACGTAAGCCTTGGCATCAGGTTGCCGCCTATGGCCTGCATTATCTCGGTATTGCTTACAAACTCCCCACGCTCATCCTCCCTGGGCACACGGAAGTACTTGCTGATAAGCTCAAGTTCCGGCTTGGCCACCTCGAAGCGCTCGTTATGGCGCTGCAGCACCTGCATCTCCTCGTCATCAAACCAGTACTGGAATCCATTACGGTACATCTCGTATGCCTCGGCAAAGACCGCATCATGGTCTATGGGATGCTCACGCGGGTTCTTGATGCTCTCCACCTCGAACGGCAGCCATCGGCGGGTACCGGTGGAGTCGTCGATGAACTGCACGTTGTTACCCGTGCCGCAGTATGAGGCGATATGCTTGCGACGTTCGCTATAGTGGGCGTATGGCTTACGCTCATCGGTCACTGGTGTCGTGACGGCCCATTTCAGCCGGTTCATCTCCGTGGGTTTCATCGTGTCGAGCTCCTCACAGCAGATAAGGCCGTACTGCGAGAGTTTCAGCACCTCGTCCTTGGTCATGCTGCCAAAACTGGTGTTGCTATGGAAATAGGGCTGCAGCTCTGGCGGAAGCAGCGAGTTGAACCAGGTGGTCTTGAAGATTCCCTGGCGTCCGACGAGCACAAGGATGCAGTTGTTCACCTCTGCCTCGTCAATCCATCCCGCCACCATGCCCACGAGCCATTTCCTGAGATACATGTAGAACAGGGTCTGTTCTTCTATTCCTCCCTTCACGGTAACCATCATGGAGAGTTCGAAGATTGCTCCCCTTCTTTGGTCCGGCGGCGGCAGGCGGCCGAGATAGGTACTGAATGGATTGTACAGCGGCACGAAGTCGGAGTCGATCACCGACCAGATGTCGTGGCGGTTCACATCCTTCCTGGCCTTCAGCATCTGCCACAGCGTATTGACCAGACGGTCGGTGACGGGTTGCCAGTCGAAGGAAGACCGCCACTCTTCGAGCGGTTTCGCTCCTGTGGGATAGACCATCCTTAATGCCTCAAACTCGTCCTGCGTCGGCACACGGAACTCCGGTCTGCCTGAAATCGCATTCTGTCGCAGAAGCACCGTACCAGCGAGGAACGTCTGGATATCCTCCACCGTGGCCATATACTCCCGCCAGTTCTTCTTGTGCTCCTTCTCGCCGACGTCATCTGTAGCGGCTTTACTCTTTCGTTTCTTCTTAGGTTTCTCTTCTTCCATAGACAATAAAGTTTGATGTGGCAAAGATAAGCAAAATAAAGTCCGCAACCAAACGATTGCGGACAAACTTGTTTACAATTGTAAAACGATTATTCATCTTTTCTTATAAGTTCTTAACTGCACGTACAATGCAGTCAACGACCTACTTAGATTTGAGTGCGTGAAGAGATACCAGGCTAGGGTTTTCATATTTTCATCTATAAGAGCATGAGCGGTAAGAAGCCGCCCAATATCGATGTAAATTCCTGTTGCCTTGATCTTCTTCAAGTCAAATTGGAAGTCTGATATTTCTAAAGCATCAATATTTTCCGGAATTCCATTCATACATGGTATCCAACTCTCGATAATGCTCCTAAGCATGGAATGATACTCTCTCTGAAATAATGCCGATAAAGGAGTCTTGGCATCGAAAGGAAGGTCTTGCGGTAACTTTTCTTCCACCTTCTTTCTCCAGATACGGTGCTGAAATGTGAGGTTTGTCTCTTTAGAAATCCAATCAGCATGTATACGGTCTATTGTAGCTTCCAGTATGTCTACCCTTTTTTCTACATCATTTACGCCGTCCATCCGTTGCAGCATAATTTCAATCTGCTGGTTAACAACATTGCCGAAGTCGTATCTCGCAGCTATATGTCCACTGCGGATGACCTGAAATTCAATATCTTCAGTTGTATTCATTTTGAATCATCTTTTAGCATTTATTTTGTATTTAATAAAAAAGTTTCTCCCTAAAATGCATTTTTTTGCCGTTTTATTTTGGGAATGTCGGGAAAAGATGTAATTTTGCAATCGACGACCCGAAGGCCGTCTACAAAATTTTAGAAAAGAAATAAGGCGCTATACGCCCTTTCGGCCTCAAACAACTGCGAAAATAAAGAGACGTCGAAGGTATGTAGCACCACATGTAGAGTGTGGGCTGCTGCCTCTCCTGACCGTCTCGATAATTCGCAGTTGTTTGGGGGCCAGAAGCGAAACAGAGCCACGCACTCTTTTTGGGAGTCAGGCTTATAAAATAAGGAGGTTGAGCCTTGAGGACTGATGAGATAGAGCCGTATGTACGGCGGATTTGCAAGGAGCGGCTGCAGTTGGCTATGAACCTGCATGCAGACCTGCGATGCACAGATCCACACCTGTTTGTGGATTTATGTATGGCTAGTATAGATCGTGCTGAGAAAAGTCTGCAGGAGGATGCAGGGCTGCATGATATGTGCAAACTGGCATACATTGACCTAACACGACTTGTGGCAGATGAGAAACAGAGGGCACTGACAAGGCTAGAAGCCATAAACATGATATAAGAAAGTACTAACGATAGACGAAATATATAACAAAGCGGGTAGTGATGGAACAGACAGAATCACTCATCGTAGAACAATTGAAGGAAGGAAAGGAGCGAGCGTACAAATTCCTGTACGATCAGCATTATCAGATACTGTGTCATGTGGCGGCTCAGTATGTGAAGGATGACTTTTTAGCTGAGACCATTGTGGGAGATGTCATTTTCCATCTTTGGGAGGTGCGAGAATCACTGGAGATTAATACTAGCATCCGCAACTACCTGATGATGAGCGTTCGGAACCGCTGTCTGGACTACCTAAAATCTCAGTATAGCCAGAAAGAGTTGAAAGGTCTGCATGACTTTCCCGTGCTTCTTTATATAAAAGGTGACGACTATCCTTTGGGGCGGCTGCTTGAGCAGGAACTGGAGGGAGAGATTATGAATGCTATTGGTCGACTGCCCGAAGAATGCCGCAAAGTATTCCTGCTAAGCCGTTTCGAGGAAAAGAAATACGAGGAGATTGCTACAGTACTCGGCATCTCGGTTAATACGGTGAAATATCATATTAAACGGGCTTTAAACCTTCTGCACGAAGATTTGGGCAAGTATCTGACAGCCGCCATTCTGCTACTGTTGGAACAACTGCAATAAGTTTTTTATAAAAAATATCAAGTTCAGACTACCCTCTGGACTTTTTTTATCGTCAAACCAATAACAAGGCAACAATATGACAGACAACAAGGGACATATCGAAGAGGAAATCTGGTTTTCAGCCATCAGTGAAGATGAGCTTGCCAAGTACGACAAGGAAGCGGCATTCGCAGCCTTCCGGCAGCGTGTGAACGAAAGCCGGAATAAGCAGCCGATGACAAAACGCCTGCACTGGCTGCGGTATGCTGCAGCTGTGGTGGCTATAGCAGCAGTAGGCTATTTCTCTTTCAAGGGTGGACAGAGCAACGTGGAGTCGGCTATGGGCAATATCGTCATAGAAGCCCCACAAGGTTCACGCACTCAGATGACGCTTCCCGACGGAACGAAAGTATGGCTTAATGCAGGGTCTAGAATATCATACTCACAAGGTTTTAGTTTAGTTAATAGATTAGTTATGTTAGAAGGTGAGGGCTATTTTGAGGTAGCCCACAATGAACAGTTGCCTTTCAGTGTCAATACGGATGATGTGCAGGTGAAAGTTCTTGGCACAAAGTTTAACTTCCGCGACTATCCTACAGACGCTGAGGCAATTGTCTCATTGGCAGAAGGCAAGGTCGCCATGAACAGTCTGCTATGTCCCACTGACGAGCACCTTCTGAGGCCAGGTCAGCGAGCCACGGTAGATAAGCAGACGGGTCTTATTAGCATAGAAGAGTATGAGATCGCTAACTCAACTCAGTGGACTAGTGGTAAACTAATCTTCAACGGGGAGCCGCTGCAGGAGATAGTCAAGACTCTGGAGCGCAGCTATAACGTACGCATTACCATTGACGACAAGCGTCTGCTGCTCCTTTGCTTCCACGGTGACTTCCTTCGTCAAGAACAATCACTCAACGAAGTTCTCGATGCACTGGCAGCCACTGGAAAGATCAGATATAAGCGTAATGAAAAGGACATTACTTTATATTAACATGTATAACTTTAGAAAACAGAATTGCCAATGAAGAAAAGAAAGACCTAACCCCCAGTCAAGAAAAGGATATGAAAAAGGCAGAAAGGTGTGCTAGACCAATCTGCCCGATACACTCAAAATCCTTCCGGAAGAAGTCTGTTGAGAGTGCAAAGTTATGCATTTCTCTTTAGACGCCCAATCAAAACAAATGTTTAATAACTCATTTTAAGTTCTTTTATATGAATTACAAAAAGAAAATGCTTGTTCTGGTGATGATGCTCACACTCGGCATCACGGCTTGGGCGCAAAGTCTGCAAATCCGTCTGAACAACGTGACGGTGAAGAAAGCCATGACAGAACTGAAACAGAAGAGCGGCTACTCGTTCGTCTATGAGGCCAGCGACGTGGACACTAATAAGAAAGTGAACATCGATGCCAAGGATCTGAAGCAGGCCATCGACCAGATACTGGACGGCCAGGAGGTCAGTTATGAGATCAAGGGCAAAAACATTGTCATCTCTAAGAAACAAGTCAACAAGCCTGCTTCTTCTGCGAGCAAGCAGCGAGTCACAGGAACGGTAAAAGACAATAATGGTGAGCCTGTCATTGGTGCAACCGTTATGGAGAAAGGAACCCAGAACGGCACTATCACCGACATGGATGGTAACTTCGTTATCGAAGTTGCTCCTGGTGCCCAGCTCGACATATCCTATATAGGCTATAAATCCCAAACCGTGAAGGCTTCGGCAGGCAATATATCAATTGATCTCGTTGAAGACAGCAACCTGCTTGACGACGTTGTGGTAGTGGGTTATGGTACGATGAAGAAGTCGGACCTTACAGGTGCTGTGGCCAGTGCCAACCTGAAGGATTTCGAACACTCACCTAATTCAAACATCGCCATGATGCTACAGGGAACGGTGCCCGGTCTGAACGTTGGCCAGACTACAGCTGCTGGTACAACCCCTGAGATATCTATCCGAGGCACAAACACGCTGGCCGGTAACAGCAGTGTGCTTGTGGTGCTCGATGGTATCATCTATACCAGTTCCCTGTCGTCGCTCAATCCTAACGACATCGAGTCAATCGACGTGCTGAAGGATGCCAGCGCAACTGCCGTCTATGGTGCGCAGGCAGCCAATGGTGTACTGCTCATCACGACAAAGAAAGGTAAGGCAGGCAAGACACAGGTAAACTTTTCGAGTGCCTACACGGTCTCCTCGCCTACCAAAGACCTGCACCCAATGAATCGTGAGGAATACCTCCAGTTCACAAAAGACTATTGGTATGACAAGGCCTATACGGGTGCCGACTATTCTACCCCCAACCCCGACTTCAAGATAGCCGACTATCTGCCTGACTTGGTGATGCGCGATGCCTCTCAGCCAGACGGCATCTCTGCACTTGACTATGACTGGTGGGATGAAGGTACACAGACTGGTTCCATGTGGGAAAATCGTCTTAGCGTATCGGGTGGCAGCGACTATATGTCGTATCTGCTCTCATTTGCCAATACCACACAGCATGGCTATATCAAGAACGATGACTTCAAGCGTAACAGCGTTCGTTCGAATATCGATGTGAATCCACTGAAGTGGCTGAAGTTTGGTCTGCAGTCATTCGCATCTTTCGTCAATCAAGATGGAGCTGAGCCCGGCGTCTGGGCACTGATGACCCAAAACCCGCTGATTTCCCCATACGATGAGAACGGCAACATTGTTCCTTATCCTTTCGCCACCCTCGACACCAACCCGTTTATGGGCTCTGACGTTTCTGACAGGGAGCGGCACAACTATTTCTTTGCCAATGTCTATGCCGAGGTGCAACTGCCATTGAAGGGCTTTTCGTATCGCGTGAACTTTGGTAACAACTATCGTATCGACAACTACGACCGTGCCAGTGAATACGGTGCATCGCTGACAGGTGAGGCCTACAAGCAGCACGGCGAGTATTATGACTACACGCTGGACAACATTCTGAACTACAACGGCACTTTCGGCGATCACAGCATTGCTGTCACCCTGCTCTATGGAGCTAGCGAGCGCAAATATAATTTCACCAATGCTGACTCACAGGGATTCTCAAGAATGACACTTGGCTACAACCACTTGGAGTTGGGCAAAAACCAATATACCTATTCGAGCGCATGGAGCGAGGCACTGCTCTACCAGATGGCACGACTGAACTACAAGTACAAGGACCGCTACCTGCTGACCACCACCGTGCGCCGTGACGGATTCTCGGGCTTTGCCAGCAACAATAAGTTCGCCATATTCCCCTCAGTAGCCCTCGCTTGGATTATCTCGCAGGAGAAGTGGTTTAAGGTGAACTGGATTGACCATTTGAAACTTCGTGGCGGCTGGGGTATCAGTGGTAACCAGACAACCCGCTACAAGTCGCTCTCACAGGTAAGCTCAGCTGCTGCCTACGCCTTTGGCGACGGTGGCTCAACGGAAATCGGTCAGCAGATGACCAGCATGGCTAACAACGACCTAAAGTGGGAGAAGACCTACGGCCTGAACTTCGGACTAGACTTCGTACTGCTCAACAACCGCATCAATGGCTCGATAGAGTACTACAACACGACGACCCGCGACCTGCTTTACGACCTGGCTATCCCGACCATTACAGGCTTCAGCACTGTCAGTTCCAACATCGGTAAGATTCGCAACAAGGGTCTGGAGTTCACCATCACCTCACGCAACATCATCACCAAGGATTTCGAGTGGAGCACCACACTGAACTTCTCAACTAACTCTAACAAAATTGTCACACTGACAGGACTGGATGCCGACGGCGATGGAAAGGAAGACGACCTGATAGCCAGCAACCTGTTTATCGGTCAGCCTATCAGTGCTATTTACAATTACAAGATAGACGGCATCTGGCAACTGAACGATGAGATTCCTGCCGGCTACAATCCTGGTAACTATAGAGTAGTGGATACAAATGGTGACGACAAGATTACCGTTGATGACCGTGTTATCCTGGGTAAGAAAGACCCTGCATACAGGTTCGGACTGTTGAACAACTTCAGGTACAAGACCTTTACACTGAGTTTCTTCATCAACTCCGTGCAGGGAGGGTCTGATGGCTATCTGAGTGCCAACTCGGAGACCCTCGTCAGAGGTGATGCCAACACAAGGCGATGGAATCGTCCCAGCGAACTGGCTGCCGACTATTGGTCGCCCAGCAATCCGAATGCCACCTACTCGCGCTCTATCAACGGCGGATCGATCAGTCCTACACGTTATCAGGACCGTAGTTTTATCCGATTGCAGGACGTGAATCTCGGTTATGATGTCCCGAAATCCATCATTAAGAGTATAGGCATACAAAACCTGAACGTATTCATCAGCGGCAAGAACCTCCTGACTATCACCGACTGGAAGGGATGGGATCCTGAGGCCAATTCAGGCTACTGGGGGCGCCCTGTGCTCAAAAGCTACTCTTTCGGAATTAATGTAACCCTTTAAAATGAAGACGAATATGAAGAAATATATATTGAGCGCTTTGGCCGTCTGCCTGATGGCTTCATGCAATGAGAGTTCGTTTCTCGAGGAAACCCCATTGGACTTTATGAGTTCTGAAAACTCATTTGTCACAGAGACCGACTTCAATATGTCGGTGAACAATCTGTACAACCTGAACCGTATCGAGTACTACGGCTACGACGAGAACAAGCCGATGGACTACATCTACGGTACCGATCTGTGTTACGACGGCGAACCGGGAACTACCAACCGCCATGGCAACATGCTGGCAGCCTATAATCCCACAGCCAGCATCCCTGCTCACCACTGGAACGCCTTGTACAAGATGATTGCAGAGGCCAATACGGTGATAGACCGCTCTGAGGCATCTGCTCTCACAGATGCCCAAAAGACGCTGTTAGCCGCCAAAGCCCGATTCTTCCGTGGTATGTCTTACCGCACGCTGGCTTATCTCTATGGTGGCGTACCCTTGGTAGTCAATGAAGTGACAACGCCCAAGAACGATTATACCCGTGCCTCCAAGACAGAGGTGCTTGAACAGGCAGCTGCCGATGTAAAGTTTGCAGCCGAGAACCTGCCTGATATCACCGCCGTCAAAGATGGTGAAATCAGCTCACCTGCAGCTTACCACCTGCTGGCAGAGATTTATCTGGCCTTAGGCAAAAATCAGGAGGCAACCGAGGCAGCATCAAAGGTTATCAATAATAGTGCATTTGCGCTTATGAAGAATCGTTTTGGTTCACGTTCCACTGAACCTGGCGATGTATATTGGGACCTCTTCCGCCGCAACAACCAGAATCGTGGAGCCGGCAATACGGAGGGCATCTGGGTCATCCAGTACGAGACAAACACTCCTGGCGGCGGCAGTTCGACAGCCAACCTGAAACTGACGGGCAACTATATGTTGGAGCGCCATTTCGTCCCGATGACCCGTGATGTCCGCCTGAATGGAAAATCGCCTTTCACCTGGCCCATCAGCGACTATACTGGAGGCCGAGGCATTGGTTGGGGCATCTCCACCAAGTACTTCTCGAACACCATATGGGAGAGCGACTTTAACAACGACATTCGTAACTCGAACTACAATTTCGTGCGTAAGTTCCCCGTCAACAACAAGAGCTTTATCGATGCAACCGGTATCGATACGATTGATGTGGACAACCCACCCGCAGGACTTGTCGTGGGACAAGACGGAAGTACAACTGTTCCTGGCCGATTCCTTTATGCCTATCAGACCAAGGCGACCACTCCTTTCAACCACCCCTCTGAACTGTATCAGGATCCATCGAGAGGCTTGTTGAAGAGCATTGCTGGTACTACTTACGTTGATCAGTATATGTTCCGTCTGGCCGAAACCTATCTGTTGCGTGCCGAGGCTTATCTTGCTACTGGCGATAAGCAAAAGGCTGCCGATGACATCAATGTAGTCAGAAGCCGCGCAAATGCAAAGCCGGTTCAGGCATCGGCAGTCGATATGGAGTACATTCTCGATGAACGTATGCGTGAACTGGGTATCGAGGAGAAACGCCGCCTGACGCTGATGCGCACCGGAAAACTGTATGAGCGTGTGATGAAGTGCAATCCCTACTATGCCAATGCCAAGACCAATGGCGATGGCGTAGGTATGAAGGAAACCTACAATCTCTGGCCCATACCCCAGTCGGCTATCGAGGCCAACAACGGAGCAGTGTTGGAGCAGAACCCAGGCTATAATTAATATCAGCGGAGAGCACGTATGCTGAGGCATACGATGCTCTCCTTCATTTTTATAATATAATTAAGGTAATGAGAAGAGTTTGCATTCTATGCCTTCTGTGGGCAATGCTGTGCCCGCTATGGGCGCAAGTGAGCGTTTATGAGCATGCTGTCGATGGAGCCATACCACTGGTAGACAAGGCCGCTGCGCCAATAATGGTGTCGAAGGCCGACGGCATCACCATCAGGCGGGTGGCTGACCTCTGGGCTGCCGATGTCCACATGGTAACCGGGCAGAAACCTCAAGTTGTCACTACGACTAAACCCAAGGAAAAAAATGTCGTCGTGATGGGGACGGTGTCAGACAATGCCTTCATTGCTCAGATGGCGAGAGAAGGAAGGCTTGACATTTCTGCCCTCGAGGGCGGTTGGGAACAATATGTCATCAAGACAATCGACAATCCTGCAAAGGGCATCGAACGGGCACTGGTCATCGCTGGCAGCGACCGCCGTGGCGTGGCCTATGGTGCGTTTGCCGTGAGTGAGGAGATGGGGGTGTCACCTTGGTACTGGTGGGCCGACGTACCTGTCAGGCAGCAGCCGACGGTCTATATCAGCGCCAATATGGTGTCTAAACGCCCATCGGTGAAATACCGTGGATTCTTCATCAACGATGAGGACTGGGGATTGAAGCCCTGGTCAACCATCAACTTCGAGAAGTCGCTTGGCGATATCGGTCCCAAGACATACGCGAAGGTCTGCGAACTCATTCTCCGCCTGAAGGGCAATATGGTGGCCCCTGCCATGCACACCTGCACGGGAGCCTTCTATTCACATCCAGAGAGCAAGCTGGTGGCCGACACCTTTGGCATCATCATCACCACTTCACACTGTGAGCCATTGCTGCTCAACAATGCCGCTCCAAGCGAGTGGGACCAGAAGCGTGACGGCGACTGGAACTACAAGACCAACAGAAGTACCATCAGGCAGAAGTGGGAAGATCGTCTGAAGGATGCCTCCCGCTTTGAGAATATCTATACTACTGCCATGCGAGGGCTGCACGACGCTGGCCTGCGGGGCGACCTGCCGATGCAGGAGAAGGTGCCGCTGATAGAGCAGGTCATCAGGGACCAGCGCGAGATGCTGAGCCGCCACAAAGGACAGAAGGCAGAGGACATCCCACAGATATTCGTGCCGTATAAGGAAACGATGGACATCTACGAGAACGGCCTGCGGGTGCCCGATGACATCACGCTCGTCTGGGTTGATGACAACTACGGCTACATGAAGCGCGTGAGCAATCCAGAGGAACAGAAGCGAAGCGGCGGTTCGGGCGTATATTACCACCTGTCGTACCTCGGTGCCCCGCACGACTATCTCTGGATATGCACCACCCCGCCGGTGCTGATGTACGAAGAACTGAAAAAGAGTTACGACACGGGGGCCGACCGCTACTGGCTGCTGAACGTGGGCGACATCAAGCCGATGGAACTGGGCATACAGACCTTCTTCGACATGGCGTGGGACATCAATGCATTCGACCACAGACGAGCGAACCGCCATCAGGCAGAGTTCTTGGGCAAGTCATTCGGTTTAAAATATCATAATGACTTTCAAACCATACTTGATAGATACTACCAACTGGCATGGAGCCGTAAACCAGAGTATATGGGATGGGAGCGCGAATGGGATGCTCCTGAATATACTGGTATGAAAGATACGGAGTACTCGTTCGAGAACTACAACGAGGCGCAGCAGCGCCTTGAGGACTACAAATCACTCTCCGACCGTGTGGATGCTATTTTGAAGGATTTGGACGACAGTCTTCGCACAGCTTTTTTTGAGATGCTGGCCTATCCTGTTAAGGGAGCTTACCAAATGAATCGCAAGTTTCTGATGGCGCAATTGAACCATGAGATGCTTGCCAAAGGTCGATATGCAGAAGCTAACTGGGCAGCTCGCCAAGCTGGCGTGGCGTACGACAGCATCCAGTCGCTCACAAAATACTACAATACGATGATCGGAGGTAAGTGGAATGGTATGATGGATTTGGCTCCCGGTTGGGTGGCTTTATACCAAAAGATGCCAGAAGTGACCTATACTAACGGTAGGGGGGAGAAAGTCGTTGACCTGACCTGCGACCCGAAGAAAGAATGGTCGGAGAACTGCTATGTTGTAGATATTCGCAATTATAAGCCTTTCTGCGTGGACAACCATCAGATATGCTTGATAGAGGGCATGGGCTATGACTGGCAGGTGTTGCAGTTAGGTCGTCCAACAGAACAGGTTGAAGATGCGTCCGACAAAAACGGTACAAGGGCAGAATACCAACTGCCGAAGATTGATGCTGACTCTGTCAGTGTAGTGGTATATACAGTTCCTTTCTTCCCGATCTATAAAGGTCGCAGTACAGCAATTGGCGTGAGTATCGATGGGAAGGAGCCACAAGTGTACTGTAACAATTTCTCCGAGTATTCCAAGGAATGGAAAGATCAAGTTCTTCAGAACGGAGATGTAGAAACATTCCGCTTCGCCATCGATAGGACGTGCACGAGCCATAAGCTCTCTTTTATCCTCGGTGACCCAGGTATGATGCTTCAGAAAGTCATCATCGATTGGGGCTGCCAGAAAAAAAGTTATCTTGGGCCTAGGAAATAGGAGATAATAGTTTATTCTGTGGTATAACAAAGTTACTATTCTAATGAAGGGGATGCAAGGTCACATCGTGCCAGTCCCCTCTATGCTACACGGAGCGGTCATAGGGACTGGCGTATGGGTAGATGCCCCAAGTACCAGTCCCACCGACTATTACCTCAGAAAAAGCAGCAATAGTGTCAATACTTTTTCCTATCATCAATCAGGA
>ERZ842401.6455-NODE-6455-length-12521-cov-3.772341_pt1 | contig 12521 bp, 12 predicted proteins | sample MGYA00521270_ERZ842401 | MGnify/ENA primary metagenome ERZ842401 (study PRJEB31892, sample SAMEA3878208) | bioreactor metagenome | biome: Moose rumen | place: Sweden | collected 2011-10 | study: EMG produced TPA metagenomics assembly of the PRJEB12797 data set... | reverse complement strand
GAATGCTTCTGGATGCAAAAGAAAAGAAATTTGATCTAATCATTACCAGAGAGGTATCCAGGTTTGCGAGAAACACAGTTGATACACTGCAGCAGACCAGAATCCTCAAATCTTACGGCGTGGAGGTGTGGTTCACAGAAGATAATATCTGGACAATGAATGATGAGGACGGAGAGCTTCGTCTATCAATCATGGCAACGCTGGCTCAGAACGAAAGTAAGAAGATTTCACAGAGAGTAAAAGCCGGTCAGATGATTTCATTTAAGAATGGAGTTCTGTATGGCAACGGTAATATCCTTGGCTACGACAGAGTAGGGGATAAGCTTGTTGTAAATAAAGAACAGGCTGAGACCGTGAAGAGAATCTTCGAGCTTTATTTATCCGGCAATGGTGTTCGTAAAATTCAGGACATCATGGAGCAGGAGGGCCGAAAGACTGCAACAGGACTTACCAGATGGCAGTCTGGCAATATCAACAGAGTTCTTAGAAATCCTTTTTATTGCGGAAGACTCGTTTATCGTAAGCAATATGTTCCTGATTATCTGGTTCAAAAGAAAATCAATAATTATGGAGATGTTGAAAAGGTTTATGTTGAAGGCACGCATGAGAAAATTATTTCACCGGAAGATTTTGATCGGGCTCAGGAGATAAGAGAAAAACATCGACTGGGAAAACGAGATAAGAGAGGAAGATCTGTTGGTCAGTCACCATGCAAGCATATCTGGGGTAACAAACTTGTTTGTACCTGTGGTCATGCTATGAACAGAAGAATCGCTCACAAGGCAAAAGATGGAAATCTTTCGTATATCTATCAGTGCTATGGACAGTTAAGAACAGGCACACCTGAAAGCAGACGGAAGAAAGGCCTTGAGGTTGATGGAATCTGTGACAACTCATCGTTTATGGAATGGAAGTTGGAAGTTCAGGCTGATTTCATTTTTAAAAAGCTTTTAAACAATAAGGAAGCTATTTACCGTGAAGCAATGTCGATGTTAAGTGATGTGGCTGAGGTTAAGGCTCCTGAAAGAAATGATAAGGAAAAGCTTGAACGCAACATGAAGCAACTGGATAAGCTGCATAAGCAAATGGCTAATCTTGTTGATATGTGTGCTGACGGAGATATTTCCAGAGAAGTCTTTCGAAGTAAGAAAAAGAAACTTGAAGATCAGATTTCGAACATTGAAAAGATTAATAGTGAGTGTAGACAGCAGATTTTAGAATTGGAAGATAATGAAGCAAAAGATAGACGTATTGAAAGTCTTTCTGAGTTCATTAAGATGACTGCTTATGATTCCAGGGCTAAGATACCTGATACAGTGATTGATAACTTTGTTGATCGAGTGGTGTATGATCACGGGGAATTCATTTGGTATCTAAATCCTGCCTTTGGAAATGAAGCATATAAGCAGACCACTTCCGATTGGAAAAAAAAACAACTGTCGACCGCTTCAACTGATATAAAAGATACGTCATCTGCCTGTCCCAGCACAGGCTGCTATTGCAAATAAGTAATTTGCTGGTCTTGCATAGATAAGTAAATTTTGTCATATGAATATGGCGTTAAAGCCCCTCAGTCCTAAGGACTGAGGGGTTTTTGTTGTGCGGAGGGTTTTGGTGGTGACTGGAAGTTAAGAATAGGTATAAAAATACCGGAAAATGCGGTGTTTTTATACCTATTTTGCGGTTCACCAGGTATCCGGTTTGGGCTAAAGGTTGTAAATATGGTCGAAAATAAGGCAGGTTTATACCTAGCTGTAAGTTTAAAGGCACTCTTGGACATGTTGCTGAGGTATAAAAATGCTAGAATTTTGACAATATTTACACCTATTAATGCCGATTATTGTCTACTTGAGCTTCTTGTTGAGTGGTAACTAGGTATAAAAGTGCTTTAAAAAGGAGCATTTTTACACCTTTTTCAGTGCAAACAAGTCGCTGAACAAATCTTTCAGGGTGTAAAGTATTTAAAAATAATGATGTTTTTATACCTAATCTAATAAATAGGCTTCAATTGTCTTTGTAATGATATCTTCAGTTAGAGGCTGATTAATGGTTTCATATGTACAAATCAAGTTATACCCAGGCACATATCCGTTATCGATATAATTATTAATTTTACTCATTGCGTTGAAACGATACTCAGGATTATCCATCATGCCAAAATGTTCCCATATGATTTCTTGATTTTGAATTGGCTTGTATATTGTGAAGTCAGGAAAATATGTGATTCCATTTATATCTAGACCGCATTCGTATCTAAATGGAATATGGTAATCATATAGGACTCTAACTATAAGAGTTTCGGACTTTGATCTTACTGTAATTCCAGCTGAAGTTTTATATTTAAGGGCTTCCATGAATTTATCGTTATGCACATAAGGTTGAGATAGCCAATTTTGTACTTTAAAATATTGCGGATTGATTATAGGTTGCAATAGCTCACTGTAGCCTGGAGTGTTATATAGAATGTCCTGCGATGATTTGTTTGGAGTTGATTTTTTCTGTGATTTAATGGATGCTAGTTCTTGTTCAATTTCTTTTTTTCGTATTTTATTATATCTTTTCTTGGCAAGAGCAACGGCTAATTTAATATTTTCTTTCTTTATGTATGAGCGTTTAATAGTGCAGTGGTCCGATTCGATTCGATAGTATTTATAACCTTCGGTGGTTTTTATAGCGTTAAGCGATCCGTTAGGCGCTTTGGCTAACTCTCTGTTAATTTTAGATAGCTCTGACTGCATTGAAGCAATTCTAGATTCTAGTGATGTAATTTTGTTCATTTCTTTCCTTTCGTAATAATAAATAATGGGAGTTATTCCTCGAATGAGTAAATGAAAAACAATAGGAATATATAACAAAAATCTCGGTTTGACAAGAACCAAATATTATTATGTGAGAATTATTTTTGTGGGAATGTAAATGATACTTTAAAATGTAAATATGTATATTTGAATGTTACAATAAACACAGATGAAAGCAGAGATGCATATAAGCTGTATATTGAAGAGTTCCTTCATAGTGGTCTAAGGTTAAGAAGGGGGGGGAGATGTTTGATGTAATGAAGGTATAAATGTATGGTGGTTGGCACAAGCTGGCCGCCAATTTCTATTTAAGAAAGGACTATGTAGTGGTAGAACTTCTACTGATAAAAAGTTGTAAATGTGCCCAAATATAAAAGTAGCTTGGAACTGTTTTAGTCCAAGCTGACAATTTATTTTTTAAATCTAGTTATTTTATCCCAATTTGATGGGAATCCCATATAGTCATACAATTGTTGAATTGTTATGTGTGGGCAATCGATACAAACCTGCTTTATTAATTTTAATAGTTCCCTCTTAAATAATTTGTATTCTTCATTATCTACAAGGTATCTTAATGCAATAACGACAGCAAAGAGATCATGTTTTCCAAGTAGATAGGTACCGTTTTTCTTAGGCACTTTCAATTTGGAGTGTAATATAGTATCAGGCCCAGATATTCGAGAATGAAATTGGAATAATCTTTCTCCATGAGCGCATACGTTTCTACAGCTAGCAATTATTCGGATGAATTGATGTAACTCAGATTCCGAAATACTATCATAGTTTTGACTAACTTTTGTTCTAATATCCGTTGTACAATACTGGTACATTGCAGCAACATTGCCAAATGTCAAAGCGTTTACCGCGACCCATAGTGGAACATTGCTATATGTATTAACGTGGTGAGTAATATATGGATAATTACTTGGCAGTGATATAGCTGAATTTAAAGTTGATATTAATTTATTTATACCATTAACTTTTTTTGATGATATATTATAATTGTTGGGATTCAAATACTCTTTTTGAGATTCGCCATATTTTTCGCAAAAATGATATGACAGTAACGATTTAATTTGCCTTTCTACATGGAGTATATATTTAAGAAATAAAGAGCGCATAGCTTCATCAAAATAATATAGATTAACTATTTCTTCAAAGGTAACTCCTCTAAGATAATTGCTTGAAGCCGCATGTTTAAAAGGCTGTTTATAGCCTCCAATTAGAGAATAGTAGCTTATTTCTTTTAGTTTTTTTTCAGCATACTGTTTATCGCTTATTATAAGTCCCTTCTCTTTTTCAAGCTTATCAATTTGCTGCTGATAAGTAAAAAACGGCTTTTTCATACAATCCTCCAACAAATAAAAAAGAGAGCCCACGCATGAACTCTCTGGGCTGTGGGCATCTCGAGATTCCACAGCGCATCCACTATATATAATATACATATTTTTAGGCTCTGTTTCAACCATTTTTATAAAGATTTAAGAAATAGAAAATACGTGTATATGCGTGATGGATAATACAGCCTGTGCCTCATATTATTATTTTATTCAGATAAAATTTTTACATAGACCAGCGCCTCTGGGGACGCCCAGATTCCTACTGGTCTATTATTATGCCCAAAATCATTGCGCAGGATTTGGACATGAGATGTAACTATTAATTATATTTTTGAGAAAGGTAAATTCGGGAGAATGCGACTTCCGGATGAAGGTACGATGAATGAAGGTAGTTAAAAGGAGAAGGTGAATCTCAAACTAGAAGTGAAAGACATTGATTTTATTATTGCAGGTGTAGATGTATTAAAGACTTTTTCGAATTCATTTTGCATGGCTTCAAAATTAAGGAAAACGGATCACAATCGAATCAAAAAATATGATACGTTTATTTATACCCATTTGAATATGCAAGAATCTTTTGTATACTTAAAGTAAGAAAAGAAGTTAGCTTTATGATTTAAGTAAAAATAATAGTTTAATTTCAGAGGCGAGTATGAATTTACCTTATAGTGATAATTTGAACATTGATTTTTTGGGACGGTTGTTTGATAACACTAGTGAATGCTATAAGTTCTTTTGGTTTAAGGCTATTGTTTCCAAAGTATCACGGGGACAATACAAGATTACTTATGAAGAACTTGTAGATAAAATGATAGCCGACGCTTGGTATATGGTGACAGAATACCATTTGAATCTAGGACCAGCAGATTCTTTAGAGAAGTTAGTTAACTATATTCATGAAAATTATCCTAATTTAAGGTCAAGTGAGAAAGAAGAAGTAATTATTGATTTTCTTAAAAATACTAAAGATAAGCAAATAAGTAAGATAAAGAACACTTTGACTTATCATGTACCTTACCGTTTGCAGGCTCCATTTATTTTGAATATTCGTGGCAAGGATTGGAATGTTGATAAAAAGGCGCTTGCAGAAAAAATTAATAAAGAAAACAGGCTAATTTATTATTTTGGATTGATTAATGGACTAAAAACAACCATCGTGATTCAGGATGAATGGGCTGATTATATCAAACACAATAAGGAGATAATAGAAGGTTGGTTAGAGTACAACATGATTATCTATTTACAGAAGAGAAATCCAAGTGTACCAGGTATAGCAGATAAATTGTCTCCTCCACAGGCACGGAATTTGGATAAGATTAAAAAATTCTGGAAGCTTATTCTTACAATTGTACCTATACATGAGATATACAATGAGCAACTGCTTGATGCAAAGGACATTTCTATAGACCATTTTGTGCCTTGGTCCTATGTGGCGCATGATGAAATGTGGAACCTAAATCCTACCACCCGAAGTATTAACAGTTCAAAAAGCAACAATTTGCCAGATTGGAATATGTATTTTGAAAGATTAGCTAAGCTGCAATATGAGGCATACGAATTAATCTGGAAATACGATATGGTCCATAAGGAATTTGATAAGGTTGCTAAGGAATATATAAATAGTGAAGATGTGAGGCGGCGTGTGTATAGGCCAAATTTATGCTGTGAGGAATTCACTGCAGAGTTGGAAACTACAATTGCACCTGTTTATCAGTCTGCGAAAAGCTGTGGGTTTAAGGATTGGATATATGTGACATAGCAGTAGCGAGTAATAAATAGACGATAGCTCAACCTATAATAAAGAGGGATAATGTAAGGATAGAAATATTCTGAAGAAATATTTGGAAAGTCGTGAAAAGGAGGTTGTTACAATTATGATGACTTTATTTGATGAAAAAGAAGTTATGGAAACTCATATGCTGAACAGAGAAGTTGAATCTTATGTAAATGCTTGTAAATCATGTGGAATAACCATAGAAGAAACAATTACTAAGGTTCTTAAACAGTTTAGTTTAAAGGAGTTTACAGCAAGGAAAATGGTGGAGAGATTCTGGTAAAATGAATCTTCAAATAATCGGTTAATATTTAATACAATATTGTTATGTATAAAACAGTAGGCAATTATGTCTGCTGTTTTTTTATTGCGACAACCTTGTAAAATGCACGAGCTCCGTAGGAATAAGTGAAGGGATTATTTACCTTCACCGTTCCTTGACAGCAGAATATACAGTCATTAAGTACGTTACTGTGTATCGGAGCATCAAAGGCAAGCCTTGAGCGAGATAGTCTCACTGGAAGGCTGGGTAGCACCAGCTCTTGCGATGAAGAACACAGGTATAATGGTACAGCAAGATTATTAAACTACTAGTTCAATGACAAAACATTATTTTTGTTATATCGTTATAAAGTAGGTTTTTAAGGAGACATCATCATAATGGTATATTTCAGTACGAGGTGATAGACGATGGGAGAAGCTTTTAGAAAGTTGGCTGAAAAATTGGCAGAAGAACAAAGGAGGATTTCAATGACACGAGGGAGAATACTTTTTATCGACAGCAATCAAGAACTATATTCATCCATTGAATTCAACGGTGATATGTATCCAGAGGGGAATGGTGCTGAAGTTATTGAAAAATTTGAAGCAGGTTCTTTTACAAGCTTTAGTAGGTACAGCGAGTTTGTGAAGAGGTTTAATGAAAAGCACTATAAATATCCAGAAGATATAATAGAATCAGCGGGATTGAATAATGAAAGAATAATAGATATTTCAGAGAATTGGACCGATTATCTTTACATTATAAATAATTCTGAGGAATGCTGGATTATCAATGAAGAAAATGGAAAGACTCTTTTGGATAAAAGATGTTTGGCAATTGTAAATTATCAAAAGGTCGACAAAATTATTCATAGAGTTATTCATGAGGAGGCAAAGCCAGTAACATATGATTTATCAAAAAAAGAATTTATTGAAATAATAGATAGGCTACGAGAGTCACATGATTTAGTACAAAGGGTAAATGAATTATTCAGAGAAAGTAGAGAAAATGTGGAAGCAGATTTCTGTAATGGAGCAAGTTTGCAGATATCACACGAAAGCGTAGTCGTGGAACTCCTCGAAAAACTCATGCATGACGTTACTGATGATATCAGTTATTTTATTTATGAATTAGATTATGGAAGAAAGTACAAACCTGGATATATTACATATGCCGATGGACAGGAAATTGATTTTAGAACAGCTGAGAAGTTATATGATTACTTGAGAGGATAGAGAAATGATAAAAACACTATATGAACCATTTCAACATTGGTCCGCAGATGGCTCAGTCTATATACTTTCGGATTTGCATTTTGATGATGAGGACTGTAAGCTAATGGATACTAACTGGGTGAGCCCAGATGAGCAGGTTAGGATAATAAATTCTGTTGTCATGAAAAATGACACCTTTGTTTGCCTGGGCGATGTAGGAAATGTCAAATACGTGGCCCAAATAAAAGCAAAGAAGAAAATTTTGCTACTGGGTAATCACGATAGTGGCGCATCTACATACAAAGAATACTTTGATGAAGTTTACACTGGCCCACTTTTTATCTCTGATAAGATTTTGCTATCACATGAACCTGTATATGGATTACCATGGTGTATAAACATCCATGGCCATGACCACAATAATATTGAAAAATATATGGAAGGCTGCAAACATATAAATTTAGCTGCTAATGTTTGCGGCTATAAGCCTGTTAATCTTGGCAAATTAATCAAAGAAGGTATTTTGTCTGATATTTCAAGCATACATAGGACAACAATAGATGCAGCTAAAGAAAGAAGTAATTTTAAGGTTAACTCATATAAGGAATATAATGCTGAAAGTATATATAAATTATTGCCTACTATACAAGATGTAATAAGAGGATTCGATATAGACGAAATAGAAAAAGCATTTTTTTATGAGCATCCAATTCATATCCATGAATTAACAAAATATGCGGATGAAACAATAGGTGATTTTAAGATTGCAATTTCAAAAAGATTTCATGCCTTTGCTGAGAGGCTTTGCAACATGGAAATCGTGAACGATTCCGGAAAACAAGGAGTGTTATTTGTTTATAAATCACAAACAGAGAGTTTATTTCTAGAGACGGATGTTGGGTTAATACATGTCGATGAATTGATGGAGGCAGAAGATTTAGCTAAAATGAGTACATATGCCTATGAATTTACCAATCAGGCAGAGGCATTGTCGTTCCTTGTCTCCGATGCAAAACTTACTCAAGATAATTTGATGGATGTTGTTGTCTCTTTTCTTTTCGAAGTGTCATTTTTCGGATATGAGCAGGAAGATTTAGCTGAGAATCTAGAGTCTTTACATAAATCAATAGAAGAGATTGAGGAGCACCCAGAGAATTTGGTTAGCTTTTCTAGTGATGAACTAAGAGAGGAATGGGGACTACCTAAGGAAGAAATATATCCAGGAGAAGAACAAAGAAAAGATTCATTTTATAAGGCCGGAATGGAATATACCAATTATTGTAAAATGATGGAACTACAAAAAATGAAAAATAGATTTATTGATGTGTGTGGACTTTACTAGAAAATATTTAAATAGATATAATTAGAATCCCAAATGTTTGCTATAATATTACTTAGTGAACATTTGGGACTTTTTAGTTTAAGGAGGAATAGATAATCTATGATTAAAATATACGGATTGCACACCTGCCCGTACTGTGATTTTTTGCAGCCACAGATTGCAGGTAGAGAGAATGAGTATCAGTACATCGATATAGGGCAGCATGTTCAAAACATGCATGAGTTTATGGATATGAGAGACAATAGGCCTGAGTTTGATCATTCTAAAGAAATAGGTGATATAGGAATTCCGTGCTTTGTATTTGAAGACGGAAGAATAAGCCTAGATCCAGCAGACGCAGGGCTCGTTGAGTATGGTGGAGCTTCAGCTTGTTCTATTGAAGATCATAAAGCTGGCAAAAAGGGATGTTAAAATGACGCAAAAAACAATAGACAGGATTAGAAAATTTACAGAAGACCGGGACTGGGATCAATTCCATGCACCAGCCAATTTGGCAAAATCAATTGTGATAGAAGCAGCTGAACTCTTGGAGTGTTTCCAGTGGGACAATGAAAAATATGACATAGAACACGTGAAAGAGGAATTGGCTGATGTAATGGTGTACTGTCAAAATCTTGCAGACAAATTAGGCTTAGATCCAGACGAGATAATCAACAAAAAGATGGATCAAAACGAGGCCAAGTATCCAGTGGATAAGGCCAAGGGCAGTGCTGCCAAGTATGACCAATTATAGGAACAATGATAAAGCAGGAAACTCCTATTTGCCGAGAGCCTTTGCCATGAACTTTTCGCTATTTATAATAAAGCGTTCATGTGTACCTTCACCTACTAGCCCTTTTTCGTCGGAGCATACTACATAAAATACAAGGCGTCTGCCATCAATTTCCATTAGAGTTGCTTCGCAAATTATGGTTTCGCCTATACAGCTAGGAGACTGGTGATTAATATCCAATTTGATTCCTACGGAGCTAAGACCATCTTCGAGCTCAGGCTGAATCATTTTCCAACATGCTTCTTCCATGAGAGCGACCATAGCAGGTGTCGCAAATACCTCTAAAGCACCGCTACAGAAAATTTTGGCAGTATTGTCTTCAGTTACAGTGGTGGTTGCAGTTCCCTTCATTCCAACTTCTAGCATAGTAATAATCCTTTCTTAGTGAATATTTATATCAATTATATAATTTTTATAGTCTTACATCATTTAACATTATATAATCATTTTATGAAAAAAGAAATTGCAAAATCCTCAATTGAATATCAAAAGATTTTTCATGATTTGGCAAAGATTAGCTCTGTGAGAACTAGAGGTAATTATACTTTTTATGAAAATAATAAGGGCGGAATTATAATAAGCTATGGTAATCCTGCAGAAATTCAATGTGGGATTGGAGACTATTTAATCGAAGATGATTTTGCTATTGAATACCGGTATGATACTAGGTTTCTGCATTTTGGCCTGGTACATGAAGGTATTACGTATTCTGTTGTAGATAATGAGCTTAAGGCACATTCAATACCTTCGGCCTTTATGTCTCTTGAAAAAATGGACAAAGGTCTTGGAGTCTGGCGTGCTGGTCAGCATTTTCAAGGAGTAGAGCTTTCGATAAGCTATGAATATCTTATTAATTTTCTATTGCCACTAATTAAAAAATCTTCCGAAGATTTGAATTTTTTACAAATCAATTATAGGTATACGAACTTAACTACTGACATGGTTGAGATTCTAACTAAGCTAGAATCCCTTATTAGAAATGAATCTTTAACAGAGGAGCTTTTATTTGCTTATGCACTCGAAATGTTGGGACATGTACTAAATCCTTCTCACAAGGATTTTTTCATTAAAGAAACAAAGTCGGAGAATCGTATTATTAAGGCGGGAAATAGAACCTTAAAGCTGACTAGTCAGGATATAGAAAAAATTAAAAATGTACGAGCTAGCATTATGGATACTGCCTACGAATTCAAGACGATAGCAATGTTGGCAAACGAAGTGAAAATTAGTGAACAGAAATTAAAATATGGATTTTTGGATTATTATAAACAAACTATTTGGGATTTCCAAAACAATGTGAGAATGAGTAGAGCAGTATGGTTGATAAAAGAGGGAGAACTGAGCTTTGAAGACATTTCCAAGGATGTAGGTTATCATAGCCAAACAGCCTTTTACAATGCCTTCAAAAATTGGTGCGGACTAACACCTGGCCAGTTTAAGAAACATCTGTTAAATGATCGTGAGAGCTTATAGGAATTACTAAGGGACTATTAGAAATTGGATCATTTATTATCATACTTTCTATTCCATAAATTTCACGTATAGTTTCGGTAGTGATGCTTTCGTTTGGGTTACCCTCTAAAATTAATTTTCCATTTTTCATAGCGAATATGTAGTCAGCATATTTTGTAGAAAGATTTATGTCATGCAATACCATAACAATGGTTGTCTTTTTGGTCTGGTTTAAATCCTTTAACAAATCTAGAATTTCAATTTGGTAGGCTATATCAAGATATGTGGTTGGTTCGTCTAAAAATAATATATCAGTCTGTTGGGCAAGAGCTAATGCTATAAAAACACGTTGCCTTTGACCACCGGATAATTCATCTATGCTTCTATCCGCAATATCTGTTATCTTCATGGCTTTCATTGCTTCTTCAATAGCGGTATAGTCTTCGCTGGTAAGTGGAGACATGAATTTTCTATGAGGGTAGCGACCTCTAGAAACCAGTTCAGCTACCTTTATTCCTTCAGGTGCAACAGAAGTCTGAGGTAGCATGCCTATTACTTTGGCTAGTTCTTTGGATTTCATGCATTCTATTGTATTTTCGTTCAAAAGTATTTGCCCTGAAGTTGGTTGGATTAATCGACAAAAGGTTTTCAGCAAGGTGGATTTTCCACTTCCATTTGAACCCAGTATGACGCTAATTTTATTCTGAGGAATGTGTACAGTAACGGAATCCAAAATATTTTTATTACCGTATCCAGCATTTATATTTGAAGCAGTAAGTTCATTTGAATTCATTAAATTGTTCCTCCTTTGTTTTGTCTTATTAGCAAATAAATCAAATATGGTGCGCCCAAAAGTCCTGTAATTACACCGACTGGATATCTAGTTATAAGCATGTTTTGCCCTATAAAGTCACCTGCTAGTACTAATATGGCACCAACCAAACCAGAAGATATTATATTAGATTGATTGTTGGTACATATTTTTCTGGCAATGGGTCCTGATAAAAAGGATATTGAAGAAATAGGGCCTGTAACCGAAGTAGCAAATGCTATCAATATAACTGAAAATAGGATTAACAGTGGTCTAATAAACCTTACGTTTATTCCAAGTATTGTGGCATAGCTATCACCTAGAGCCAGTGATTGCATGGCATGTCTTAGAAGAATAATCATTGTTACTGATATGGTTACCACCAGTAATAAAATTGGCAGACTGTCAGTAACAATTCCATTTAGATTTCCATTCATCCATCGCATTGCCGTAGGTACATCATATTCTGAAGCCCTCATTATCATCCAGTTGATAAGTGCACTAAAGAATGCCTGGGCTCCAATTCCTACTAGAATAAGTCTGTTAGCTGAATATCTATCCAAATAGGAAATCCTATATATAAGAAGAGAAGTGAGCATTCCTGCTACAACAGCAATTAAAGAAACTAGGCTCCTGTTTAAATTCAAGAACAAAATACAGTAGACAGCGGCTACTGTCGAACCTGACGAAACACCTATGATATCTGGACTTGCCAGAGGGTTATTTAATAGTGTCTGAAAAATATTTCCCGCAATC
>ERZ842401.6454-NODE-6454-length-12521-cov-4.031044_pt1 | contig 12521 bp, 7 predicted proteins | sample MGYA00521270_ERZ842401 | MGnify/ENA primary metagenome ERZ842401 (study PRJEB31892, sample SAMEA3878208) | bioreactor metagenome | biome: Moose rumen | place: Sweden | collected 2011-10 | study: EMG produced TPA metagenomics assembly of the PRJEB12797 data set... | reverse complement strand
GCAAAGGTAGCGCAACAAAAAAGCCGGCGCAAGCCGGCTCTTTTCGGACGGATACGAAAAAAGGGGAAAACGACACCGAAGGATTGTAGCAGCACCTTGCATTACGGCTAATTAGATCATGTGAGATAAGACTTGGGGTGCTGCGTTTTGTTATCTCTAAGACGTTAGCGTTTTTGCTTATCCTTTAAACGCAAATTTATACATTTTATTATATGGAATGTTAAGCAAAATATATTCTTTAAGTTGCATATCACCAACCGCCGCCGGGTCCGGAGCTACCGTTGGATTGGAGCTGCGTGTAGTAGCTGTTGGCGGTTCCGTAGGCCACCTGCGTGCCTGTTCCGCTGAGTGTAGCGTTCTCGATGAGGTTGTGCCAAGCCTCGCCGGAGGCAGTTTGTCCGCTCTTGAGATAGTAAGTGGTACCGGTCTTGATGTTAGGGCTGGAGACGATAAATCCGAGGCCACCACCCATGCCGCCGCCGGGTCCACCCGGGGCGAGGCTTGGGGCCCATCCCCAACTGCCCCCGCCTCCGCTGTTGCTATAGCTACGGTCGAGTGTGAAGGCGATGATGTTGTTTCCGCTGGCGTCGTTGATGGTGTAGGTGACATTGGTTGAGATTGTTCCGCTGTAGTAAAGCACTGGTTGGTATCCGTTGGTGCTGTAGGGTCGCGAGATATTTGTACCACCGATGCCCACTATGGTTCCACCGGTGACATAAAGGTGATAACCACCCTCGTCGTTGGCGTCGATACCGCACTCGGCACCGCTCGCGCCTTGAGCCACGATAAGTCCGCCGCTGATGTTTAGGTTACCGTTTGAGTCGATGGCATCGTTGTTGGTGGCGTTGCAGAATATCTTGCCCCCCTTGATATGCATGTGGCTGCTGCTGTTGATACAGTCGTCGTAGGAGTTCACTTCGATTACACCTCCGGCGATAGTCATCTCGGCCTTGCTCTCGATGCCTTCGCTTGTGCCGCTCGTGACAATGAGGTTTCCGCCGTTTATTACCAGTCCGCTATCGGCCTTGATACCCTTGGCGCTCGACTTGTAGTCGCTGTCGATATTGTCGAGATTTCCTGTGTAATTGCCGTTGTAGAGCGTTGAGCGGTAGTATACCACCGCGCTTCCGCTGGTGGTTGCGGTGATGTATCCGTCGTTGACGGTGAGCGTTCCGTCACAGCTGATGCCCTTGCCTCCGTGTCCGGTGCTGGTGAGCACGAGCGTTCCACCGTCGATGTTGATATCGCCATCGCTGCCGAGGCACGAGGCTGCCTTCGTCTTGAGCTCTACGCTATCCCATACACCGTTTCCGCTAGTGGTGGCGTTGACCGTACCTCCCGTAATGTTGATGGCGACATCGGCCTTGAGCGCCTTGGCGGCTTCGCCGGCCACGCTTGCCGTCACCTCGCCGTTGGAGATGTTAAGTTCGGTGTCGGTGCCGATCGCGTTCGGTTTCTGGTCGTAAACCACTCCATCGTAGGTATAGAATGACGATGCTCCGGTGGTGGTAACCTCGATGTTGCCTCCGGCGATGTTGAGAGCGAAGTCGGACTTAATGCCCTTTCCGCCCACACCGATGTTCTTGGCGGTGAGTGTACCGCCCTTGATGGTGAGAGTGCTGTCGCTCGAGATGCAGGCGCTGGCCTGAAGTTTGAGTTTCTTGGTGTTGAACTCGGTGGCTCCGCTTGTTTGGATATCGATGGTGCCACCGCTTATGGTTACGTGGCTCGCGGCGTTGATACCCTTGCTGGTGGCGGCACTGTTGGCGATGGTGAGGTTACCGCCGCTGATGATTACTTCGCCGTTGTACTCATCGGTGTCGTCGCCGCTGAAGTCGGTCTGAATACCGTCATCGCCCACATTACTGATGTTGACGGTACCGCCCTTCATCTCGAAGTACTGGTTAATTGAGAAACCGTCCTTCACGGCGCTTGCCACGGTGATGTTGCCGACGGTTTTCTTGAGTTCGACATACTCGTCTCCCCAGAATGCGTGCTTGACGTTTCCTGTGAGTGTTAGCGCGCCAGCGCCCTTGAATTCGGTGTGCCCGTTAACCATCATCGCACCCTTGCCGCTACCGCCGCTAACGTCGGCCAGAGCGTTGTCGGTACCCTCAACCAGTTCGACGGCGATGCGCTTGCCGTCTTGGATATTTACCGCCGCGCTATCGACGCAGGTGAGGTTGAGTCCGTTGAGTTGCAGGGTGATTTTGTAACTGCCGTCCTGATAGAACGAGCCGTTGGACGACGAGCCGCTGAGCACGTAGGTAATCTCGTTGGCAATCGTGCTGTCCTGGAGTACCGCCACGTGAGCGTCGGTGTTGGCCACTTCGAGCAATCCGCTTAGATTGGCGGCATATTTTACGGTAGCCTCGGTGTCGGCCCATGTTACCAACACCGTCCAGTCGGGCAGCGAGTCGTCCACCAGTTCGTCGACCGTGTCGCCTCCATTGAGGATGATGTCGTAGAGCGAGCTGATGTCACCCGCGTTGACGTTACCGTCGCCATTGAGGTCGAAGTCGGCGCCAGCCGTTCCGCTGAGGATAGCCTCATAGAGAGCCGATACGTCGCCCACGTTCACTTGGTTGTCGCTGTTGAAATCGCCCGTGAGCGCGCGCGCCTGGGGAGTCAACAAAGCCGTCACGGCAGCCACTGCCCCGACAGCATTCAATAGATTTAATAATTTCTTACGCATAAAAACCTCCATTCTTATGATTTATACTATTTGTTTGCGATTTAGCTACAATTTGCAACCAGAGTCTGAAAAACAGCTACAAAATTACATATCAATTATATATATCTCAAAATTTATTCAACCAACCCTATAATGTAATTCAATCAAAACATTGTTGCACGACTCCGAATCCTGTAGTTGGTCGGCATTTTTCTTGCCATATCACAAAATTGTAATTCAAAATTGCTGATAAATCAAAAAAACATATTACCTTTGCATTATAAAACGTAATGAAAAGAATTAAAACTATGGCACGACCGATAAGAGAGACCCCTATTCTTTATGGCGAGGACGCCGAACGCTTTGTTCGCCGTATGCAGGAAGTCGAATCTCGCAGTAAAGAGGAGCGCGAGGAGCGCCATCGTCAATTTCAAGAACGAGTTAAGGAAGCCAAGAAGTTCATAACATTCTGCCTATAATCAATGAGGATAATCCAACTTACTCCGGAATACGAACTTCAGGCTTTCAACTGTGGCGATGAAGACCTCAACGATTTCCTGCTAAAAGATGCGAAGCATTTTTCAGAGAAGCGTATCGCTAACACCTTTATTCTTGAGGATGATGGTCGTATTGTCGCATACTTCTGTTTACTGAATGACAAGGTTAGCAGATACGAAATAACCAATAGTAGATGGAAAAGAATAAAAGATAGTTTCCCTGAAAACAAGCGATTCCGTAGTTATCCATCAATCAAGATAGGCCGTTTTGCGGTGTCGTTGGATTATAGGGGGAGAAATATTGGTTCATCGTTGATGGATATGGTTAAAGATTTTCTCTTAACCGAGCAAAGTCATTCAGCGTTCCGTTTCATTACTGTAGACGCATATCTATCAGCGATTCCGTTTTACGAAAAAAACGGTTTTATGCAACTAACCGAGAAGGATGAGAATGAATACACCAGGCTTATGTATTTCGACATGATTGACACATAACGCTCACCAAGCGGCGCACGTCATCGACGTTGCTTGCATGGTTTTACTAATGCGGCGCATCTTTGTGGGGTGGAATTGGCGACAAAAATTGTGAAAAACTTTGTGTATTCGCTGATTTTTTATAATTTTGCGGTTTATTCGAGCGTTATTGTATTATAATCTTATCAATATGAGCAATATTCAAAGGGTTTCGGCGCTACTGGCGTGCATGGCGATAGCCGTGGGCGCGATGAGTCAGCAGGTGGTGTGCCACCGTGGCCATTGGCGTGCCGAGGGCTCGGCTCAAAACTCACTTCGCTCGCTCGTGAAAGCCGACAGCATAGGCGCGTGGGGTTCGGAGTTTGACGTGTGGATGAGTGCCGACGGCGTGTTGTTTGTCAACCACGACGCCACCATCAACGGCGTGGAGATTGCGCGTGAGCGCTCAGAGAAGATCTCGCTCCAGCGGCTGAGCAACGGCGAACCGATTCCCACGCTGGAGAGCATGCTCGACCTGGCCACCGGATTGAAGATTCACCTTGTGGTGGAGCTCAAGCCCCATCGCTTGCCTGACGGCACTCAAGACATTGAGCGCGAGCGAAAGGCGGTGGAGGCAATTCTGGCGATGGTGCACGACAAGGGTCTCGAAAGCCGAGTGAGTTATATCTCGTTCTCGGCGTTCGCCACCAAGTTGCTGGCGCGCACGGCACCTGCCGGCACACCCGTCTATTACCTTGACGGCAAGCGCCAGAGCAACGGCACGATAGGCATCGACCACGATATGACGCCCTCGCACTTGTGGCTGGCGGGCGTGACCGGCGTCGACTATCAGCTGAAGGCCCTCGTCAACCGCCCGGAGCTGCTTGACGAGTGTCGCGACTTGGGAATGCCGGTGAACGTATGGACCGTCGACAAACCCGAAGGCATCCAATGGTGTATCGACCACGGTGTGGACTACATCACCACCAACGAGCCCGAATTGACCATGCGAATGATAAGAGACAAACAATTAAAATAAGGATAATAACGATTAAACGACCACAATATGCGATTCAACAAACTGATACTCACCGCCATGGCTGCGACACCGCTAATGCTGTGCGCCCAGCCCAAGCTACTTGGCAACAACGCGCCGTCGTTTCTCGACCGCGGCTCGGCAATGTTTTGCAACCGGAATTATATAGGCGCCGTCGACCACTTGAACCACCTGATAGAGTTCACCGACGCCGAAGTGAGCGATATAGAGCGCGCCGCTTACATCAAGGCCTTGAGCGCGTTTGAGCTCGACGACCCCAACAACCTGGCGACGCTGCAAGAGTTTATCGAGAATTACCCCACCTCGGTGTATAAGCCGATAGTGCTGACCCGCATAGCCGACTATCACTTCTATCGCGGCGACTACGACAAGGCTCTGAGCGCGTACTACGACGTGCCCACACGAATGCTCGACGGCGACAACGACGAGGACGCCCGCTACCGTATGGCTTACAGCTACCTGCAACTCGGGCAATGGGACAACGCTGCGGCGCTCTACCGCGAGCTCGCCACCACCAAGCAATACGGAGCCGCCTCGGAGTTCTACCAGGCCTATATCGACTATGCCCGCAAGGACTACGACAGTGCCCTTGAGAAGTTTTTGGCTATCGACCGCACCGGCGAGCTGGGTTATCAGGCACAATACTATGTGGCGCAAATCAATTTCGCAAAAGGCAATTATAACAAGGTGATTGACCTGGGCAACTCGCTGCTCGAGGACCAGGCCAACGACTACTTCGCGCCCGAGCTGCACCGCATCATAGGCGAAAGCTACTATCGCGGTGGCAGTATCGACCTGGCGAAGAGCCACCTGACAGAGTATCTCAACACCACCGAGGAGCCGGTGGTTCGCTCGGCGGCCTACACCCTTGGCGTGATAAATTACGACCGCCACGACCTCACCGAGGCCGCCAAATGCATGGCACACGTGGCCAACGAGGATGACGCTTTAGCACAAAGCGCCAACCTGTACTTGGGCCAGTGCTACCTCGAGAAGAAAGAGGTGGACAAGGCGGCGATGGCCTTCGAGAAAGCCGCCCGTATGCGCTACGATGAGAAGGTGCGCGAGACGGCGTTCTACAACTACGCCATCAGCCAGAGTCAAGGCGGCCGCACCCCGTTCAACAACAGCATCGACATGTTTGAGCAATTCCTGAACGACTATCCCAAGAGCGCCTATAAGGCCAATGTGGAGGACTACCTCTACGACGCCTACCTCACCACGACCGACTATAACCGGGCGCTCACGAGCATCTCGCACATCAAGAATCCCGGTGAGAAGGTGCTCAAAGCCAAGCAGCACGTGCTCTACAACCTGGGCGTGCAAGAGCTGAGCAACGACAACAACGACAAGGCCGAGAACTACTTCAATCAAGCCATCGCGCTCGGGAAACTCGACACAAAGGTGTATAACGAGTGCCACTTGTGGCTGGGCGAGGCACAATACCGCAACGGCGACTTCAAAAAGGCGACCGCCAACCAGCAGGCCTACGTGGCATCGATCAGCAAGAGCGACAGCAACTATGCCATCGCGCAATACAACTTAGGCTACTCGCTCTACCAGCAGCGCAAATATGCCGACGCCCGCAAGGCGTTCCAGAACGCCATCAACGCCGGCAACCTCGACAAGGACCTGATGGCCGACGCCTATAACCGCCTGGGCGACACTCAATACTACACCCAGGACTTCGCCGCCGCCGACAAGGCCTACCAACAAGCACTCAGCGCCGACAACAACGCCGCCGCCGACTACTCTTTGTTCCAGCGCGCACGCATGGCGGGTCTGAACAAGAATTACAGCGAGCAAATCTCGCTGCTCGACGCGCTGGCGAGCCAATATCCCAACTCCACGCTTCTGCCGGCGGCGCTGCTCGAGAAGAGCAACGCGCAGGCGGCGTCGGGCAGCACCGCCGACGCCATCGCCACCCTCGACAATCTGGTGAGCAAATATCCGTCGAGCGCCGAGGCCCGCTACGGCATGCTGCGTGAGGCCATCATCTACCGCAACAGCGGCAACGAGGCCAAAGCCCTCGACACCTATCGCCAAGTGGTGAAGAAATATCCTACCAGCGACGAGGCCAAAACGGCAGTCGAGGATCTCAAGATAGTGGCAGCCGAGCGAGGCGAGCTCGCCGAGCTCAGCAACTACCTCAAGGGCATTAAGGGCGCTCCGCAACTCGACATCAGCGAGGCCGAGAAGCTCACATTCGAGGCCGCCGAGCGCCAGATTGTGGCCGAGAAGAGCAAGAGCGACAAGATGGAGAGCTACTTGAAGAATTATCCCGCCGGCGCCTACGTGGGCAAGGCCCACTACTATATGGGCCGTCACTACTTCGCCCGTCGCGACTACGACAAGGCACTCAAGGAAATCAACATCGCCCTCGACATGGGTGACGACGCCGCCTACGCCGAGGACGCCCTCGCCATCAAGAGCGAAATTCTCATCCACCAAGGCAAGAGCGGCGAGGCCATAGGCGTGTACCGCACCCTGGCCGAGAAAGCCTCGACGCAAGACAACAAAATCATAGCCCAAATGGGCCTGATGCGCGCCGCCAAGCAGGCTAAGAAGTGGAACGACGTGATCGCGTCCACCGAGATACTGCTGTCGCAAGGCGGGCTTAGCGCCGAGGAGGAGAAGGAGGTTCGCCTCAACCGCGCTATCGCCAACAACCAGCTGGGCAACGCCACCGAGGCCCAGGCCGACCTCGAGAGCCTCGCCGGCGACACCCGCAACGAGTACGGCGCACAAGCCGCCTATCAGCTGGCGCTGATGAAATACAACGCCGGCAACCTGACGGGCGCCGAGAGCCAGCTGAAGAAGTTTATCGATGCCGGCACCCCTCACCACTACTGGCTCGGCAAGGCGTTCATCCTGCTGGCCGACGTGTACCAAAAGCAGGGTAAGACCCAAGACGCTATCGACTATCTGAACAGCCTCAAGGACAACTATCCCGGCAAGGAAGGCGAAATCTTCAACGAGATTGATACCCGCCTGGCAAAGTGGACAAAGAAGAAGAAATAAATCACCACACAGGCATTTCATAAGATTAAAAGCCCATTTTTCGACAATATAATAAACCGAAAGAGAGATGACTAAGAAATACAGCATAGCGCTCGTGGCGGCGGCAATGGCGATGCTCGCCCTGCCCGCGACGGCGCAAAACAAGAGCGAGAAAGAACTCAACAAGGTGATTACTCTCGACAAGGATTTCGTGCCCGTTGAGAAGAAAGCGGTGAAGAAAAACAACCTGCCGCAGGTGAAGAAAACCGAGGTGAAGGACGTAAAAGCGCCCGGCTACAGCAGCTGGACCCGGCCTACGATAGTGCCGTCGCTGGTGCCCACGATGGAGCCTTACGGCTACCACACGCGTCACCACTTCAGCCGCCAGAACGGCTACCTGGTGGCTGGCGCCGGCTCGCAGCTCAACCTTACGACCTCGGTGGGATACCGCATAATCGACACCGACAGCACCTACCTTGCCGCGTGGCTGCAACACAACAGCACGTGGAATGGTAAGAACGGCTCGGCGCTCATTCCCGCCGATATGCGCCAAAAGCAGCGATTTAACGACAATCTGCTGGGCATCGACCTGAAGAAAGTGCTGAACGAAGGCACGCTGGGCGTGGCGGCACGAGCCGAATTCGACAGCTTCAACTACTACGGCGGCTACACCGACTTCCTGCGCAACACCAAGCAATCGTTCTACAACGTGAGCGCCGACGGCACCTGGGAGAGCACGATGCTCGACGACGTGCTGAACACTCCGCTCGACTATCGCGTCAACTTCGGCCTGGGCTTTGCCGGCTACGGCAAGGGCTTGTACGAGGGCCAGACGGGGGCGCGCGAGGTCCAGCTGCGATTCGGCGCCGGAGCCGACTACGCCATTAACGACATCAGCTCGGTGGGCGGCGACTTCAAAGCCGCTATCGTAAGGCTGAACCACTACGACACGCCGTTCGACGAGCTCGTTGATCAACGTGCCACCTACGGCCTGTTCAAGCTCTCGCCCTACTACAAGATTAAGAACGAGCGCGTCGACGCCACGCTTGGCCTGAACATCGACTTCTCGATGAACGACGGCGCGGCGGTGCGTTTCTCGCCCAACGTCAAGGTTGACGTCAACATCACCGATGGCGTGGTGGCCTACGCCAACGCTTTAGGCGGCAAGTGGTTGAACACTCTGGCGCAAATGCACGAGTCCAATCGCTACAGTGCGCCCCGCGAGCGCTACGAGTCGCTGTATACGCCACTCGACCTGGAGGGCGGATTCAAGTTCGGCCCCTTCCGCGGCTTCAGCATCCGCGTGTTTGCCGGCTACGGCTTCTTCCGCGGCGCGCTTGACGCCTATCTGCCTATTACCCGCGCCTACAGCACTACAGGCGAGGGCAACGTGACCGTAACCGATTATCGCACCTATCCCGAGGGCGTACGCTATGCGGCTACACACTATCGCGCAATCAAATATAAGGGCGTAAAGCTGGGTGCCGAGCTCAACTGGAAGCTGCGCAACTGGGCCGAGCTTAAGGCCTCGGTGATTTATGCCCCCACCGGCGACGACGAAGGCGACAACGGCATCGACCTGAGCAAGTATCGCAAGGGCTACTCGCTCAACTACTACGACGGCACCTGCACGGCGGCCAAGATTGACCTCAACATCACGCCCATCAGCGCGTTGGCAATCAACCTGGGTGTGGACTATCGCGGCAATCGCGGCATCGTGGCCGAAGGCTTCATCTCGCCCACCCAGACCGGCTTCTACGACTTCGAGCTCGACGATGTGTGGAACCTGCACGCCGGCGCGAGCTACCGCTTCTCGGCACCGTTCAGCGTATGGCTCGAGATTGGCAATATCCTCAACCGCAAGTGGGACGAGATGCCCGGCATGAGCGCGCAGAAGTTCAACATCATGGGCGGCGTGGCATTCAACTTCTGATGATTGGCCGATGGCAATCCACAACCTGATAGGCAACGAGGGCGAACACGCCGCACGCGACTTCCTGATTACGCGCGGCCTGATTGTGCGCGAGACCAACTGGCGCATGCGTCGCCTCGAGATTGACATCATAGCCGAAGAACAGGACATTATACACATCATTGAGGTGAAAACGCGCGATGCCGACAATATAGACGACTTCGACCCGATGCGGGCCGTGGATGTGGCAAAGCAGCGGCGACTGATTAATGCCGCCAACGTGTATGTCGACATCCATGAGATTGACTACGACGTGCAATACGATGTGATGATTATCGCCCACGACAAGCACTTGGGCACCTACGACATCGACTTTATTCCCAACGCGTTCTACCCGCAGTTGCGCACCAAGTGATGTGGGCTTAAGGCTCCGAAAACGGCGAGGCCGGTTTCGAAAAGTTGAAACCGGCCTCGCTGTGTATCATACAGGATGGGTTAGAGTTGCAGCAGGTGGTCGACAATGCGCTCGGCGGCGTTGGGTAGCGCCATCTGCTTTACGTTCTGCTCGAGTGCGGCGATAGTGTCGTCGACGGTGACAGTGCGCAGCATTGTGGCAACGAGTTGTTGCTCGGCGTTGGCGTCGGCAATCATCAGTGCCGCGTTGCGGTTGACGAGCGCGAGCGCATTCTTTGTCTGGTGATCCTCAGCCACGTTGGGCGACGGGACGAGAATCGACGCTTTGCCCAGCAGCTGCAACTCGCTTATGCTGCTGGCACCGGCTCGCGAGATCACAATGTTGGCGGCGCGGTAAGCCATGTCCATATTGCTGATAAACGGCATCTGCAACACGTTCTTCACTCCGCTCGACTGGAGCGCCTCGCGGCATTGCGAGTCGTAGAACTTGCCTGTTTGCCAAATCACTTGCACGTCGCTCTTGCCAATGTCGTCGAGACCGGCGATAATGCTGTTGTTGATAGTGCGGGCACCCAGGCTGCCGCCGATGATGAGCACCGTGCGTCGCTCCGGCTCGAGTCCGAAGGCACGGCGTGCCTCCTCGGGCGAGGCGGAACATTCCAGCAGGTTGCGCCGCACGGGGTTGCCTGTGAGCACAATCTTCTCGGCGGGGAAGAATCGCTCCATACCCTCGTAGGCCACGCATATCACTTTTGCGCCCTTCGCCAGCAGTTTGTTGGTGACGCCGGCGTAGGAGTTTTGCTCTTGCAGCAGTGTGGGCACGCCTTGCTTCTGGGCCTCCTTAAGCATGGGTCCGCTGGCATATCCACCCACACCCACCGCCACGTCGGGCTTAAACTCGGCGAGGATGTCGCGCGCCATCTTCATGCTACGGCGCAGGTCGAGCAGCACGCCAATGTTTTTCCACAACTTGCGTCGGTCGAAACCGCGCACGGGCAAACCTTTAATCTCATAGCCGGCGGCCGGCACCCGCTCCATCTCCATGCGTCCTAACGCGCCCACAAACAGTATCTCGGCGTCGGGTAGGCGACGGCGCACCTCGTTGGCTATCGACAGCGCGGGAAAAATATGTCCGCCCGTGCCTCCGCCGCTGATGAGCACGCGCAGCGGCTTGCCGCCTTTGTCAGTTCTCTCTTCTTCCATAATATATATGTCTTTTATATTTTAACTCATTATAAACTATCAACCTACGGCACCCTCGAGCGACACTTGCAGCAGCTTCTGCGCCTCGACGGCAAACTCCATGGGCAACTTCGACATCACCTCCTTGGCGTATCCGTTGACGATGAGGCCCACGGCGTCCTCGGTGGAGATGCCTCGCTGGTTGCAATAGAAAATCTGGTCCTCGTTAATCTTGCTGGTGGTGGCCTCATGCTCCACCACGCTCGAGTCGTTGCCCACCTCGATCACGGGGAAGGTGTGGGCACCGCTGGTGGAGGAGAGCAGCAGGCTATCGCACTGCGTATAGTTGCGGCAGCCGGTGGCCTTAGGCGCCACGCGCACCATGCCTCGATACGAGTTCTCGCTATGTCCGGCGCTGATGCCCTTCGACACGATGGTCGAGCGGCTGTTACGCCCCAAGTGGATCATCTTGGTGCCAGTATCGGCCATCTGATAGTTGCGCGTGAGGGCCACGCTGTAGAATTCGCCCACGCTACCGTTGCCCTTGAGCACGCAGCTGGGATATTTCCATGTGATTGCCGAGCCCGTTTCGACCTGCGTCCATGAGAGCTTGCTGCCGTCGCCGCGGCAGAGTCCGCGCTTTGTCACCAGATTGTAGATGCCTCCGCGGCCGTCCTTGTCGCCGGGATACCAATTCTGCACGGTGCTGTACTTGACCTCGGCGGCTGTCTCGACCACTATTTCGACTATTGCGGCGTGTAGCTGATTCTCGTCGCGCATGGGTGCGGTGCATCCCTCGAGGTAGGAGACGTAGCTATCGTCGTCGGCTACGATGAGAGTGCGCTCAAACTGTCCGGTCTGCGCGGCGTTGATGCGGAAATACGACGACAGTTCCATCGGGCATCGCACGCCCTTGGGGATATAGACAAACGAGCCGTCGCTGAACACGGCCGAGTTGAGGGCGGCGAAGTAGTTGTCAGTATACGGCACCACGCTGCCGAGGTAGCGCTTCACCAGGTCGGGGTAGTCCTTCACGGCCTCGCTTATCGAGCAGAAGATGATGCCTTTCTCGGCAAGTCGCTCGCGATAGGTGGTGGTGACGCTCACGCTGTCCATAATGGCGTCGACGGCCATTCCGCTCAGTCGCAATCGCTCCTCGAGGGGTATGCCGAGCTTGTCGAAGGTCTTCTTGAGCTCAGGGTCGATCTCTTGGTTGTCGCCGCCCGTTTTCTTTTTGGGCGCGGCGTAGTAGCTGATGGCCTGGAAGTCGATGTCGGGCAGATTGACCTTGCCCCATCGGGGCATGGGCAGCTGCCAGATCGGAAGAGCGTC
>ERZ842401.6453-NODE-6453-length-12521-cov-5.096583_pt1 | contig 12521 bp, 12 predicted proteins | sample MGYA00521270_ERZ842401 | MGnify/ENA primary metagenome ERZ842401 (study PRJEB31892, sample SAMEA3878208) | bioreactor metagenome | biome: Moose rumen | place: Sweden | collected 2011-10 | study: EMG produced TPA metagenomics assembly of the PRJEB12797 data set... | reverse complement strand
CTGCCAGCCCCGATCTGCTGCTGGCTGACGAACCCACCACCGCGCTGGACGTAACCATCCAGGCCCAGGTGCTGGATCTGATCCGGGCGCTTCGGGACGAGCAGGGCAGTTCGATGCTGCTGATTACTCATGATTTGGGAATCGTAGCGGAAAATTGCGACAAGGTAGCCGTCATGTACGCGGGCGAAATCGTGGAAAGCGGTACCGTAGAGGAAGTGTTTACCGATCCCAGACACCCCTATACCGTGGGTCTCTTCGGCGCGCTGCCTTCCATGAACGAGGATTCTGAATATTTGCAGCATATCCACGGATTGCCGCCTGATCCCGGCAATCTGCCCAGCGGCTGCAAGTTCAGTCCCCGCTGCCCCTATGCCACAAAGGCCTGCCATCACACGAAGATGGAAAATCAGCTGATTTCCGGCGAGCACTATTGTCTGTGCGCCCGTGCGGATGAAATAGCAGCAGAAAAGGAGAATTGAGATGTCAGCGATTCTTGAAATCAATGGGCTGAAAAAATATTTCAAAACGGCTCGTGGTTATGTTCATGCGGTCGACGATGTCACAATGTCCTTTGAAGCGGGGCAAACCATGGGCGTTGTAGGCGAATCCGGCTGTGGCAAATCCACCCTGGGCCGCACCATTATCCATTTGCAGGAAAGCACCGGCGGTCAAATTCTATTTGAGGACAAGGATGTGACCAAGGTCAATCGCCGGGGATTGACGGAATTACGGGAGAAAATGCAAATCATTTTCCAGGACCCCTATTCCTCCCTGGATCCCCGAAAAACGGTAGAGCAAACCCTGAAGGAACCCCTCATTATTTCCAAGCGCTATTCCCGCTCTGAAATCAATCGGGAAGTGACCCGCTTGATGGATGTGGTGGGCCTGGATAAGCGGATGCGGTATATGTATCCCCATGAAATGGACGGCGGTCGGCGACAGCGCATCGGCATTGGCCGGGCCTTGGCCCTGAACCCCAAATTTATCGTGTGCGACGAGCCGGTGTCTGCTTTGGACGTGTCCATTCAGGCGCAGATTCTGAATCTTTTGCATGACCTGCAAAAGGATATGGGGTTGACCTATATGTTCGTTACGCACGATATGTCTGTGGTTCGGCATATCTCCCACAATATCAGCGTCATGTACCTGGGTCAGCTGGTGGAAACCAGCCCAGCAAAAAAGCTGTTTGTCAAGCCGCTGCATCCCTATACAAAGGCGCTGCTATCCGCTATTCCTTCCACAGATCTGCACAATAAGCGTCAGCGCATCATCCTCAATGGCGAATTGGTTTCGCCCATCAATCCGAAGCCCGGGTGCCGTTTTGCGGCCCGCTGCCCCTATGCAACGGAAGCCTGCCAGCAGCCGCAGCATCTGGAAGAAATGGAACCTGGACATTTTGTTTCTTGCTGCAGGGCTCGGGAAATCAACGGTCTGTCTGCTTCGAACGGAGAAAATTAAGCGGAGAAGGCTGAACGGAAAAATTTGTTCAGCCTTTTTTCTCCGATCCCGTGAAAACAAAATTGAAATATGATAAAATGCTGTTAGGAAGCATCATGTTTATAAAAAATTTTTGCGGGAGGAAGCAAATGAAGAAAATAGATTTTTCCATTTTACGGAAGGAGTACCGTTCAGTGATCCAACAATACAAGCCGCTGTACCGCATGACTGCGGTGTTATGCCTGAGCCTGATTGCGCTATTGGCGGCTATGGGCATTGCGCTGCGTATCAGTGGAAACGAAAGCTATTGGCTGTGCTTTGTCATCGCTGCGGTGGTGCTGCTTTCCTTCTCGCTGTTTTATGTGGTCATGACCAATTGGTTCGTTAGCCGCAGGCCGGCCCCCGCACAGAAAGCAGAGGAAAAAGAACTGTCTGAGGAATATCTCAACACGCTGTTACCCAAGGAACTGAGAGATGGAGGCAGAGACGAGCTGGTATCTCTCATCAAGTCCGAATTGAAGCGTTATTCCAAGGAAAATACACTGGCTCCACCGGTCACCGTGAAAAACATGCGCCGGCTTCTGAACGGTATTTTCCCAGTCAGTCCCAGCACCATGGAAGCAGCAGGCATCCAACCTGGCTGCGCGGCCTATCGCATTGCGGAATTGATCATCGACGATTATTCCGATATGTTTTTTGACGATCGGAATGTAGCGGAAAATATCGACGTGGCGCATGTGATCTTCCGCACGGTGCTGCTATATACCGCTCGCGACAAGGCGCAGGTATCCTGCTGTGTGCTTGGGGGAAATATCATCGCCGTTTTTGCTTTGACGGATGCAGCGGACGCGGCCGCAACTGTGGCCGACATTGTGCATGAAACTGTAGACTTGATGGAACGGAATTATGGGCTGGATATACGTTCCGTCATGAGCTGGCTTATCACAGAGCCCATGGAACTGAGCACCGTGTATAAAACCATGATCGACCAATACCGGCTTGCCCGCTCTGTCAATAACAATCAGGATTTTATCGCATCCCGCATTCCGGCGGATGGAACGGGGCCAATGACGAACAACCGTTTCATGAAACAGCTGCAAATGATCACCAACACAATGTTGGCCCAACGGTACGAGACAATTCCTTCGATGGTGGAAACACTGCTAAACAGCGAAGTATCCTCCATTTCCAACGATTACGGCATTGTAAAGAGCCGCCTTTCCAGCGTTGGCGGCGTACTGGCGGAGGGCGTACTGAGCTTTCAGCATCCTTCCTTTGACGCCAAAATAGCCGCAAAAAGGCTGCAAGCCGTTGATACTGTGGCTGATCTCATCCGGGAAACCAACGAGATTTTTTTGAAAATTACACAGCTTTCCCTGGAAGAAACAAATGTCGATACCGTTGACATGGCATGCAGCTATATTCAGCACCACCTGGATCAGCAAAGCATGAATATTCCGATGGTCTGCAGCGCGGTCGGCGTCAGCTCCCAGCACTTGTCAAGGCTGTTCCGGCAGCGGCTGGATATGACCGTTTCGGAATACATCAATGAATGTCGGATCAAGGCCGCAAAGGAATTGCTTTCCTCAACCAGCGCAAACATCAGCGAAATCGCTTCAAAAGTGGGCTATGGAAGCACTGACAGTTTTTCCCGTAATTTCTTAAAGATAGAAGGTATCAATCCATCCGAGTACCGAAAGCTGTCAATCAAAAAGGCCGCAAACCGATAAGCAACCGCTCTGCCCACACACGAAAACAGGGAGGAGAAACAATGGAACACTATCTGCCCAAAGGAGAGCCCAAGGGCGGCGGACACAGAGGCTTTGCCCTGCCAGGTTTTGACCGGGAAGCCTGGATGGCGTCCGAAGCCGGAAAAAATGTCGGGGCTATGAAAGCCATCGCCAAGCAATATCCGGAGGATGAAATGGCGGATGGCGTGCTGAAATATTGGGCTGAAAACGGCGTTAAAAAAGAATTATTCGATGCTCAGGGTGAAGGAAAGTATGCGGTTTTCACCCCCTTGGATTTGGATGTCCGAAAAAAATACGCGCTTGTTTATCTGAATCACGCTGGCATGACACCCATCAACCAATACGAAACCTGCGGTTTTCCCATGCTGGCCGGCAAGGAAAAATTCATTTGCGTTTGCCCTTGGAACGGCGGCCCCTCCAACGATCAGGTGGAAACGGAATTCCCTCGGATTTTAGATGCGTTGAAGGAACGTGGCTTTCCCATCGACTGGGAACGGGTGTACGTGGCTGGGTTTTCCGCGGGATCTGATGCCACCGGCGTGCTTACTTGGGCTTATGCCGACAGGATCGCCGCAATTTCGCCCAGCCCCGGAGCCAATATGTTTTTGAAGGGCAGATGGTATGAAACGCCGGATGCGTGGAACGGTTCGCATCCCATGCCCATGATCTGCGTCGCAGGCACAATGGACGGAGGAGACCGTTATCCTTTAGACACCCAGGAAGGTATTGACAATTACAATATATGGATGAAGCAAATCGTCAAGGTGCCGGATTATGAAGCGCTGACCCTTGAAGCATCACAAGCTTTGGGTTCTCAGTCCGATGATCCCGCTAAACAAACTTTTGGCATGGATTTTCATAACACCTATACATTGCACATGGAGGGCAGGCGTTGGTATGTGGGCGAATACCGCTCCGAAGGTGTCGCCTATGCCCGCTTTATCATGGGGGATGGAATTCCCCACACGCAAACCAAATATCACGCTCCGCTGATTTGGGATTTTCTAAAGCATTTCAGACGGGACACAAGGACCGGTGAAACGGTCTATGTGCCCGTTGTGATCGATGGCATTCGGGATATGGACGATTGAAGGGAGAAAGCAGCATGGATACATTGAAAATCGATCCCCGGCTTTGGGCGGAGGAAAACGTATATTTTCGCGATCAGGAAATTCCCTGCAAGGTGCTCAAGGATATTCCCTATGTGGAAAAGCCCACGGACGGCATTCATCACTGCATGACGATCTATGCGCCTGTCAGTAAAATGTCGGATACGTCCTGCCCTGTCATCCTGAAAAACCATGTAGGCAGAATCGGCCCCACCGAATTCCCCAAAGGGCCAATCAAGCCACAGCCCACCCTGAAAAGCAGCGAACGGCTGGACGATATTGCCCGGGAAATGCTGGCGCATGGCTACATCGTCGTATTCCCCAATACACGGAATCTGGAGGAGGAAATGGGCACTGCGTCCTGCGGTTACGCTCCTCGAGTGCCGGTGGATTTAAAAGCTGCGGTGCGTTTCCTGCGACACAATGCGGATGTACTGCCCGGCGACATGGAGAAGATTGTTTCTACTGGCGGTAGCGGAGGCGGTGCTGTATCTGCTCTGCTGGGTGTCAGCGGCAATCATGCGGGCTTTGACCCGTATCTGGAGGAAATCGGCGCAGCGAAAGAGCGGGATGATATTTTTGCCGATGTATGCTATTGCCCCATCATCGATGTCATGCGCGCTGATACGGCTTTTGAGTGGATGTTCGGCGGAGAAGTGGTGGATTACACTCGGGCAAGAGAACTTCCTGCCCCGGAGGATCACGAACTGTCTAAACGCCTGGCGGATTTGTTCCCCGCACAGGTGCAGGCGCGGCAATTCAAACATCCTGATACCAATGAGCCTTTGACCTTGGAGGACGGTCATCAGGGAACTTATCTGGATTATTTTCTTTCCCTGATGAACCAATCCGCCGCTGCTTACCTGAACGCCCTGCCGGGAACGGAAAGAGAAGCCTATTTGCAGGATAAACCCTGGCTGCCCTATGCGGAGGGAAAAGTGAGCTTCACTTGGGAGAAATTCACGGAATACCTCAAGTATTCCAAGCGCACAAAAAACTGCCCGGCATTCGACCATCTGAACCTGCGCGGAAAAGAAAATGAATTGTTTGGCAATGAAAACGCAAAAAGCAAGAATTTCTCCCCCGATGTAGCCGAATTGTGCGGCTTTGCGCTGGAAGAGGATATTGCCGCCCGAAATTACTTGATGGACACCGCGAATTTTACCTCTGGCAAGGATTGTACGCCCGCACCGTATTATTATATTCGCGTTGGCGCTATGGATACAGGCATTTCCTATACCCAAACGATGGACATGGCGCTTTCTTTGCAGAACGCTGGTAAGCGCGTCAATTACGCCTACACGTGGGAAGCTGGGCATATTGCCTATTATGATTTGGACGAACTGTTTTCCTGGATTGACTGTATTGCAAAGGAGGCCAGACCATGACAGCGCAGCAAGCTTTTTGCGACCAGTGTGAAAATCACTGCCCAGTGGACGCATTAAAGTGCGGCCGGGGCAGAAGAAAATTTGGGATGGTTCAGCCAGACAAGGCGCCGGTGGATGAGCCAAAACCTATTCAGTTGCTTCGTCAGTGCGGACATATGCTGCATCACGGGAATATCTATGGACAAGATTTGCTTGCGGTTTTAAACGAAGAAGAGCAGGCGCAATTACAAAATCTTCTTACCCGACTTTCAGAAGATTGGAAGCAGCGTTTTTCTGAACATCACCATGAGCATCGAGGTGGACCACGGCATTCATCTGAGAAGGAATAATCGCATCCAGGAATTCTTGTCATTTGCTGTCTTCGCTCTACCCTTCAGAATCATCATTTTTTCGCTGCCAATAAAAAATGAATCAAGGGAGTAAATAGGAGTAAGAGGGAGTAAAAAGGACTTGAGTTCCACGCTTGACAGTGATATAGTGTACTTGGTGAGTTTGAACAACAGCACAAACTCATTATTCAATCCAAAACCCTGTGGAGATGATCACCACAGGTTTTTTTTATGGCCGAAATCAATTTCACGGAGGTAAAAAAGCATGTTCTGGTTTTCGCGCAAAACTGCAAATGATGCTCAAAAAAAGTGGAGAAATGTTTTTCTGGAAAATCTGCGAAGCTATTTCCCAAAGACTGATTCTTTGCATATTGTGAAAGGCCGTGGTTTTTCATGGTTGACTATTCTCTGCTTGACAGAAACCAGCCTTCGTGATATTATGTTTTGCAATGGAGAACATATGTTCTCTTTAATATATTTGGATCAGGAGGCGCAGACAATGATGGATACCAAACAGTACCTCACGTCCGTCCGGTATCTGGAGCAGCGGCTTCGAATGAAGCAGATACATGTTGAATCAGTGCAGAAAGACATCAATTCAGGCAGCATTTTTGCACGTAAATTAATGGCGGATGTGCGGGACGAAACCATCCAAGCCGAAAAGAATTACCTGAAGGCCAAACAGGAAGCGATGGATTTGCTGAACCAAATTCACCCGGAGAGTGCTATGATACTGACGCAGCGCTACTGGGAGAAAAAGACCATGCCTGCCATTGCAAGTGGTCTGTATCTATCTGAACGCCAGGCATACAGGCGACTGAACAGTGCCATCGCTGAGTTCCAAGCTGTACTTGACAGCAGTGAGATCCAAAAAGCAGGTTAGAGAAGCCCAAAAGTTGACAGGGAATGTCATGGTATTTCATGTTGTGTTACAGCCTTGACATGATATAATGTAAAATAAGAAGAAGTGCAAGGAAGCATCAGCAAAGCGCTGGTGCTTTTCTTTTACCTTCTTCCACACGAAAGAGAAGGTGATCCTTGGATAAAAGAAAGGTATAGGGAAAGAGGATAGCTCATTATTACATATGTACTGAGCTTCAGGTGCACAGGTGGCTGAAAAGTGCCGCCGCAGAATTCCATGTTGTACATGACGGCAGAGGGATTCAAAGAGCCGGATGAAACCCAAAAAGTTGACAGGGAATGTCATGGTTTTTCATGTTGAAATAGTTGCTTGACAAGGTATAATATAAGCTTGGAAGAAGTGTAAGGAAGCATCAGCAAAACCGCTGGTGCTTTTCTTTTACCTTCTTCCATTCGAAGGAGGCGTGATCTCTATGGTGCAGGGAAATATGAAAGTTCAAATTACAAACGGCCTGTATCGATCTGAATGTCAGGCATACAGGCGGCTGAATATTCCCGATGCTAAATTCCAGGTTCGCCTTGGCAGCAGAAGGATTCAAAACACCGGATAACCCCCAAAAAGTTGGCATGAAATGTCAGGCTTTTTCATGTTGATGTCGCCCCCTTGACAAGATATAATGTATACTAAGAAGAGGTGTAAGGAAGCATCAGCAGAACCGCTGGTGCTTTTCTTTTACCCTCTTCCGCACGAAGGAGGTGGTGATTCTTGACGGAAAGCAATGGCACAGGGAAAGAGGATAGTTCATAGTTCCATGTACCGAAGCGTCACAGCAATGTGGCGCTCTTTTTATGCCCAGGCCCACAAAAACGACCAGCCACAAGGAGGGAATCATGTCAAAGGAAAAACGCAGCATCCACTACAGCTTTAAGGCAACGCCGGAAGAAGCCAGGCTCATCGAGCAGAGAATGAAGATAAGCGGTATCAAAAACCAGTCCGCTTTCATCCGGAAGATGACGCTGAACGGGTATCTGCTGAAATTGGATCTGCCGGAATTGCGGGAAGCGGTGCATCTCATGGGCAGCATGTCGAACAACATCAACCAGATCGCCCGGAGGCTTCATGAAGGCGGATCAATTTACGAAACGGAGGTGGAGGAGATTGCCGAGAACCAAGGACAATTACAGAAAACTCTGAATCAAATTCTTCTGCGGCTGGATCAGCTGCAGCGGTAATCCCAATATCAAATCGCATTGGCGGCGGCTTGCACATTGCAGACCGCCGCTTTGCTTTGCCCCAAAAAGGAGGAAACATGGCGACCACAAGAATCATTTCCATTCACAACAACAAAGGGAAAACACCGCGACAGGTTGTGGAGAACCAGTTGGATTACATCATGAATCCGGCCAAGACGGACGGCGGCGTGCTCATTTCGACCAACGCCTGTATGCCGGAAACAGCGGCGAATGAGTTCATGCTGTACCGGCAGGAGTATCTTGCCAACACCGGGCGGGAAATCGAAAACGAGGTGCTGGCCTATCATGTCCGGCAAGCATTCAAGCCCGGAGAGATCACGCCGGAGGAAGCAAACGCCATCGGAAAGGAGCTGGCTTTCCAGTTGACTAACGATCAGTTTGCTTACGTCGTAGCCACACACATAGATAGGCAGCATGTGCATAATCACATCGTAATTTGCTCAACGGCGCTGGACTGCCAGCACAAATATCGGGATGTGAAACGCTCCAGCAAGGATCTTGCTCAGCTCAGCGATCAGCTTTGTGCGGAGCATCAGCTTTCCGTCATTCGTGATCCGCAGGATAAGACCGTTTCATATGACAAATGGCAAGGGAACCAAAAGCGATTCACACACCGGGATTTCCTGCGAATGGCCATTGACGCAGCGCTGCGGTTGCAGCCGGATGGTTTCGACGCGCTGATGCAGCTGCTGGAAGATGTCGGCTGTCTCATCAAGCGCAGCGCGCATATCAGTATCAAGCCGCCGGAGGGAGAACGTTATATCCGTCTCGACAGCCTGGGGCCGGAATACGATGAAGCCGCTCTGCGCCGGACGCTGGCAGGCGAACATGTCCACATTCCGAAAATTCCCCGGGGTGATTACACCGAAAGCCAGATCAAACGGCTGATCGATATTGAAGCAAAGCTCCAGGCCGGCAAAGGAAGAGGCTATATGGTCTGGGCGGAGCGAAACAATATTGACGCGAAAGCTCAGTCGATCATTTTCCTGAAGGAGAATCACATCAGCTCTATCGAGGAGCTGGATGAGCAGATTCACGGCTTGCAGGATCAGCAAAAGTCTTTGAAGGCTTCCCTCCGGGAAAAGCAAAACCGGATGAAGGAAATCAACCGGCAGCGCAAAGCCATCCGGGATTACAGCCGGACGAAGGATCTTTACACACAGTATCGGGAATCCGGCTGGTCGGCGAAATTCTATCAGGAGCATCAACAGGAGATCGAAAGTCACAAGAGTGCCCAGGCCGTTTATTCTGAACTGGATGGAAAGATGCCGACGCTGAAAGAGCTGACAGCGGAATATGACAGCCTGAAGGCGCAGGCTGAAAATGAAAAAGTCGTCCTGGCAGAGCTAAAACCGAGGCTCACCGACCTGAAGAATATCCGCTATAACTTCGATGTCCTGGATCGTGATGCCGCACCAAATAGTCACCAACATCTTGCACCAAACGATCACCACATTGCAGATCATCGGGAGGAAGAACGTTGATTTCCATCATAACCACAGCGCTTGCGCTGGTAAAACAGGGGTTTGGGGGCCATGCTCCCCAACAAGCAAAGTGCAAGAAGTGCTACGATTGCCCTGCTTGCTATTATCCCCTAGAGCCGATTTTTGCATATGCAAAGACCCATTATGTTAAGGAAGGCTGAATTATTCGTTTTCACCTTCCAAATTATATGTTTTTTCTCATTGCCAGATGTACGGAGATATAGAATCTCCTCTCCAACGTTTCCACTCAGGAAAAGCTATCCTGTGTGCTGATATACAGCCGTCCTGCGTCATGCCGCCGCGAAGCATGATCCGAACGCAGGACGGCAAGACAATTCGCTTCTGCTGGGTGATCGGACACACAGTAGAAACAACCGACAAAAGAAAACGAGGTGAACTTTAACCTATGGATAAGCAACTGATTCGTCAGATCAAAACCCTGGCCCGAAAGGAATGCTGCAACTGCATCGATGGAAAGTGCATGATGGATCACAACTGCCATGTCATCAGTCCCCGGTATCCCTCTGTTCATGATGGGGCTATCGACTGCGATTACTTTCTGCAATGCGTTCTGCCCATCGACCCGAACCTGAACAAACTTGTATGGAACGAATTGCTTCGGGAAGAAGAGATGGAACAGCCGCAAGACAAAATTTGCGCATGGTGCGGGAATCCCTTTCTGCCAAGTAACAAACGTCAGCAATATTGCTCCCGCTGCAAACCGATTCATGAACAGATTCGCAATCGGAACAAGCAGCGCAATTACAATCAACGAAAGCAGGCGAAGAACGCCTGAATGTTACCGGTTATCCCTTTGGAAAGCCTGATTTTTCAAGGCTTCCGAAAGCAGCTTCGAAAGGAGGACGATCCGTCCTTCATCCCCTGCGAAATTCAAGACTGAACCGGTAACAAAAAATAAATTTGGAGGAAATCATGGGTATCAAAAGACGAAAGCGCCCCGCTGGCTGGCCTGCCTGGTTCTTTGCAGGCACCATCAACGAGGCCATCTTCTGCCAGGAATATCTGGCCAATCACAAACTGGTGTTCACCGAGAACGCCTTCTTCACGCCCCAGGGAAAGATGACGGATGAGTCTCCGCTGCAGGCGGACATCTATCGGGAACTGGAGCCCTACGCTTCCACCAGCGTGACGAAAAAGATCAGCAACATCGTCGGGCTGATGAAAATCTCCGCCCAAGTGGAGAACCTGCCTCCGGAAACGGATCGTATTCATCTGGCCAACGGGACGCTGATGCTGGACGGAACGTTCAGCGAATCCATGGAGGACATCGTCCGCTGCCGCTTCCCAATACGCTACAATCCGGAAGCAGGGGAGCCGAAAATGTGGCTTCAATTTCTGAATCAACTGCTGTACCCGGAGGACATTCCCACCTTGCAGGAATATGTGGGCTACTGCCTGATTCCCAGCACGGCGGGACAAAAGATGCTTCTCATCAAGGGCAACGGCGGCGAAGGCAAGAGTCAGATCGGCACGGTGCTGTCCCGGATGTTCGGCAGCAACGCCAAGGACGGCAGCATCGGCAAGGTCTCCTGCAACCGATTCGCCCGTGCTGACCTGGAGCATGTGCTGCTGATGATCGATGATGACATGCGGATGGAGGCGTTGAAGCAAACCAACTACATTAAATCGCTGGTGACGGCCCAGGGGAAAATGGATTTGGAGCGGAAGGGAAAACAAAGCTATCAGGGTTATTTGTACGCCCGTCTTCTGGCTTTCTCCAACGGCGATCTGCAATCGCTGTATGATCGCAGCGATGGTTTCTTCCGGCGTCAGCTGATCCTGACCACAAAGGAGAAAAGCCCGGAACGGATGGACGATCCACATCTGGCGGACAAGCTGTGCTCAGAATTGGAAGGGATCTTCCTGTGGGCCTTCGCTGGATTGCAGCGGCTGGTGAACAATCACTTCTGCTTCACGGAGAGCGCCCGTGCGATGGAAAACCGGAAGGCTATCCGGCAGGATGCCAACAACCTGATCGCTTTCCTGGAATCGAAAGACTACATTCGCTTCGATCCGGAGACGTCCATCAGTTCGGAAGAGCTATACAAAATCTACTGTGTCTGGTGCAAGGAAAATGGACTGACACCCCTGAAGCAGCGCAGCGTCAGCGATTTCCTGGTGCGCAATCAGGAGAAGTACAACATCGAATACAGCAACAATCATCTGAACTTCGCCCATCGCCGAGTGCGGGGCTTCCGTGGAATCGAGGCAATCATTCATCCGTCCAACGACGATCTGAAAGGCTTCACCCAGGTCTGGCCCAGGGATAATCCCTTTGACGAAAAACATACAGCGTGAGTTTTTCCGTCATCCCCTGCGTACGTGCGTACCGGCGTACGCAGTACGCACGTACAGGAAAAAGCCAAGAAAAAATCCTCTGGATATTTATTTCATGATGACAAATGTCTGTCCGCAATATCAAAATTAATTCGATTGAAAAAGGAGAAATGTGTATATGATGAATCTGCCCCCGGACGCAAATATGAATCTGGAACAGCCCCAAATGCCCCCCGTTTATAAATACCCCTCCATGACGCTGACAGTATCGCAGATGGCCAAGATACTGAATATCTCCCGCAACACCGCTTATGAGCTGGTAAAGCAACCGGGCTTTCCCTGTTTCCACTTGGGGAAACGAATCTTGATCAATCGGGACATGCTCCAATCGTGGCTGAACGATCAGTGCTGCCAAACTGCATAAGAATTTACAGGCGCATGAGTTGACAGGGATGGCCGGGCTGGATAGAATATAGATGTAGAATCTTGACTTCTTTTCACCCCGGCCATTTCCATTGTCGGCTCCATTAACCTCAATCTTGAGGAAAAGGAGTAAAGTTTGAAACATTCAAATAACGGTCCACCAGAAAGAAAGGTAAAGCAAACAGAC
>ERZ842401.6452-NODE-6452-length-12522-cov-3.471244_pt1 | contig 12522 bp, 12 predicted proteins | sample MGYA00521270_ERZ842401 | MGnify/ENA primary metagenome ERZ842401 (study PRJEB31892, sample SAMEA3878208) | bioreactor metagenome | biome: Moose rumen | place: Sweden | collected 2011-10 | study: EMG produced TPA metagenomics assembly of the PRJEB12797 data set... | reverse complement strand
ATAGGAGAAGAATCTCTCATATACATTGCCACATCTTTCGGCATCTATCACACATTCTTTTGTACAACCCATAGCTACTGAAGCCGAAAATAATAGTGCGGCTTTTCTGTTTTTTACCATATTAAAGTATACAAATGTTGTATTTCTATAATGTTTTTGAAGAATATGATCTAATTTTTTGCTGATTACCTTGCATTTATCGCTATCAGCCACGTGATCATAATATATGTTCATCAGGACTAATAGAGCTTGACAGGCAACTTCGTCCTCATCAAAATTGTCTGACGTTACAAGATCTAACAAATCATCTGCCGCTTCCTGTATCTCTTGCTTATCCCTTGCGAGTTGCGTAAGACAAATTAATTTAACACGCATATACTCCGTTAATAAAACATTTGATAATTGATCTTTATGAATAAGAGTAAGGCATTTGACCGCTTTCCCGTATTCCCAGTGTCTATATTCTGTAAAAGCATTACTTATACCATGAAATACAGCTCGTTGCTTATCCTGTATATCTGACACATTTATTCTCATTATTAAATCTTCAATTTTATCTAAAATTGGTTGCATGATTTCCTGCTCATCTATAAAGTTAAGATTCCTAATATAATAAAGCATCATGACTTGCCATGATTCTTTGATTTGATCTGTATTATCTAACGTTATTGCCATCATTTGATGGAGAGCCCTGTTATAATAATCCTCGGGATGATATTGCCTTAAATAATCGCAAAATTGCAAATGATATCTTTTTTCATCATTCGTGACCTGAGATTTGAATACCCCCTTAACGGTATTGTTTTGAAAATACAAATGTTCTCCGTTTCCTGCAATTATATTTTCATTTTTTGCAAAAGATAAATTCTCTTCTGCATTAAGTATAGATTCATTGTCTATATGTCTTTTAGTTGATGAAAAAAAAGCGGCTTCATCTGTTGAGAAACAACGTTCTGTTAGAGATAGCGGTTTTAGCATCTCGCAAGCAGAATTGCTTTTGGATGTATAATATGAATAGCGTTTTTGATAAATATCCATATTTCCATCATAGTTTCCAGTCTGATCATAGTAATCCGCAATCATCATGATGAGATTTAAATCAGCCCCCGCAAATTTGCGCATCTGTTCAATGTCATATTCCTTATGATATCCGTTCTTGTGTAAAATATCTATGATATCGCTGTCAGATAAATCAATTGGAGATATGGCGAATGTTTTGTGAGAAAGATCTTCAAACTTGAATTTTAAATTGTTAACCGATGAAAATATGCAATGAATAGTTGTTTGGGATAACAGTTCTTTTCTGTACCGTAATATTTTTTCCAGAAAAGAAATGGATGAAGAATCCAAGGAATCATAATCGTCTACTACGATTAGTAGATGACGATTACCATTTGCGTATTTTTGTATCTCATCAATCAACGATATTTCTATCGAATTAAATCTTCCAATTTGCTTATCAACGGATAGCTCAAGTTCAAATGATGGTAAAATTGGAAATCCTGAAAAGCCAATTGTTGCATTTTGCGGAGAGAAATGAGAACTTCTCCTCATTGGAAGTGATTCACTATTATACCATGCTGTGTATGGCGATGTAGCATGACCGGCTCCGATAACATAAAATACTTTCCAATCTTCTAGAAGAATATATGACAAAGAATCTAAAACATATGATTTTCCGCACCCGTGTTCGCCATACAGTAGTGTCCATTGAATTTCCTCGTCAACAAATGCGTGATATATATCATCACGTATTTGTTCCTGATATTCTGCTAAGTGCATTATTAACTCCTTTTTCTGACTGATAATCTGTAATTATCTATCTGATTTCCTACTCACATACCAACTAATAATAAAGAATTATCCTTTGCTTGTTGGTTTGTTTCGAATGCATTATTATTATATTACAGTAATCTCAAATAATCAAGTTAAATTATAACTTAACATATTCTTTTGTCGAAAAACTGCCAATAATCTCTAAATCAATCTTTTCAACCTCAACTCAAAAAACGGCCGTGTAACATACTCCATATAAATCGACCGCCCCAAATATCCAAATATGATTTAACTCATTCGATAATAATTGCTGCCCGAACCAGTTCCGGGGCTTCGACACTTGCTAATTCAATAATCTTTAAAAATAAGCCTGCCTTGTTACTTGGCACAAGAAGGCAGGCTTAACACGAGAGGACAGGATCTATTTTTCATTCTCATTTTGTTCTTTGACGGGTTTATTTTTGATATAGCGATAGGTGTACTCATTTTAATTCTGAATAGATCATAAGCCGATTCCATCAAAAAATTCATATTATTAAAAAAACACTATTTCAGCATATACCGCTTATCCTTCCCCCTGCCGCTTACCACAAGTAAATCCATTTCCCGCATTTGTGTGACAAGGTTAAATGTGCGGGTCTTTTTTATATTCAAGAGACTGCTGATTTCTTCATCCGTCGCTTGTCCATGTGCGGAAATGTAATCAAGCACCTTTTTCATCTGTGATGTTATGGCCAGGTTCGGTTCTGCCTGCTTTTTACCGGAGACATTCATGTTCGGCAAAACCATCTTAAAGGTATTCTGTGTGACTTCAATCCGGGGCTGTAGAGCACATTGTTGATACAAATGATAGATTCTGCGTATGCCTGTGCCGTATGACTCAATCAGGTGTAACCTGTGAAAAATCTCTGCAAGGTTTTTGTTTCTCGGTTGAGAAATTCCGCTGCGGATATCGCCGGGAGATAATCCCGGCAGCAATCCTCCAATAGACACAAACTCCATCTCATTATCATTTACATTAATAATGATACTGCCGCTGAAGCTATAATCCCGATGTACAATAGCATTAAGCAGCGCCTCACGGATCGCTTCTTCGGGGTAGTCCCGATTCTCAATTCGTTCAAGTCCCTTAAAAGTGGCAACAGTCTTATTGCAAAGCTGCAAATAATTGAACGTGTCCTCAAGCTGCCTGAATATAGACCCATAGAATTCCTTATTATCCTTAAATACTGTGTTGGCATCATCACCAAATACCGCAACCTTTATTGTGTGTTTACATTGATCAGAGATAAGAAGCGCCAAATTGGTAAACTGGCTTCCTGCTTGTGTGACTCCCAACGTACGATATTTTTCTACTCCGAAATCCACATCATATTTTTTGAAAGAAGAAGACGCGGCATCGAAGGTAAGGTCTTGATGAATGGAACGCATTTCCTCAAAAATATCACCATCATTATCTTTAATCAATTGTCGGATCTGTTCATAAGAAGCGGGAACGCTGGAAGTACCCTGTCTCACATAGACACCGTTTGGTTTCAGTCCCTTGTTGCGGAGATAGTAGGGCTTATTTGTCCCCTCACTGACAGCAATCCGGACAACCTTATTCTCTTGAACGGTAAAGTGCACAAACATCGTAACATCCGGCATTATGGCATCCCGAATCCCATTTGTGATCCGGGTGTATTCACTGTCAACATTTTCAAGCCCTTTTACGTTGCCATCATTATCTATACCAACATAAATAGTGCCTCCGTCCGTGTTGGCAAAGGCAATCACTTCTTTATATAGCTCCTCTGTAAACTGTCTTTTGAACTCTATGTTTTCAGTCTCAAAATTCATAGGATACCCCCTTTTTTCATATTCAATTATACCCATAAAATATGGTTTGTCAACTTTTACTGGTGAAATTCACTGAAATTTCATTTAAAATTCACCCTTTTATTTTTTACATAATAATTTTTTCAGTGATCGTGAACTAATATAGCTTTTCGGCAAATTCCATGATAGAATATGTAAAGGATGATTGCCTTTCCAGCAAAGAAGCTTCTTTCATGGGAAAAAACTATTTAAAAGCACCTTCGGCATTTTTTTGCAAGTTGCTTCGCAACTTGTGAATTCATGCTCCCTGCGGTCGCAATTTCCTATGAAATAAAAAAACAGAGGGAACCGAAATGAAAAGAGTAAATATTCTATGTGAAAAAAATATTGGTCTTTTGAACTCCCGGAAAATTTTAATGAAGAATTTGATGAAAGCAATCGTGGAGAATATATTTTTTATCCAGGAAACAGCGATCTGACATTACGCATTACTCCCTGGCATATCGAAAAAAATATGGAAGGCAATATTCTGCTTGCCCCCATTGAAGTATTAAAAAATATTTTTTGGGAAGCAACACTGAAAACACTTGAATTCTCTAATTCCAATCTGCACTAATACCCTGTTCTGAAAATATTGATCGCATTCTCACCGTTCGAAGGAAAAATGCTTTTCCAATCTTCGCCAATACCGATTCATATAGCCTGTTCAGTGAACTTAATTCTCGCTTTCTGCCGATAAACATATCGCGCACCTCCGGTTAAAAATCGTCTTTAGTATAACATCCGCGCGCAAAAAAGGTCAAATATGATTCGGCAAATCATATTTGACCTTTTTTGATCTTTTATGTGCAATATATCAGGCGTTTTTTGGGAAAGATCAATTGTCCTCTCGCATAGACAGATCTTTTATATAATGATAGCTATATTCATATTCGTTCCAGAGATACCACCTTCCATCCTCGTATGTCTCATCCGTCAGTACATTCCCATTTGCATCATACGTGCACTTATCCCAACTCCGAATGCTTCCATCGGAGTTGTATCTCACATTTGTCATTTCATTGAATACTGTTTTCGCTTTGACCTCTTTCTTTTTCTCTTCAAGCTGTGGCTGTGGGGTTATGGAATTTCCCATATTCAGTACTTCCAGCGCTGCAATGGGATCATCTTTTTCCAGATACAAATCAGCGAATGAAAGAAAAGTGTCGGTCAGCTCCTGTAATAATATGCCTTGGTCAGACTCGGCAGGAACATTCTGGATCTGTTCATATGCATACTGATATTGTGCCATCGCCTCCAATCTGTTCTCTGCCAAAGCCAAACTATTTCCCCATGCAAGATGATTCTCCGCAATCCGTTTCTTCACCTCGGACGCATCATATCCCAAGGATCCGTCCAAAGCCTTCTGATAATGACTATAGGCTGCCTCAAATTCCTTATTCTGCTGCAGGCTGTCTCCCCATCCCTGTTCATTATCCAAACCCGCCTGCTTCAATTCCTTCGTCTCGTCATATTGCATAGCGGTCTGATAATACTCCCCTGCCTGCGCATATTCCTCCTTCTCATAGGCTTGATTGCCCGCCTTAAAATTCTTCCGGTATTGATATCCATCCGTATGGAAATACACGATTCCCGCCACAAGCGCCAGCACCAGAACCACTGCAGGAATAAGCACTTTCATAAATACGTTTTTTTGCCCTTTTTTCCGCTTGCTTTCTTTTTCAGGCACTGTCTTTTCCTGTTCCAAAAATGTCCCGCATTTGGGGCAGACCTTTTCTCCGTCTATGATCATCTCACCGCATTTTGCACAAAACATCTTTTTCTCCTGTTCGCTTCTTATTCTTGATCCTGCAACATCTGATCGATCAGCTCTTCCAATTTGATCACCCACTCTCCGTCGTCCTCATAGAGTTCTACGGTATACCGTTCTGAAGAAGTCTTTGCTCCGGTCATTGCTTCCTGCACCATATCAAAGCACATTTCCGCCAGATCATCCAGATAACCCTGTCCGAGATCCTTGATTGCCTGCAGCCCTTTCCCGGAAAACAGATCCCGGATTCCGGACAAATAGGTTTTCCCGAAACTCTCCAAGCCCTGCAGCATATATCCCTGCATTCCCGACGCCGTCATTTCCGTTGGCAGCTTCAATTCCAGAACTGCCTTCGCATATCCCTCATCCTCCGGATCCATTTTCACTTCTTTGATTTTATAGCCCCGGATCGCAGCAAGAAGAAGCTCCTCCATCCTTTCCTCCGAACGGGTACTTTTTTCAAACACATATGAAATAATCGATACGTCTTGTCCGCTTTGGGAAGCAGTGCTTACAATAATTTTTTGCAGCATAAATTTTGAAAAATCCTTCGAATGCTTCTTTAAATCCGTGTAGCTTAAACATTCCTCCAGATCCCCGTCCTCATATGCCTTCATACAGGCATTTATTGTTTTTTCCACCTGTGCTTTGCGCTGGTTTGCCCTGTGATTTCCAATGAACCGTATCCCCGCTAAAACTGCACAAATAATCATAAGTATCCCCAGAGTAAAAAACATTACTCTGGGGTGGGATTTCCCTTTTACTCCTTCTTTCACGATTCGCTTACTCCTTTACATCCGCATGCTTTCCGCAATGGGAGCAATATACACTGCCATATGGGATGATTTCGCCGCAGTTGACACACATCATGTTGCCTTCCAAACGAAGCTTATGGGTATAAAAACCCTTTCGATTTTCATCCAGCTTCTTTACATCCTCGATGATCGTGCGATAACACTCCTCGAGCTTCTCACTATTCAAGTTATTTTTATAAAAGATCTGTCCCAGCTGTGTGAGCTTGTTCTGCATCTCCATCTCCACCTGATTCATGTTCGCCATCACACGCTCAATCTCGGTAGGCTCATGCTGTGTTCTGGAATCAAACGATCCCTTCATCTTGTCAATAAAATTTGCCATTTTGTTTTTCTCCTTTTTTCATCAATTAACAAATTATCATAAAGTCATACATCCCGTATAGTATAGATTGCAGCATATCCGGATACGTCCCAAGCCTTCCATATTACGGGAGAAACTCGAAATCCTCCAGCTGTTTTATCTGCCGCAAAATTTCAGCTTTTCTTTCAGGATTTGTTGTTTTGTCAAGTTCTTTCCGTAATCTTTCTATCTCTTCCTGACGTTTATTTGCATCATGCTGAATTCCTTCCGGTGCGTACATTTTCTTTTCCTCCATTCCACATAAAACGATACTGTTTCAATCCATTACATCTCACATCGTCACAATTTCTGATACCATGGAACATCATATCCACCAGCATATCCTGCGCCAAATGCCAAAAGAATGATACCAATAAAGATAGCGATACCTACAAGAACCAATGTAATAATTGCGGGTGCCTTGGGGCGATCTTTTTGCATAGACAATCCCATAATTGCAAGAATAGCCGCCACCAATGGACTAATCCAAAAAAGGATGAGGAAAATGGAAGCTAACCCTTCCGACTCAAGAATCTCACTAAATAATCCCACTCCAAGACCACATAAAATAGGGCCTCCAAATAGAAGAATCAAAGAGATCACACCATAAGATAGCTTCTTTTTTTCTCCCGCTCCATATACCGTCTGTCCTCCTGCTCCCGGCTGTTGGGCTCCATACGCCATAGGTCGTCCGCCCGCCGCAGGCTGTTGAACTCCCGTCATTCCCGCCGGATTCACGGCACCGGTACTTCCTCCGATGCTCACCATTGCACCGCACTTCGGGCAGAAGCCGTCTCCTACCGGCACCTCCGCACCACATTTGCCACAAAACTGCGCCATTGCTGCATTCCTCCTTTGAATCATTTCTTAACCCCTATTATATACCCCCCCGAGATTTGTCAAGATCTTTCCGTATGTATTGAAAAGAAATCCTATCATTGAAAAAGGATTATTCCGAAATACGAAATAATCCTTTCAGACTGTAGACAAAGCGGCTAGAATTGAATGCTTTTGGACGTCCCTGCACCTCCCATTTAGCTCTCATTTTTGCTAACTTTTTCAGATTCATCTGCTCTGTCCTCCTCTCCTTTCAGGAAAAGGATGTTCAATGGGTTGAATATACTGAATATCACTATTTCAGCAAATATCTCTTATCCTTTCCCCTGTCGCTTACTACAAGCAGATCCATCTCCCGCGTTTGTGGGACGGACAAAGAAGAATGCACAGGGGCGCTTAAATATCTGGAAACACTTGAATTCTGCGATTCCAATCTGTACTAATGCACTGCTCTGAAAATGTTGATTGCATTCTCACAGTCTGAAGGAAAAACTGCCGGATATGATATCACCCATCCGCCTCATGAAGAATATCTGCCATGGTAAAATGTGCGGCGCTGAACTTAGCGGCAATTTCTGCTGTAATTGTGGATACTGCGATCACAAAAAGCCCCAAAAGCAGCCCGTTCCACGGGAAAACCCATGTCACCATATATGCTGCACGGAATATCTTGTATATGATCTGGTAACTGATCATTCCGCCCAAAAACCCGGGAAGAAACGCCGAAAGAATCCGATAACTTATTTCCCATAGTTTCATTTTCCGAAAACTGCGAGGCGTCAGCCCAATGGACATCAAAGCAGCGAATTCTTTCTGTCTCGCTGCATTGATGCTCCACGATACGGAAAAATTGCCGCAGATGCTCACCATAGTCAGGAGTATGATCAAAGCCGTGCAAAGAAACTGAAAGCTTTTGATCGCATCACGCTCCCTTGCAAGAATCCTTTCATCATTGACAACGGATCCTGTCATTTGCCCCGGATTCTGACTGTCCAGAAACTTTTGTACTTCGTCCTCCAGCGTGAAAGCATTTTCAGACATTGCCCTGAGAAATATCTTATGAAGCGGTTCCCCTTTCTGCATATGCGGACGTAACGGCTCCAACTCCAAAAATGTATTGACCGGCACAAGGAGCGTCAATTTTGTGGCAGGCTGGATATCTACGTATAACGGGATCTCCGTAATGACGCCTGCGATCGTCAGCGGAATATCTTCCTGCCCGGACAGATCTCCAGTATCATCAGTCGTTTTTCCGCCATTCATCGTAATACTATACCCATTGTTGTCATTTCTGTGAACTCTGGAAAGGAGAATCACATCACCTTTCTCTATCTGAAACGGAACGCCCTTATAAAGCACACCCTCTTTTGTCCATGTCTGCTCCGCTTTCAGGAAAATTCCTTCCGTGAGGTCTTCATGGAGCACGATATGATTCTTTTCACAAATATTTTGCCACTCCTCTTCACTCAGACATACGATCATTATGCTTGGAAGTCTCCCATCCGTCTTTAAAAGCTCTGTCTCCTCCGCAATTTGTGAAACCGGATACGGCGGATTCCATTCAAAAGACGCATTCCGGATCAGCTTTAATTCTCCATCTGACAGCCGGCCGATTTCCGTTGCCGCATGCTCCAGTATTTCCAGATCGTCACTCTGCAGATCGATCTGGATATTCCATGTCTGCATTGATTTCTGCATCTGTACCATATCCGAGGAATAATTTTGGAATCCCGCAAGCACCATACATAAGAACAAGCTGACCGACAAAGCGGCAAGGACAAAGCGGTTTCTTCTTTTAAACCGTTGGTTTGTTTTTTTCGCCAGCCATTTTTCTGTATTTTTTGCCGCCTGCTTCCATATTGAAACATCCGCAGAAGAATCTGGTGAAAAAAGTCTATCTTTTTCATGATCGCTATTCTGCACATAATTCCTGCGTAATTCCGACTTCGACAAATGCACATCCTCTGTCTTTTTCAAAAGCTCCATGGGGCTTTTCTTTGCCGCTTTGTCCGCAGTAAACCACCCCGAGAGCAGGATGATACAAGCCTCACATCCGATCAGTGCAGCCGTAAACGGTATGGAAATGACAAGACGGACATCCGGAAGGCGGAACAGCGCATTCATCAAAACATCCACATTCGCTTTGCAGGCATAAAAGAATAAGATCCCCACGCCATATCCCAAAGGCACAGAACAGATGTAATAAAAAATGCTTTCCAAAAGGATCAGTATCCGGATCTGCCTTTGATCCGCACCGATACTGATCAACAAGGCAAACTCTCTTTCCCTCCGGGAAGCGGAGAGCCGAAACAGTGTAACCAAAGTCAGAACCGCTGTCAGACTGATCATTCCCAGCAGAAAAAAGAAGATCCTGAGATACGTGTACATACCATTTGCTTTATAAAGGTCACCGTAAGAAACCAATAGATTCCAATTATGGTTCGAATATGGCCCCATAAATGTTTTTCCCGGATTTGACTGAAACCACGCTTTCTCAAACGCAAGTTTCTTTTTTTCCATTGTCTTTGAGGTAAATAATCCCGGCGAAGATGCAGTAAGATACAGCTTTACGGTATCCTCATCCTCTGAAAGCTGTACTTTGGAAAACCACGGATCGCTCCCCCAAACCTCCGCCATTTGGCGGATGATCGCCGCCTGCTCCGTTCCTGTCTCAGCATAATAATAGTAATAATAATCGCCAACCGTCCGGATCGCATTTTCCCTTAACTGGTCTTTGAAACCCGAAGCAATATGGAAAATCACAGAAATTGTGGCCGTGATCAGAATGGTGACAAATAAGGTGAGTATCGTCTGCAATCGGTGTTGTTTTTGATACCGCATGGCTGATCGAAGCAACAGTTTCATAGAATCTTTCCGTCCTTTAAGATAATCTTTCTTTTCGCCATGTTTCCAATCTGCTCATCATGGGTGATTAAAAGGATTGTCTGCCCGTTTTTTTCATTTGTATCCTGCAGGATTTTCATTACCTCCTCCGTGTTTCGGCTATCCAGATTTCCGGTCGGCTCATCTGCCAAAAGTACGGACGGCTTCTCCAAAAGGACTCTCCCGATGGCTGTCCTCTGCTGCTGCCCGCCGGACAACTGATTGGGAAGATGCTTCCTTCTGTCCTGTAACTGTAAAAGCTCCAGAAGGTTTTCGACTTCCTCCTTATCCGGAACCCGCTTGTCCAAAAGTAAGGGCAAGATAATATTCTCCTCCACAGTCAGTGTCGGGATCAGATTGTAGGATTGATAGATGATCCCGATTTTTTGCCGCCGCAAAACCGCCTGTTCTCTTGCAGGAATTTTATGGATATTCACGCCGTCAATCAGCACCGTCCCGGACGTAGGCACATCGACACACGCGATCATATGGAGAAGCGTGGACTTGCCGGATCCGGAACTCCCCATGATCGTCACAAACTCTCCATTTTTGACTGACAGACTAATGTTGTCTAAGGCTCGAACTGCTTCCGAATTTGACATCTTATAAACTTTTGACAGCTTTTTTATCTCAACCATGTTCCCCCCAAAAATAAGATATTATTTCTTCCTGCTTATATATCCTTGGAATAATGGTTTCGTTACAGTAAAAATGCCTCAAATTCTCTATGCTATTCTTAATGTCTCCGTTTGCTATAAATTATGAGTATGATCCCTATCAATATAATAATTTCGGAACCATAAATAATTTTCATTTCACCCTCCATTTATTTTCCCTGATTACTTTCTTTCTTCGATTTCAACAGAATTAATTATATTATCGCTATGAATGATGACGGCATATGCCCCTGATATTTCAGTTTCAGAGTTTGCTGTTCTATCTGATACCACAACTTTTAATACTCCGTTCTCGTCTAGTTTCGCCTCCAGATCTGAATGCATATATAAGGCATATCGTTTATTCCTCAAATCAATAATAACCACTTCATTGCCAGAGATCTGCTCATAAAATAAACCATCCTTCGCCGAAAGCTCTAAATGATATTTTCTCGATAATTCATCCATATCCGTTATTTTTTCTATACTTAAATTATAGTCTTCTTTTTGCATCATATTGTTAATACTTTTTGCATCTTCAGCACTGTTGGCTGGTCCAAAATAGGAATACGTTTCACCATCCTTTTCTTTTATAGTTAGCAAATAAGTTCCTCCGATTTCTTCAGATAGGATTACAAATGAATATTTAAACCACTCTAATGGGCTATTACTGTATTTCTCATCAATAAAAAATGGAAAATCACCTTTTGGATTCTTTTTTATTGTCTTTGGTGAAATATCATATACACTGTAATATTTTATTCCCCTTATCACAATATACCCGGAATAGTAATATGAATCTGAAAAAAGCCTTTTATGTTTTCCATAGTTTAGTGATGCCTCTACATAATTACCCTCAAAATCGTAACAGACTATGTCCTTTTTCACTCTGGTATTCAATGAATAGTAAATTATCTCCCCCAAAATACAAATCATTATAAGGGCAATCCCCATTATGAATTTTTTTCTCATGAACTCCCTCTAATTGATCAAACTTAATACATTAATAACTGCGCAGGCAATGAAACAAATACAGGAGATAATGTTTTCCGCAAATTATACCCTATCACATCAATATCACCAAGTTCATCAATACAACAATAGTATACATCATGAGACATATTTTTTAAATAGTCATCGATTATAGCATAGCTACTCTTAGGAGTCTTTAACGTAAACTCTTTACTTTCCGTTATTACTTTCGCCTTGCCGTTGACATTCCCCGCAAAAGTATCACCTCTTGCAACACTGCATATTGCTCCTGCTCCAACATATTTCCATCCTTTATTGTTAACATAATAATACGTCATGCTGGTGACAAAGGCATGTGTAATTTTATATAAATTTTCATTGGATTTGTATGTAACATTTGAGTTTGCTGAAAGAAATGTAAAAATATTTTGCATACTCCAGTCGGCAATCGCACCTGCGAGATTCGATGAAAGTAGCGAAGAAAAAAGATATTGCATATTAAAGTTTATAATTTCAGATGCAACTGTACCTTTACCCTTTTTTACGGCGTTAATCTCTGCTGTTTCAGTCAACAAATTGTATCCTTTATTATCAACTACTTTTTTTACAATATAT
>ERZ842401.6451-NODE-6451-length-12524-cov-6.494907_pt1 | contig 12524 bp, 9 predicted proteins | sample MGYA00521270_ERZ842401 | MGnify/ENA primary metagenome ERZ842401 (study PRJEB31892, sample SAMEA3878208) | bioreactor metagenome | biome: Moose rumen | place: Sweden | collected 2011-10 | study: EMG produced TPA metagenomics assembly of the PRJEB12797 data set... | reverse complement strand
CCAGTCATTAGCATGGTGAGGCGGTCGATGCCTATTCCTATACCGCTCGTGGGCGGCATGCCATATTGCAGAGCGCGCAGGAAGTCTTGATCGATTACCATTGCCTCGTCGTCGCCCTTATCGGCGAGTCGCATCTGCTCCTTGAAGCGCTCCTCCTGGTCGAGGGGGTCGTTAAGCTCGCTGTAGGCGTTGGCCACCTCCTTGCCGTTTACCATCAGCTCGAAGCGCTCGGTGAGTCCTGGCTTGCTGCGGTGCATCTTGGTGAGTGGCGACATCTCCACGGGGTAGTCGATGATGAAGGTGGGCTGTATGAATGTGCCCTCGCAGGTCTCGCCGAAGATTTCGTCGATGAGTTTGCCTTTGCCCATTGTCTCGTCAACCTCGATGTTGAGCTTCTGAGCCACCTCGCGGATTTGCGTCTCGTCCATTCCGCTCAAGTCGTAGCCGGTTTTCTCCTTGATGGCGTCGAGGATGGGCAGGCGGCGGTAGGGAGCCTTGAAGCTGATGGTCTTGCCGTCGATGACGCTCTCGGTGGTGCCGTTCACGGCGATGCAAATCTTCTCTAGCAGCTGCTCGGTGAACGACATCATCCAGTTGTAGTCCTTATATTGCACATATAGCTCCATGCAGGTGAACTCGGGGTTGTGGTTGCGGTCCATACCCTCGTTGCGGAAGTTCTTGCCAATCTCATACACGCCCTCGAAGCCGCCCACGATAAGGCGCTTCAAGTATAGCTCGGTGGCGATGCGCATATACATGTCGATGCCCAGCGCGTTGAAGTGCGTGATGAAGGGGCGCGCGCTGGCACCGCCAGCGATGGCTTGCAGGGTAGGGGTCTCGACCTCGGTGTATCCCGCCTCGTCAAGCACTTGGCGCATGGTGCGCAGCACTGTGGCGCGCTTGAGGAAGGTGTCTTTCACTCCCTCGTTCACCACCAGATCGACGTAGCGCTGACGGTAGCGCAGCTCTGGGTCGTCGAAGGCGTCGTAGGTCACGCCGTCCTTCACCTTGACGATGGGCAGCGGCTTGAGGCTCTTGCTCAGCACTTTGAGCGACTGGGCATGAACGCTAATCTCGCCGGTCTGCGTGCGGAACACATAACCCTCGATGCCCACGAAGTCGCCAATGTCGAGCAGCTTCTTGAACACCACGTTGTAGAGGTCTTTGTTCTCGTCAGGACATAGGTCGTCGCGGCTGATGTACACCTGTATGCGGCCCTTCGAGTCTTTAAGCTCCATAAACGAAGCCTTGCCCATGATGCGGCGTGTCATGATGCGTCCTGCCACGCTCACCTGGCGAGGTTCCTCGTCGTCTTTAAAACTCGCCTTTATCTCGTCGCTCCAAGCGTTTACCACATACTCGGCAGCTGGATAAGGGTCGATTCCCAACTCACGCAACTGGTTCAAACTATTGCGCCTAACTATCTCTTGTTCACTAAGTTCTAAGATGTTCATATTGTAGATTTTTGTTGTTTCTATTAATTGTTAAAAAATGTCGGAATGAGTGCCTACTTAATTGTGTACATTCTTACCCTAAGATATGTTTAAACATTTCTTCACTGTTTTCAGCAGTATAAACACGTCCTTCTTTTACGTCTTCAATGGCTTCGTCCAAACCGCTTTTGCGTTTCTTGGCTGGTTTGGCTATTGAAACTCCATTGAGAGAACTTAGAATTTTACGAAGACTTCTCAAAATAGATTTATCCTCAACATTAATTATTATCTGTTCCATAACTACACATTTAGTTTGCAAAGATACAACTTTTTTATGACTTTATCGCTTATTCTCCATTTCACGTATAAACTCGTCGGCTACATAAAGGTCGCCATATAGATAGAGTCCCGTTGATTTGTCGTGAAGAGCAGCACAAGTCTCACTCTCATAAAACAGCTGAAGTGCCCTCACAGGCTCTATTTTCAATCGCTTGGCAAGTTCTATGGCAATCGCTCCAATGCGGTTACTCATTATAATTTCCTGAACAATAGGAGATTTTGCTGGGTCTTCAGATACTCTCGGTTCCATCAAATAATAGATAATTATCGGTTATTTCTTGACTGAGCAAGCACATTTGGTTGTTGGGACTATGCACAGCCAACCTAGATAATGCAGTTCTCGAGTCCATTAATCCTGCCATAAAAAGATTTACAGTGTCAATAACCCTGTCATTGGCAATGCCTCCTTCAATATAATCATAATCTTTTGAAGGGTTTTCGCCTAATCGACTAGAGACAATAAACTCTAACCATTCTGAATCATAGGCCTTAAATATTTTACATCTTGCATTTGCAAGAATCTCATCACGGCGGAGCAAATATTTGTTTAAAACAGGATTTGTCTTTCTTTTTCGGGCAACCAGTAAAGCCCATTCCGTAGCTTGCTTGCGTAAATCAGTGACATAAAACCCCTGTCCAAAGTCTAAATTTGGTCGTCCATACATGCTGATGGGGTGCTCAACTACGAGAGTGCTACCATGATAAACTATAATGTTGCTCATTTTTTCTCCTCCCATTTGTTTAAACATTCTATCAAGCCTTTTGCTATGTTATCACGGCTTTCACTATGGAGAACTTCATAGTTTGGTAAAATATAATCATCTATCAACTTTACGCGTTTCATGCGCTCAAACACCGTCTTGTAGGATGTGCCCAAAACTCTTGCGGTAGCTTCAATGCAAGTGGCGATGAATGCCATGAGTTCTTGCGTTTTTGATATTTGCAGTAAATTATCCATATTATAGAGGTTTAAACTCATCTGCAAAGATACAACTTTTTTTCACGACAGCAAAAAAAATGCACCCGCGAGGTGCAGGTGCATTCTTTTAAAATATGTGAGAAGTATTATTTAACGTACTTCTTGCCGTTCTGGATATAGATGCCAGTCTCGGGAACGCTCTTGAGCTCACGGCCCATGAGGTCGAAGATGCGGTTGTCGGCCTTGTCGGCAGCGATAGTGCTGATGCCTACGTTCTCAGCGAGAGTAACCTTCAGCATAGGAACACCTTCTTCTCTGTCATAAACGAGCTCGAAGTTGTAAGTGCCAGCCTCAGCGATGCGGAAGTTTGCACCGTCGCACATAGTGAGGTTTACACCAAGAAGATCCTCGTTGATCAGGAAGTAGCCAACTTGGTTAGCGTCCTCGCCACCATACCAAACAGTAGCACCTGTCTCGTCGAAGGTGATAACCTTGAACTCAGCCTCAGCCTCGAGAGCTACGCCCTCAGCCTTGTTGTCAACGAACTCAATCATGCCCTCAACTTGGTTCCAGCCGTTGAAGGTACCTACCAGGTAGTAACCCATCTCCTGAACATCCTCAGCGAGAGTGGTGAAGAGAGTGCTCTTGGTCCAGTCGGTCGACTTGTCGCCTTCCTCGTTAAATGCCATAACTTGTACCTCATATACTGTCTCGGGAGTCAGACCCTCGATAGTGTAAGGATTCTCAACGTTCTCGCAAAGAGTCCACTCTGCTGGCTCAACAGCGTCGGGAACCTCAACAGCGATGTTGTCGATGTAGATAGCCCACTGGTCGGTGCAGTCATAGTGACGGAAGGCGATAACGCCCATGCCCTCAAATGCGCCCAGGTCAAGCTCGAAGCTCTCGGGATCAGTTCCAGTTGGCTGGATGAACTCAGAGATAGCGATGAACTCGTCGGTGCTCTCCCACTCGGGATTGTCGCACACGTAAACCATGATCTTGTCGGGATAAGAGCCACTTCGCTGCCAAGCGTCAAACTTGAGAGTGCCACCCAGGGGTACCTCGGGAGTGAACAGCCAGTTGTCGGGAGTGAGTGCGGTGTAGTTAGCATAGCTAGCGCTGTAGAAGCAAACGTCGTCCTGAGCGTCGCTGCTGTAAGCGAGACCCCAGCCGTTGCCGTCGCCATCGGCGTCGTAACTCATCCAGCCCTCGAGTTGATCCTCATATCCATCCAATGGGAAGTCCCAGAGACGGTTCATCAAAGCAGGATCAGTCCAAGGACGCCAGCGCAGGTTCCAAGTAGCGTTGTTCTCGCCGGGAACCCAAGTAACCTCACCGGTGGTAGCGGTTGGAGTAACAGCTACGTCGGTAGGAATGGTTGGTTCGGGAGTTACCACACCACTAGGATTAAAGGTGATGTCGTCGATGTTCAGGAAGAACATGTCGGTAACGTTGTGGTGAACGATAGCGAACTTACCGGTCTGGCCTGCATAAGGAGCCAAATCATACTCATACTCAACATACTCGCCAGTAGCGGTCTTGTCGGTACCTACCTGAGTCCAGGTCTCACCGTCAACGGTTACATAAACACCAAATACCTCAGAACAATAGTTAGCATCCTGACCCATAGCCCAGAACTTGAGAGCACCGCCCAGAGTGAGCTCGGGCGAAACCAGCCAGTTGTTGGGGGTGAGAACGGCATAGTTGTCGTTGTCATAGCTTGCCGAAGCAATAAGACCCTCGCCTTCGTGAGCTGTCATGCGACCAGAGGTAAGACCAGTGTTGTTGTAGTAAGTCCAGTTGAAGCCGTCGCCGTCCTTGTCCTCAGCAGTGAAAGGAGAGAGACCAGCATCAGCATCCTCAAAGTCCCAAACGTACTCACCGTCACGGTTAGGCATAACAGCGTTGAGGGTGGTAACGTTGGCCTCTACAGCCTTAGGTGAAACGCCATTGCGAGTTGCCAAGTAGTTGGCTACTCTGGGCTGTTGTTTCGCAATTGTTGTAGAAATCTTTGCGTTCATTGGCAATACGAGAAATGCCAATAACATCAGTAAAGTAATTTTTTTCATAAAAAATGAATTAAATTGGTTAATAAATAAAGGATAACTGTAAAATTATTCTGCAAATATAGGCATTTTTTCCTAAACAACCAAAAAAAACAGCTATATAAATGAAAATAGTGGGTGTTTTTTATACTTTAAAAAGCACTATTCACAGTGAAAAATAGTGCATTTAACCTAAATTGGTCATTAGGCGACGATAGGTTGTTAACTGTTCCACTACAGCAAAGGTGTCATGTATAACGGTAAAAAGGTGATTCCCCATTCCTGTTATTCTTCCAGTCGAGTAACTGGTTGTAAATCTTGCGTTTTAAAATCATAGTTACACCTTTTTGAGATTTTTCAAAAGCGAAATTCGCACCTTTTTGAGATTTTTCAAAAGCGAAATTCACACCTTTTCGAGATTTTTTCGTTGGCAAAATTACACCTTTTTGAGATTTTATGCAATTTTTCTGGGATTTTTTTCAGTTCTTCCGATAATTATATGTGATGGCGATGACAACCTAGAGATGCGGGACGGGCGCTTCACTTATAATTGAATTAAAATTATTATGAAAATTTCATATTCACAGAAACAATTTTAATTCTAATTTTCAATTAATTTTAAGCGCGTAGCGCGCACTTTGAGCATCTAACGCACTTTAACCCGAATCTGTCATTAGGCTACGATAGGTAGTTAACTTTTGCAAGCCGTGTTTTCTGTAGTTTGAAATTTTTTGCTATCTTTGCCCTCGGTTATGGATTGCAGAGTGGAAATACCTGTGGTGCCGGAACGCCAAGTGGCGTTGCCGCCATCGAAGAGCCTCGCCGCCAGAGTGTTGATGATCAATGCTCTTGGGGGTGGAACGTGGAAGGTGGAACGTGGAAGGTGGAACGAACGGTGTGATGACATCGACATTATGGATGCGGCAATAACAAGCGGCGATGATCATATCGATGTGGGTGCCTCGGGCACGGCGATGCGCTTTCTCACCGCCTATTTCGCCTGCCGGGAAGGGCGTGTTATCACGCTCGACGGCAGCCCTCGCATGAGGCAGCGACCCATAGGTGCGCTCGTCGATGCCCTGCGGCAGATGGGTGCCGGCATCGAGTATCTGGGCGATGAAGGCTTTCCCCCTCTCAAGATTGAGGGTCGCAACTTGCATGGAGGCACAATCACTATGCGTGGCGACGTGAGCAGCCAGTTTGTCTCGGCTCTGCTCATGGTTGCCCCTCTTGCCGGCGGTGTCACGCTCACCCTTGAGGGCGATGTCGTCTCCCGCCCCTACATCGACATGACCATTGCGCTGATGCGCCGCTACGGCATCGAGACGCATTGGCGCAATTCTCCTTTTGTAGGGACGAGGACTGCCTCGTCCGCAAAACCGCAACAATCTATCGTGGTTCCCGCAGGGCAATATATTGCCAAGCCTCTTGAGATTGAAGGCGACTGGAGCGCGGCGAGCTACTGGTTTGCCATGAAAGCCCTGCTGCCAGAGTCGCGCATCGTGCTATCGCCGTTGCGCCGGGACAGCCTTCAGGGCGACCGGGCGATAGTAGAGATAATGGCGCCGCTGGGAGTGAAGGCGCGGTTTCTTGAGGAAGATAAGGTGACGCTTTCCTACTCAAATTGTCATACTCCCCCTTTATCCCCCTCTATCTTAGAGGGGGAGCTTGCGTCGGCTGCCACAGCGGACAAGGCACGCCTTGTCCCTACATATATACGCGACATGGCGGCTACCCCCGACCTGGTGCCCACCCTAGCCGTGACGCTGTGCCTGCTGCGGGTGCCGTTCACTCTCACTGGGGTTGCCACGCTGCGCCTCAAGGAGAGCGACCGCCTCGATGCATTGCGTGAGGAACTCGCCAGGCTTGGATATATCATTGAGATTTCTGCCGGCACCATGAGCTGCGACGGCAACCATTTCGAAGTCAAGGGTGAGATAACGCTCGACTCGCACGGCGACCACCGCATGGCGATGGCACTGAGCCTCGCAGCCACCCGCCATCCTGGCATCACAATAAAAGATGCCGAGGTGGTAAGTAAGTCTTACCCCAGTTGGTGGAAGCAACTACTGAAAAAATAAGAAAAACAACCTTGGTACACAATTTTATGGTCCATAAAGTTGTGTACCAAGATTTTTTTTCTACTTTTGCCCCGAAATTATTTATCAAATCACTATGGATAAAACATTTGTATATGGTATGTCGGTAGAAGGAAAGAACTTTACCGATCGCAAACGCGAAACTGAAAGGCTTAAACTTGACTTTGAGAACGGCATTAACGTGATTCTTGTATCACCTCGTCGTATAGGTAAAAGCTCAATTGTAAAGAAAGTCATGTCAGAAATTACAGACCCTAATATAAAAGTTGTATATATGGACATATACGACTGTCGTAGCGAGTATGACTTCTACAATCGTTTTGCTCTTACACTGATGAAAGAAACAGCGACAAAAACCGAGCAAGTGATTAAAAACATAAAGCGTTTTCTTATCAGGCTTTCCCCTAAAATCTCATTCTCGCCCGACAACATAAACGACATTTCTCTCTCGCTTGGCATCACTCCACAAAACTACCAGCCAGAGGAAATTCTACAACTCCCGGAGCTTATAGCAAAGGAAAAGGGTGTTCATCTTGTGGTATGTATTGGCGAATTTCAGCAAATAGGTGAGTTCCCGGAATCGATAACCGTTCAGAAACGCTTGCGTGGAGTGTGGCAACACCAGCGAAATGTGTCATATTGCCTCTTTGGGAGTAAGAAACACCTGATGATAAATTTGTTTCAAAACCGCAAGATGCCATTCTATCAGTTTGGTGAGATGATGTATCTTGACATAATTCCTACACAGGAGTGGATACCTTTCATTTGTAGGCGCTTTGAGAGTCAAGGAAAGACAATCTCAGAAGATTTGGCGCAAAGAATATGTGAGACTGTTGAAAATGTCTCTTCTTATGTTCAACAACTTGCTTGGAACGTTTTTGCAGAGACCAAAGTTGATGTTACCGAACAAGATTTCATTAACGGAGTAGATGCCCTGCTCGCACAATGCTCTGGTCTCTTTGAGGAACAACTTAAAGGCTTGACTTCCTATCAGATTAATTTCATTCGGGCGATATGCAATGGTGTTACATCTGGTTTTGGCAGCAAGGCGATACTTCTGGAATACAATTTGGGCAGCAAGTCAAATATCTCGGCAATAAAAAACGCATTAATTGAACGTGAACTTATCGAGAGCAAAAACGGAACTGTCTATATCGAAGACCCGATATTCAGATTGTGGTTCAGAAAAAAATACATGTAAAAATATGAAGCACAAACTTAACGAACTTTCGGACAAGGCACGCCTTGTCCCTACTTAAAACTTAACACTTATTACTTAACACTTAACAACCGTGCTTCCTGCGTTTTACATATTTCTTGCTATGGTGGTGATAGGGGTGATTCTCTTTATCCACGACCGCTTGACGGATAAGAGGGATGATGGGAGAGAGGAGAGCGGGGAGAATGAAGATGTGCCCGAGCCCCAGGATGCGTGCAGCGACGACTGCTGCGGCATCCATGACGTGTGCCCCAGCGAGATGATGCTGCGCCACCTCAACGACCCCATCGAGTACTACGACGACGAGGAGCTCGACGCCTTCAAGGGGCGCGAGCCCAATGACTACAGTGCCGACGAGCTGGAGCAGTGGCGCGACGTGCTCTATACCCTGCGCCACGACGAACTCCTGCCCTGGGAACGCTCCATCAAGAAACGCGGCATCCAGCTCCCCGATGTCATTAAAGAAGAACTTATCTCAATGCACAATTCATAATGCACAATTCATAATGCACAATGCCCCCTCCCATTAGATTGCTTGAAGGGCGCGCTGCGCGCTTAAAATTAATTGAAAATTTAAATAAAAATTTTTCTCAGTGACTATGAAATTTTAAAAATTATTTTAATCGAAGCACCCACCCAATGCACAATTGATAATGCACAATCTATAACATCTATAAAAACATATAGATGCTGTGTAATATCAACTTTTCAAAGAAAAAAAATAATTTTTTGTAATAAAATTTTGCAATTTCGCTTAAAAATACTACCTTTGTGGCATACTATTGAATAATTGCGATATTTGTCATTATGTAAATATTTATCATTAAATATTTTAGTGTTTATTTTCTATATTATTAACCAAAACCGTTTTTTTATGAAAAAATTCATTTACTCTTTGGTTTTGTGTGCAATCGCAGCTATTCCTGCTTTTGCACAGGAGACCTTGACGGTGTATGACGGCGACGCAACTAACGGTTACGTTCCCGTTTATGGCTTCTATGCCGATGCTTACCAGAAGATCGACATGGTGATGCCAGGTGACGACCTTAGCGAGTTGCAGGGTGCCACTCTCACCAAGTTGACATGGTACCTGACAACTCCAGCTGCAGCAGCGTGGGCTGGCAACTTCCAGATTTACTTGATGGAGGTTGACTATGCAACACCCACTGCCTATGCCGATGTGGCTAATGCAACCCTTGTCTTTGAGGGTCCACTTGATGGCACTGGCGAGACACTGGAGATTGAGTTTGCCAACGACTACACCTATGATGGTGGCAACCTGCTGATTGCTGTTCGTCAGGTAGAGACGGGCACTTACAAGAGTGCTACCTTCGCAGGTCAAGAGGCTACTGGCGCAGCTCTCCAGGGCTACAGCTACAGCTCACTCGAGGCTGTGAACATGAACGTTCGCAACTTCTTGCCCAAGACCACATTTGAGTTCACTCCTGGTGCTGGCGTTATCTACTACAAGCCCAAGAACTTGGCTGTTGAGGCAGGCGTTAACGACGCAGTTGTTACTTGGGTTAATGGTGGCGACGAGACCTCTTGGGGCGTTGAGTACAAGAAGGCTGCCGATGAGGAGTGGATTGATGCCGGTACAGTTACCGAGAAAACCATTACCCTCGATGCACTTGAGGCTGGCGTGAAGTATGACGTTCGCGTTAAGAGTATCTATGCCGACGGCGGCGAGAGCGGATGGACTCAGACCTCATTTGCTACCCTCGCTTGCGAGGAGACCGACATGGGCGAGGTAGAGTACACCCTCACCGACACCTACGGCGACGGCTGGAACGGCGGCGGCAAGCTGCAGATCTTCCTTGCCGGCACCGACGTGCTGATTCAGGAGCTCCAACTTCCTAACGGCAGTGGCAACAGCGAGCTCTCGGGCACCTTCAAGCTGTGCTACGGCGTTGACTACGACCTCGTTTGGGTAGCTGGTACTTACAACTATGAGAACGGCTTCATTCTGATTGGCCCAGAGGGAGAGACTATCGCTGAGTTCCAAGGAACAGGTCAAAGCAGTGGCCCAGTTCCCGAACCAGGTATCTTGACCACCTTCCAAATCCACATGAACACTTGCCCACGTCCAACCGAAGTTGTTGCTGAGAACATCACTTACAACAGCGCAGAGATCAGTTGGATTCCTGGCACTCAAGAGCAAGACCTCTTTGAGCTTGTTTATGCTAAGGGCGAGTTTGATCCCGATGCAATCAACATGGTTCCTGTTCAGGTTAACGATCCATTCTGCACCCTCACCGACCTTGAGGAGAACAGCGCTTACAGCGTATATGTACGCAGCGTCTGCAGCGAGGAGGATCACAGCCGCTGGAGCAAGGTTTGCACCTTCGAGACTCCATTGCGCTTCCCACTTCCCGAGGATCTCGCTGTTACCAACATCACTAAGAACAGCGCTGAGGCCAACTGGACAGGCACTGCCGAGAACTACAACTTCCGCTATCGTCCCGTTACCGGTCTGAATGACAGCTTCGAGGATGAGGTTACTACCATGCAAAACGTTGACAACGACGGCGACGGCAACGCATGGCAAATCCTAAAGATTGTTGACTGGAACATGGGTGGCGTTGCTCTTACTGCTGCCGATGGCGAATACTGCATCGTTTCGGAGTCAGTGACTATCGAAGGATCTACTGCTGTAACAGGCGACAACTGGCTGATTTCTCCGAAGTGTGACCTCGCAGGAACTCTTAGTCTCTCGGCTGCCGACCTTGGCGAGAGCTATGGCGAGAGCTTCAGTGTGATGATTTCTACTACCGGCAACAATCCTGCCGACTTCACTGAGCTTGCATCTGAGAGCATTGCTAGCGCTCTCAACGAATGGAACAACTTTGAGTATGACCTGAGCGCATTTGAGGGTCAGCAAGGTTATGTAGCTATCCGTCACCAGCCAAATGGCAGCGGTGGTTACATCCTCATGATTGACAACGTTAAGATTGCAGGCGAGGCCGTTCCCGAGGCCGAGTGGACTCTGATGGAAGGCGTTACCAGCCCCGTTACTATGGAAGGTCTTGAGCCAGGCACACTCTATGAGTGCCAGGTACAGGGCAACTTCGACGAGGGCAGCTCGCAGTGGACTGAGAGCGTGCTCTTCACCACTACTAGCGCCGACGCTATGCCTGCAGAAGTTACTGTTGACAACATCACCGCTACTACTGCCGATGTTAACGTAATTGGCTCGCAAGAGACTTACAACATCCGCTACCGCACTGCTGCTATCCACTACGGTGTTGTAGAGGACTTCCTTGGCTATGAGACTGGTGACGTTCCTACTGGCTGGACTACTATCGACGCCGATGGCGACGGTCAGAACTGGTATGTATGGAACCTCACTCTCGATGATGGCACTGTTCAGACTACTCTGTCTTCTAACAGCTACATCAACAACTATGGCGCATTGACTCCCGACAACTGGATCATCACTCCTCAGAGCACTCTCGGCAACACTGTTAGCTTCGTTGCTTGGGGACAGGATCCTAGCTATGCAGCTGAGCACTTCCAGGTATATGTAAGCACTACCGGCACCGACGTAGCCGACTTCTCGCCAATCAGCGAGGAAATCGTTGCTACCGGTGAGAAGACCACTTACGAATTTGACCTTGGTCCATACGCTGGTGAGCCGGGCTACATCGCTATCCGTCACTTCAACGTAACCGACATGTATGTCCTCAATGTTACCGACTTCTACATGGCAGGTGAGCAAGAGGATGTTCCCGCCGGCGACTGGATTGTTGTTGAGAACGTAGAAGTACCTTACACTCTCGAGGGTCTCGCTCCTGAGACTACCTATGAGCTGCAGGTACAGGGCATCTATAACGCTAAGGCTACTACCGCTTGGACTAACAGCGTATTCTTCACCACTCTCGAGGGCCAGGCTGAGGCTCCTTACTACTTGGTTGGTACATTCAACGACTGGAACCAGACCGAGGAAGGCGGACGCATCGAGTTCGTTGACAACAAGGCTGAGGGCGTAGTTCTTGATACCGATGCTGAGTTCAAGGTTATCACTCCTGCTGCTGATGGTGGCTGGATCTGGTACGGTGGCGAGGATGCTAACCAAGTTGGCTTCTTCTACATCAACGAAGATCTCCTTGGTGTAAACCTCACTATGTGCGACGGTGCAAACTTCCGCATCTATGAGGCTGGCACTTACAACTTCGAGCTTGTATATGACAGAGAAGAAGGTGTTCCTATGCTGAAGGTTACTCTTGCAGAGAACGTAGGCATCAGCACTATCGCTGTTGACAGCCAGAGCAACGACTGGTATAACCTCAACGGCCAGAAGCTCAACGGCAAGCCCGTTACTCCTGGTATCTACATCAACGGAAATAAGAAGGTTATTATCAAATAATCTTTCTCGAGTTGATAAATTGAAAAAGCACCCGCCCCGCGGGTGCTTTTTTTGTACGACGGGCATGTTATACATCTGTGGTGAAAGTCCACTCGGGGCGTAGT
>ERZ842401.6450-NODE-6450-length-12525-cov-3.561508_pt1 | contig 12525 bp, 3 predicted proteins | sample MGYA00521270_ERZ842401 | MGnify/ENA primary metagenome ERZ842401 (study PRJEB31892, sample SAMEA3878208) | bioreactor metagenome | biome: Moose rumen | place: Sweden | collected 2011-10 | study: EMG produced TPA metagenomics assembly of the PRJEB12797 data set... | reverse complement strand
GCAAATAACCCCGCCCTCACTCTAATTTGTTTTTTCGCGATATTGACAATTTGACACGACGCGCTTTGGCGCGGCTGCAATTTTGTCGCGTCCAAGTGACAATAAGTCACTGATTTCTACCGCTGTTACACCATGCACGCCTTTTGCTCTATCACAAGCGAAGGCTCGGTTAAAAAAGCCAACCTTAACTATAAGTGATTAATAACTGACGAACAAGAAAAAACAAATTAGAATATGAACTTCAACAACTACACAATCAAGGCGCAAGAAACCGTCCAACGGGCGGTGCAACTGACGCGCGCGGCAGGCAACCAGGCTCTCGAGCCGGTACACCTGCTCAAAGCTATCTTGACCGAAGGCGATGCGGTGATTAAATTCCTGCTCGAAAAGCTCGATATCAACTCTAATATTATTGAACGCGAGGTTGAACGCGAATTGGCAACCCTGCCGAGAGTACAAGGCGCGGAGCCGTACCTGAGCAACGACAGCAACAAGGTGCTCGACCGCGCAAGCGAACTGGCGCAAAAGGCGGGCGACAGCTATGTCACCGTCGAGATACTCTTCAAAGCGATTTTCTCAGTCAAATCACCCGCCTCGCGCATCCTCAAGGACGCCGGCATCACAGCCGACGACCTGCAAGCGGCTATCGACGAGCTCCGTAAGGGCAAAAAGGCTACAGCACAGGAAGCCGAGGAACAATACAACGCACTCTCGAAATACGCCATCAACCTCAACGAACGGGCACGACAAGGCAAACTCGACCCGGTAATCGGACGTGACGACGAAATACGACGCGTGCTACAAATCCTGAGCCGACGCACCAAAAACAACCCTATCCTTATCGGCGAACCTGGCACAGGAAAAACCGCTATCGTCGAGGGTCTCGCGCAGCGTATCGTGCGCGGCGACGTGCCCGAGAACTTGAAACGAAAGCAGGTGTTCTCGCTCGACATGGGTGCGCTTATCGCGGGCGCTAAATATCAGGGTGAATTTGAGGAACGACTCAAAAGCGTAATCAACGAAATCACCTCAGCCAACGGGGAGATAATCCTATTTATCGACGAAATCCACACTCTCGTGGGAGCCGGTAAGAGCAGCGGTGCAATGGATGCCGCCAACATCCTAAAGCCGGCTCTGGCCAGAGGCGACCTTCGTAGCATCGGAGCTACCACGCTCGACGAGTACCAAAAGTATTTCGAAAAGGATAAAGCGCTCGAGCGACGTTTCCAAATCGTCATGGTCGACGAGCCCGATGAGCAAAGCGCTATAGCTATCCTGCGCGGACTGAAGGAACGCTACGAGAACCATCACAAAGTACGGATTAAGGACGATGCCATCATTGCCGCGGTCCGACTAAGCGAACGATACATAAGCGACCGTTTCCTGCCCGATAAGGCCATCGACCTCGTCGACGAGGCGGCGGCAAAACTCCGTATCGAAATGGACAGCGTGCCTCAAGCGCTCGACGAGATACAACGCAAAATCGCGCAACTCGAAATCGAACGGGAAGCAATCAAACGCGACGGCGACGAGCAACGTATTGCCGACCTCGACAAGCAACTCGCCACACTGCGCGACAGCGAGAGCGACTACAACGCCAAATGGAAAAACGAGAAAGAACTCATCAACAAGATTCAGCAGAACAAAATCGACATCGAGCAACTAAAGCACGAGGCCGAACGCGCCGAACGCGCAGGCGACTACGCCCGAGTGGCCGAAATCCGTTACTCGCTCATCAAGCAAAAGGAGACCGACAACGAAGCCTACCAGCAGCGGCTCGTGGCCATGCAAGGCGACAAGGCCGTAATCAAGGAGGAGGTCGACAGCGACGACATCGCCGCGGTGGTCGCACGATGGACAGGCATTCCCGTCACCAAGATGCTGCAAAGCGAAGGCGAGAAACTGCTGCACCTCGAGGACGAGCTCCACAAGCGCGTCATAGGACAAGACGAGGCCATACGAGCCATTAGCGACGCCGTGCGACGCAGTCGTGCAGGACTGAACGACCCGCGCAGGCCGATAGGTTCTTTCATCTTCATGGGCACGACGGGAGTGGGTAAAACCGAACTCGCCAAGGCGCTCGCCGACTACCTTTTCAACGACGAGAACATGATGACGCGTATCGATATGAGTGAATATCAAGAGAAATTCTCCGTCACACGACTCATCGGCTCGCCTCCTGGCTACGTGGGATACGACGAGGGCGGACAGCTCACCGAGGCGGTACGGCGAAAGCCTTACAGCGTAGTGCTCTTCGACGAAATCGAGAAAGCTCACCCGGATGTGTTTAACGTGCTGCTGCAAGTGCTCGACGATGGACGACTTACCGACAATAAGGGAAGAACAGTCAACTTCAAGAACACTATCATCATCATGACGAGCAACCTCGGCAGCGATCTGATTCGGCAACGTTTTGAGCAGCTCAACGCCGACAACCGCAGCTCTATCATCGAGCGTACTCGCAATGAAGTGTTCAACTTGCTCAAGACCACAATTCGACCGGAGTTCCTCAACCGTATCGACGAGATTATAATGTTCACACCGCTCGACGAGCAACAGATAGCGCAAATCGTTACTCTACAACTCAACAGCGTCAAGAAGATGCTCGCCTCTGCCGGAATCAACATCGAGTTTACGCAAGCCGCCGTGAGCGCAATCGCACAGGCGGGATACGACCCGGAGTTCGGAGCGCGACCTGTAAAGCGGGCCATTCAGAACTTGGTTCTCAACGACCTTTCGCGCGACATTATCGCCGCAAGAGTCGACCGCTCTCACCCCATCACCATCGACGCCACGCCCGACGGCCGTATCACATTCAACAACTAACCGCACGCCATACGGCGAACAACACCTTAAGGCGGCCGAGACTCCCTTCTACGTCTCGGCCGCCTTTCTTATCTGGTCCCACCCCCGACAAAAAACAATATTTGCCTATGTTTTGAGACAAAGGCTACCCTCTTTTACCTATGTTTTGAGACAAAACATGGCATTTTTACCTATATTTTGAGACAAATTAAACAATTTTTACCTATATTTTAGAACAAATTCAACATTTTCTTGCCTATATTTTAGGAAAAATCATTACCTTTGCACCTGTAATTAAACCATATAGCTATATGATTAAAAGAAATCTACTTCAACATCTTCGCCGATGGCGCAACAAGAAAGACCATAAGCCGCTTATCCTTCGCGGCGCACGGCAGGTGGGTAAGACCACGCTTGTCAAGGAATTCGGTAAGGAATTCGATACTTTCATCTCGCTCAACCTCGAAAGAAAGAGTGATGCTCAAGCTTTCGCTTTAGCCGACAATGTTAAAGAGGTTTTCGAGTTTATATGTCTGCAACGACAACTTTCAATCAACACCAACTCTTCTACATTATTGTTTTTCGACGAGATTCAAGAGGTGCCAAAGGCGGTGGCTATGCTGAGATATTTCTATGAAGATTTGCCATGGCTTTATGTAATCTCTGCCGGGTCGCGGCTGCAATCGCTTATCAATCAGCATATCTCGTTCCCGGTTGGACGTGTCGAATACATGATGCTACATCCTTGCTCTTTTATCGAGTTTCTCGATGCAATGGGTTATGAACAATATATCGAGAAAATTAACAATCTCAATGTTTCTCCCCTACTCCACCAACCGTTGATGAAGCTGTTCAATCGATATGCGCTCCTCGGTGGTATGCCGCAGGTTCTCGACCAATACGCCCAAAGCAACGATATCACCTCGATTGCCCCTGTTTATAGCTCCCTTCTTAACGGATACACCGACGATATAGAGAAAATGAGCGACAACGCACGACTCATAGCCATTCTACGACACATTCTATTATATGGATGGCAATTCTCAGGTCAAATCATAAAGTTCAAGGGGTTTGCCGGTAGCACGTATTCATCGCGCGATATTCACGAGGCTATGGTGGTGCTGCAAAGGGCATTCCTGCTCAATCTCGTCTATCCTACAACTAATGTCGAGGCTCCGGCTATACCGGCTCTGCGACGTTCGCCTAAATTATTTTGGTTCGACAATGGGATTGTAAACTTCAGCGCCGGTATTCAAAACGAATATCTTACTCACACCGACCTGCTCGCAATGTGGCGCGGCAATAGTGCCGAACAAATTGTAGCACAAGAATTATCTATTCTTCTAACCGACAAACTCCACCCGGGCGAACTCCAATTCTGGGTCAGAGATAAGGCGGGAACAACAGCCGAAGTCGATTTCGTATGGCAAAATAGCGTTAAGCTCATCCCTATTGAGGTGAAAACAGGCACCAACGCTCACCTGCGTTCGTTACAATCGTTCATGGCGACCGATGGAGCGCCCGATATCGCCATTCGCATTTGGAGCGGCCAATTACGGCACGATTTACTGCGTTCACGCGCAGGAAAGCCTTTCCTCCTTATCAGCCTTCCGTTCTATTATATCAGCCAACTCGAGAATGTTATCGCCAACGTGCCATTACACTCAATACAAAAATAAAGTTGCTTTCCACGCTATTCTTCCTTACCTTTGCACCTCTACAAAAATTATAAATTAAAAATTCAACCACTGTCCCACCTGTCCCACAACGCATATTCTCTCATTTGTCCCACGCCTCACCACTGTCCCACACATAATAAAAAAGTTGTTATGAGTTGTTCTAGTTAGCCCCGCATTAAGGAGCTTGCGACGTATGTGGGGGATTGTTGTTTTATATCGCCCGCTATACCCGTGACTACTGTCCCGGCTTTTATAAACCGGAAACGAAAAAAATTTTATTTTTAATCAAAAAATCACTACCTTTGCGGGTTCTACGGTTTAATTTATTAGATAATATACTGATATGCTGGAATATATAAGCGGAAAAGTGGCTGAACTCAACCCTGCATTCGCCGTGCTCGACAACCATGGCATTGGCTATATGCTCAACATCAGCCTTACCACCTACGACGAACTAAACGCCAAACTGGCGCGCAACAACGATGAACCTCAGCGACTCTACGTGCACGAGGCAATACGCGAGGACGCGCACCTACTCTTCGGCTTCTACACCAAGCGCGAACGCGAGCTCTTCCTGTTGCTCATCAGTGTCAGCGGCGTCGGTCCTAACACAGCCCGAGTCATTCTATCTTCGCTCAACCCAGCCGACCTCGAACAAGCTATCGCAGCTGAAAACGTGGCGGCTCTAAAAGCCGTCAAGGGCATCGGCGCTAAGACGGCTCAACGCATTATTGTTGACCTACGAGATAAAATAAAAGTAGCTTCGGTTACGTTATTAGAAAATAGCGACGCCAATGCCGGTGGCGCAAGCCATGCCATGGACGAAGCTCTTGCCGCTCTCGTCATGCTCGGTTTCCCGCAAGCGGCATCGCTCAAAGCGCTTAAGCAACTGTTTAAAAACAACCCTGCCACCACAGCCGAGCAGGCTATCAAACAGGCGCTGAAGATGCTTTAATTGAACTGTTTTACTATAAGTAAGAATAACGAGAAAGATGAGACTTTTTAGCGACAAATTCCGACTCTCAGTCGCCATCGTGGTGCTGGCCATCATGATGGTGTTCGACTTTGTCGCTATCGCTCAATACAACAAAACAACGCTCGCGCCACCTCCACCGCCTCCCGAAAAAATACCGACTCAAAAAGGCGAAAAAAAGCAACGACCCGTCAACCTGCGGTACGAGGTAAAGCCAACCATTCCCGGTAGCTACGACGACATCGTGCCATCGGAACACGCGGCCGACCTCAAAGACCCGTCTAATATCGTAACAACCACCGAATACGACTATGAGACAGGCTGTTATATCGTGCGCACAAAAATCGGCGACCAGGAAATCATCACCCCGCTGATTCTCTCGCCCGACGAGTATAACAACATAGCCGTGCGAGAGTCGATGATGGAATACTACCGTGCCAAGAACGCCGAATCGCTCGAGCAGAAGGAGAAAAACCCTTTCAACTTCCTCGATATGCAGTTCGGTCTCGGGCCGCTCGATAAAATCTTCGGCCCCGGCGGCGTTCAACTCAAGACCCAAGGCTCGGTGAAAATAAAAATGGGTATCAAGAGCAACAAGACCGACAACCCGGCTCTTTCAGTAGAGTCGCGACGTAAAACATATTTCGACTTCGACCAGCAGATACAAGCCAACATCACAGCTTCGGTAGGCGACAAGATGAAGTTCAACATGACGTATAACACCAACGCCACATTCGACTTCGACAACAAAAACCTCAAACTCGCCTACGAGGGGAAAGAGGACGAAATAATAAAGAACATCGAGGCCGGTAACGTGAGCATGACCACAGGATCGTCGCTAATTCGAGGTAGCGCGGCGCTTTTCGGTATCAAAACCAAGCTGCAATTCGGCAAGCTTACAGTGTCGGCGTTAGTGTCCCAGCAGAACTCGCAATCGCAGACGGTCAACACTAAGGGCGGCGCGCAGACCACACCCTTCTCCATCAGCGCCGACAAATACGACCAAAACCGTAACTTCTTCCTCGCCCACTTCTTCCGCGACAACTACGACACATGGTGCTCGAAGCTCCCTCTGGTGTCGAGCGGCGTCAACATCACGCGCGTCGAGGTCTGGATCACCAACAAGCGCAGCACCTACGACAACTCGCGCAACATCGTCGCATTTATGGATATGGGCGAAAGCAACCATATCTTCAACAACCACTGGATGTCGACCTCCGTCACCGGACTGCCGAGCAACGAGGCTAACTCGCTGCCTAACGAGATTAAGGAGCAATACGCCGGCGCACGATACATGAGCGAGGTGGCTACAGCGCTCGCGCCACTGCAGGCCTACGGCATCGAGGGCGGACGCGACTACGAGAAAATCGAGAGCGCCCGACTCCTCACCGAGAGCGAGTACACCATCAACAAGTCGCTCGGCTACATACAACTGAAGCAAGCTCTGAGCGCCGACGAGGCTCTCGCCGTCGCTTTCCAATATACCTACGGAGGGCAAACCTACCAAGTGGGTGAATTCTCGGCCGACATCACAGCCACCGATCAGTCGCTTTTCGTCAAGATGCTTAAGAGCACTACTGTTTCACCACGAACGCCCATGTGGCACTTGATGATGAAGAACATCTACTCCATCGGCGCCTACTCCATGGCAAAGACCAACTTCAAGCTCAATATCAAGTACTTGAGCGATACCACAGGTACCAAACTGATGTACATCAATGCCGGCGACATCTCGGGCAAACCGCTGCTGCAAGTGATGAACCTCGACCGTCTTGATGCCAACAACGAAACCAACCCCGACGGACGATTCGACTACATCGAGGGATACACTGTTAATTCCAGCAACGGCAAGGTAATCTTCCCGGTTGTTGAGCCTTTCGGCGCTCACTTGCGCAAGAAAATCAACAACGACGCCATTGCCGACAGCTACGTCTACCAAGAGCTATACGACTCAACTCTCACCATAGCCCAACAGATTCAAGACAAGAACAAATTTGTGCTTGAGGGAGAATATCAGTCTTCGTCAAAAGGCAACACCATCAACCTCAATGCGATGAATGTGCCCAGAGGCTCTGTAAGAGTGACCGCGGGCGGTGTTGAGCTTACCGAGAATAGCGATTATACCGTCGACTATAGCATGGGTACGGTCACTATCACCAACCAAAGCATTATCGATGCCGGGACCAACATCAGCGTATCGCTCGAGAACCAATCCACCTTCTCGATGCAACGTAAAACGCTACTCGGTCTCGACCTGGACTACGCCTTCAACAAGGACTTCCACGTCGGCGCTACCATCATGCACTACGGCGAGAAAGCGCTCACCGAGAAGGTCTCAATCGGCAACGAGCTGGTAAAGAACACCATCTGGGGCGTCAACATGGCGTACAACGGCAAATTTATGTGGCTAACCAACTTACTCAACAAAATACCCACAGTCAACGCCACAGCGCCCTCACAAGTGAAATTCACCGGAGAGTTCGCACAACTTATTCCGCACAAGGCCAACACCGGCTCCAACGCCGGAAGCTCATATATCGACGACTTCGAGTCAACTCAGTCGGGCATCGACCTGCGCTCGCCATACTCATGGTTCCTGGCTTCTACGCCCTACGACAACAGCGCCACAGGACTCTTCCCCGAAGCGGGACTGAGCAACGACGTAGCCTATGGCAAAAACCGCGCCCTGCTCGCGTGGTACACTATCGACCGCCTCTTCACACAGCGCAACTCAAGCTACGTGCCGGGCTACATCAAGAACGACCTCGACCAGCTTTCCAACCCATACGTGCGAGAAATACCCTACACCGAGGTCTTCCCCGGTCGAGAGCTGAACTACGGCGAATCGTCCACTATCCAGACGCTCAACCTCTCGTTCTATCCCAACGAGCGCGGACCCTACAACCTCGACGCCGACAATATCGACTCCGACGGCAAGCTGCTCAACCCCGAGAAGCGATGGGGCGGTATCATGCGCAAACTCGACAACACAAACTTCGAGCAATCCAACATCGAGTACATCCAATTCTGGCTTCTCGACCCGTTTCTTGACCCGAATAACAACAACCGCGATGGCGGCGACTTCTATATCAACCTCGGCGAAATAAGCGAGGATATCCTCAAGGACGGTCTCAAGAGCTACGAGAACGGTCTGCCCATCGACGGACAATACGACAACGGCTCCATACGCGAGAGTAAGTGGGGACGTGTGTCGACGCAAACTTCCATGACCTACGCGTTCGACAATACCGCCGGATCGCGCGTATATCAAGATTTGGGTCTAAACGGTTTGTCGAGCAACCAAGAGAAGGAATTCGACACCTATCGCGAGTTCACCAACCAGCTGCGACGCAACCTGCCCGCCACAACCATCGCGGCCATGGAAGAGGACCAATTCTCGCCGCTCAACGACCCCGCCTCCGACAACTACCACTTCTATCGCGGCTACGACTTTGATGAGCAACGCCTCTCCATCCTCGAGCGTTACAAGCATTACAACGGCACCGAAGGCAACTCACTCAGTGCCGAGGACGCAAGCGACGGAATGTACCAGAGCGCACGCTCGGTGCCCGATGTCGAGGACATCAATCAGGACAACACCCTCAACGAATACGAACGCTACTTCCAGTATCGCGTATCTATACGCCCCGAGGACCTCAAGGTGGGACAAAACTTCATCATCGACCAGCAGAAAACCAAAGTGCGCACGCGCAACGGTCAGGAGCAAGAGGTTACTTGGTATCAATTCAGCATTCCTCTGCGCGAGTTCGAGAACAAGGTGGGCGCCATCAACGACTTTACCACCATCCGTTTCATGCGTATGTTCATGACGGGCTTCAAGGCCGTAACCCACATGCGTTTCGCTTCGCTGCAACTGGTGCGCGGCGAGTGGCGTAACTACGACTACAACCTCAACATGCGAGGCGACGCGCCGGCTCTCGGTAGCATCAACGTCAACTCGGTCAACATCGAGGAGAACTCGGCGCGCGAACCGGTCAACTATGTACTCCCGCCGGGTGTATCGCGTATTATCGACAGCGGACAGTCGCAAGTAACGCAGCTCAACGAGCAGTCGATGCAGATGAAGGTCGAAGGCCTCCAGCCGGGCGACGCGCGCGGCGTATACCGCAACATTCAGCTCGACCTTCGCACCTACAAGCGCCTGCAAATGTTTGTACACAACGAGGCATTCGTCGACAACGCCACCAACCTGCAAAACGGCGACGTTTCAATCTTCCTGCGCGTGGGCTCCGACATCAAGAACAACTACTACGAGTATGAGGTTCCTTTGGCTGTGACGCCACCCGGACACTATAGCACCAATAGTAGCAGCGACCGACTTAAAGTGTGGCCCGAGAGCAATATGCTCGACATCGACCTCGACGTACTCACCGCCGTAAAGCGCAACCGCAACGCACGCAAGATGCGCGGCGAGGAAGGCGTGGGCTACGCCCTGCGCTATACCGAGCAAGACCCCGCCCACGGCAACAACCGCGTAACTGTAATGGGTAACCCCTCGCTCAGCGAGGTGCGCGTAATGATGATTGGCGTGCGCAACAATGTCAACGCCACAAAGGACTTCGTTGTATGGTGCGACGAGTTGCGTGTAACCGACTTTGATAGCGAAGGTGGCTGGGCGGCTAAAGCCAACCTCAACCTGATGATGAGCGACATCGCCACTGTAAATGTGGGGTGGCACAAGGAGACCACCGGCTTCGGCTCGGTAGACCAGGGACTAAACCAACGGCGACTCGACAACTACGACCAATACAACATAGCTTTCCAGGTGGATGCCGGCCGGTTCCTACCTGAAAAGGTTAAGCTGCACGCGCCCATATACTACTCCTACAGCAACGAGAAGACTACGCCCAAGTACAATCCTCTTGATCAGGATATCCTGCTCAAGGACGCGCTTAACTCCTGCGAGACCAAGGAACAGAAGGACTCTATCAACGCCTATGCCGTCACTCAACGCACGGCCAAGAACTTCTCCATCACCGGACTCAAGTTCGACGTTAAGAGCAAGAACCCTATGCCCTGGGATCCCGCCAACTTCACTTTCAGCTACTCCTCGAGCAAGCAACACCTCAACGACCCCGACAACGTATACGAGAACACCAACGACTATCGCGGCAGCCTGCAATACAACTGGGCGCCTTACATCAAGCCGTTCAAGCCGTTCAACAAGATGATCGACGCCAAGAACAAGAATATGAAGTTCTTCCGCGACTGGGAATTCCGTTGGCTACCTAATTCAATAGCATTCAGCACCAACATCTCACGCTACTACTACGAACAGCAGACGCGCAACGAGACCGACATTACAGTGCAACTGCCGGTAGCGGTGAGCAAGAACTTCCTCTGGGACCGCCAGTTCGCCATCTCGTGGAACTTCACCAAGTCGTTAAGCTTCTCGCTCAACACACAGACCACCGCCCACATCCTCGAGCCGGTGGGACAAGTGAACAAGAAACTCTTCCCCGACAAATACCGCGACTGGAAGGACAGCGTCCTCACCAGCATCAAGAACTTGGGTACACCATGGGCCTACAACCAGTCGTTCACCGCAAGCTATAAGGCGCCTTTCAGCTCAATCCCCATCTTGAGCTTCATCACAGCCAGCGCGAGCTACAACGCCACCTATAACTGGGCACGCGGAACCACCGTCGACGGAGTGGTGTCGGGCAACAACATCGCCAACCAGCGAGCCATCAACGTCGAGGGGCGGCTCAATATGGACCAGTTCTACAGCAAAATCCCCTATCTCAACGACATCAACAAGCGCTTCTCAGGCTCGGGTAACAATAATAACAACAACCGCAACAACAAGAAAGCGACCAAAAAGCCGAAGAAGTTCGACCGAACCGTCACTCTCAAGGCCGACACCACATTCATGCTGCAACACAACATGAACGTCAAGAAGATACGTGTCACAGCCACCACCACCGACGGCAAACGCTACCCCATCAAGTATAACGTCAAGGATAACAACAACATCGAAATCACCAACCGCGAAAACGTCAACGTGAAGGTGGTGGTAACTGAGGTGATGGGAAGAGAGCGCGGCGGCTTTTGGAGCGAACTCGCGCAGTACTCGGTGCGCTTCCTCATGAGCGTCAAGTCGATCAACGTCAAGTGGCGCGACACGCGTCAGCTGTCATTGCCCCAATTCATTCCCGATGTAGGCGACATCTTCGGACAGTCGACTCACTACAACGTGCTTGCGCCGGGTCTTGACTTCGCGTTCGGCTTCACCGGCGAGGACTACATCTACAAAGCCAAGGAGCGCGGATGGCTACTCGGCGACAAGACCATGACCTCGCCAGCCCTCTTCGCCAAGACGCAAGAGTTCAACATCGAGGCGCAACTCGAGCCTATCGCCGGCCTCAAGATTACCCTCAACGGTAACCGTACCGACAACCGCACGAGCCAGGTGCACTTCATGTACGACGACATGAGTACCCTCTACTCGGGCACCTACACCAAGACTCATATCGCCATCAAGTCGGCTCTCCGTGGAATGAACGCCAAAAATGAGTATCAGTCCAACACGTTCGACCAATTCTTAGAGAACATCCCCATCGTTGCCAAACGCCTCGAGGAGCAATACCACGGCACTACCTACCCCTCGGCGGGCTTCCTCGCCGGAACGGCTTACGCCGGACAGGAGTTCAATCCCGAGAACGGCACAATCAACCAAGCCAGCAGCGATGTCCTCATCCCCGCTTTCATGGCGGCATACAGCGGACGTAGCGCCAACAAGGTGACGCTCAACCCGTTCCCCTCAATTAAGGAAATTCTGCCCAACTGGCGAGTCACCTACGACGGCCTCATGCGCATTCCCTGGTTCAAGGAGAAGTTCCAGTCGCTTACCCTAACCCACGCTTATCAGTGTACTTATAGCGTTGGCTCTTACAACTCGTTCACCGACTGGGTGCAGATAGGACAAGGACTCGGCTACACAAAGGATGCCCTCACGGGTAGCCCCATACCATCGTCGCCCTACAACATCTCGTCGGTTTCCATCACCGAGAAGTTTGCACCACTCATCGGTGTGAACGTCACACT
>ERZ842401.6449-NODE-6449-length-12526-cov-48.381445_pt1 | contig 12526 bp, 11 predicted proteins | sample MGYA00521270_ERZ842401 | MGnify/ENA primary metagenome ERZ842401 (study PRJEB31892, sample SAMEA3878208) | bioreactor metagenome | biome: Moose rumen | place: Sweden | collected 2011-10 | study: EMG produced TPA metagenomics assembly of the PRJEB12797 data set... | reverse complement strand
GTAAATCGTAAATCGTCAAATCGTAAATACATAGAGACTTCAGAAAGTTGAGTAAACTAATAACCTAAATAAAAATGAATATGCATAGACTCAGCACCATCATAGCGTTGCTCTTCGCGCTCGGCGCACAGGCCGTGACGCACAGGGCACTGATCTTCGGACTGGGTAAGCAGGAGGACACGACGTGGGGCAAGATACATGGCGACAACGACGTGTACTATGTGGTGCAGATGCTGCAACAGATGGGCTACACCGACATACGCACACTGAAGAACGAGCAGGCTACGAAGGCGGCGATGGTGGAGGCCTTCCGTCAGCTGGCACAACGCTGCCAGAAGGGCGACGTGGTTTACGTGCACTACTCGGGCCACGGGCAGCTGATGACCGACCTCGACGGCGACGAGGCGGAACGCTGGGCAGGCACCGGCCACGCTCAGTGGGACGAGGCGTGGATACCCTACGACGCCTATATGGTGTACGGCCCCAACGACCGAGGCGAGAAGCACTTGAGCGACGACGAGATAGCCGCGCTGCTCGATGCCGTGCGCAGAAAGATAGGGCACCGCGGAGAGCTGACCGTCGTGGTGGATGCCTGCCACAGCGGCGATGCCACCTGCGGTCCGGAGGATGAGCCTGTGAGGGGCGTTGACATGAAGTTCAGCATACCGCGACAACCCAGCAGCAACGAACCGGCGAAACCCATAGCCGAACGATGGCGCACCATCAGTGCCTGCAAGCCCTATCAGCTCTGCACGGAGATAAAAGCCCCACAGGTGGGCAAGCTGACTTGGGCGCTCTACAAGATGGGACAGTCGGGCCTGAAGCACAGCAACAAAGAACTGCAGCGCCAACTGGCCGACTTCATGCAGCAGCACCGCGGCAGGCTGCCACAGACGCCTGTGGTGAGCGGTGAGAAGTGAAAGCCTCCCAAAGGGAAAGTAATGTAATAGTTGGAAAGTGAAATGACATGATAAAGATATTATCATTTGATAAGAAGAAAAGTCTTACTGACGTGGAGGTGGTGAAAGCACTACAACGGCACGACCGTAAAATGGAAGAATGGTTCTACCAGAAGGCCCGCAGATACTTCGACGACCACTTCCGCGAAGTGTTCTTCGACCCGGACCGCCGACAAGAAATCTTCCAAAACACATTCCTCAAACTGTGGATGGAGATAGACAACGGACGTATCAGCGTGGTGGAAGAATGCGTATGCAGAAGGCAGGGCGACGGGAACTACAGAAAGATGACCTGCCAGCTGACAACCTTTCTCATGGCATTCGCCCGAACCGAGTACCGCGAAATGGTGCGCAGCCTGCGCGAAGACCCCTACGCCGAGATTGCCGACAGTCTGCAAAAAGCCGAAGTGACAACAGCCCCGCCAGACGAAGAGGATACAGAAGAGTCAAAGAACCGTATTGTGGACGAATGTATCAACCAGCTACCACCCCGTTGCGCCGAGATACTTACCTTATTTTATTATAAAGGAATGAGTCTCGACGAGATACTGGAAACGCGCAAAGACAAGAACACCAGTAAGAACGGGCTGAAGACGGCGAAGAACAAATGTATGAATACGCTCAAGGAGCGCATTGAAAAAGAGTTCGCACGGATGGGTTACTATTGAGTGGTTGTCTGCTTTAATAGACAGAACAACAACAAAACAGCTTTAGAACTATGAGCGAAGAACGTTACAACCAGCACGAGGCCGACACCCTGACGCAGCAGATAGCAGGACGCCTGGCACTGAGGCAGCAGAAGCTCGACCTGATGGAACAATGGCAGCAGCAAGGTAAGCATACGACACGGATGCGCCGCATATACATAGCAACTGCCGTGGCTGCAAGCCTTGCAGCACTGACAATAGTGGTGCCCATGTGGTGGCAAAGCACCGCATCGCCACTCGACGAACTGGGCATTGAACGCCCACAGCTGACCGAGTATCGCAGCGCCGAGAGCATGGCAGCCGAGATAGACCGGCTGATAGCCGAAGAGAACTATGAACAGGCCCTGAGCAAGACACTGAAGGCGCTGAAACAGTCGGATCTGACCCTCAGCGAACTGACATACGCCCCCGAACTATGGGACGATGAAGAGGAGGCCAAGTATGAGGAGGCAGCAGAGAAGGCACACAACAGCGACCTGCGCTGGACATATATATATCTGCTGGTGCAGACTGGCGACCACAAGACGGCGAAGAAGCAGCTGAAGAAGTACCTGAAAGACTCCGAACACTGCCAGCACGCACAGGAGGCCAGAAAACTTCTGGAGCGGATCGACTGAAAAAAACGGCAGAAAACTAAAAAAACAGTGATTGAAGGGTTACTTCGCATAAATACTTGCTTTAATAGACAAATAAACAACAAACAAATAGTATTAACTTTTAAAACAACAACGATTATGAAAAAGATGATTTCCATGCTGGTCATTGCCCTGATGGCAACCACCGCAACCTTCGCACAGAGTGCAGCAGAACTGGCTAAGCAGCAGGCCGAACTGAGAGCCATCCACATGAAGATGCTGAACGCCAAGCCCACCAAGGCCGCCAAGAAGCAAGCTAAGGAGCTGAAGAAAGAGGGATGGACAGTGCCCGCAGGCGAACCCACCATCGAACAGCAGATAACCCGCAGCCAGCTCTATGGCGAGGAGTATATGACAGACGAGGCTGGCAACGCATCGAAGCGCTTCATTATGCAGACAGCCGTACAGACTGGTGGCACCTACAATGCAGCCTACGCTGCCGCACGTGCAAACGCTCAGGTGGAACTGGCCTCTCTGTTGAAGACCCAGATTGCTGCTGCCATGCAGTCGAAGGTTGACAACGCACAGTCCTCGGGCATTACTGCCACGACGGTAGACAAGTTCAACGAACGCTCACGTGCCATTGTAGACGAGACCCTGACCAACGCCATCAATGTGTTGGCTATCTACCGCCGACTGCAGAACAACAACTTCGAGGTTCAAGTCCGTCTGGCCTTCGACAAGAAGGAGCTGCAGGCCCGACTGAAGCGCAACCTACAGCGGGAGCTGGAGCGCGAGGGCGACCAACTCGACAATCTCGTAGAGGACATTATCTGCACGAAGTTCTGATCAAAAATACAGACCTATTAACGACAGTTCCCGTCGGTTCTGCCGACGGGAACTCAAAACATTCAGAATATGAGAAACTTCTTCATCATGCTGGGCATGCTTCTCTGGTCTGCTGGAGGGCATGCCCAGAATCCTCAAAAGAGCAAGCTGCAAGAGAGCTTCGACGAGTTTCGCAAAGGCTTGCACGAGGATTTCGAGAACTTCAGGCAGCAGTGCATGCAAGAGTATGCGCAGTTTGTAAGGAATCCCTGGGTGGAGTTCGACAACGTAAAACCCGTGCCACTGCCTAAGGTGCAGCCTGTGCCGCCCGTGGTGGTGCCTGAAGAGGACAAGCTGCCGCCCATTGAGAACCGGCCTATCGTTATAGAGGAGCTGGTGAAGCCCAAGCCTGTGGAACCACAGCCACAACCAGTAGAGCCCATCGAGGAAGTGCCCGTGGTGCAGCCTAAGACGGTGAGCTTCACGTTCTTCGGTACAGCTGGCAACGTGAGGTTCGACACAAACAACAAGGTAAGCCTACGCGGCATTGCTGCTGACGACGTGGCCGATGCCCTGACACGTTTCACCCCTCAGGCCTACGACAACATGCTATACGACTGTCTGCAACTGCGTAGCAACCTTCGGCTGAGCGACTGGGCTTATCTGCAGATGCTACACAGCCTGACAGATGCCATTGCCGGCAAGGGCACAAACGAAGCCGCCCTGCTCCTGGCATGGCTCTATATGCAGTCTGGCTACCAGATGCGACTGGCCACCGACAGTCAGCGACTCTACGTACTCTATGCCTCGCGCCACATGATCTACGGGCAGGCATCGTACAACATAGACAATGTCTACTACTATGGCATTGAGCAGCTGCCCTCACGACTGTTCGTCAGCAAAGCAGCGTTCCCGCATGAGAAGGCCCTGTCGCTATACGTCAGCTCTCAGCAACGCTTTGCCAACAAAGCAAGTGAGAAACGCGCCATCACATCCAAACGCTATCCCGACGTGAAGATAGAGGTGAGCGTGAACAAAAACCTGATGGACTTCTACGCCACCTACCCCACCTCCATGATTGACGACAACCTGATGACACGATGGGCCATGTATGCCAACACGCCCATGGACGAGACGGTGGCGCAACAAATCTATCCCATGCTGCGCGACAAGCTGAGAGGACTGTCGCAGCGAGATGCCGTAGAACGACTTTTAAACATGGTTCAAACAGGGTTTGAATATGAATATGACGACAAGGTGTGGGGGCAAGACCGTGCTTTCTTCGCCGAAGAGAGTCTTTACTATCCCTATTGCGACTGCGAAGACCGCTCCATCTTGCTGACCCGCATGGTAAGGGATCTGTTAGGGCTGAAGTGTGTGCTGGTCTACTATCCTGGTCACCTGGCCTCGGCCATAGCCTTCACTGAAGGTGAAGTGGACGGCGACTATATTGTGGTCGACAACAAACGATTTGTTGTGGCCGACGGTACTTATTTCGGGGCCTCGCTTGGCAGAACCATGCCCGGCATGGACAACGGGAAAGCCAAGGTGATAGTGCTGCAATAACAGGTTCTGCAACGGCTGCTTCATCACAGCTCGATGGCTACATCCTTGCGGTAGCCACTGGAGGTGAAGATAGCCACGAGATGGTCTTCGTCGTCGACGAGACGCACCTCGGCGTAGGGCATACGACGGTGATCAACCAGCTCGGAGGCTTCGGCATAGACATAATGGCCTACGGGAACCGGGCGGAAAAAGGAGATGTTGCTACTGGTAGAGACGGTAAGACGCAGGTGGCTGTTCACCGCAGCAGCGAAAGCCAGGTCGGCCAGGGTGAAGAGAGCACCACCCTGGCAAACGTCTCCGCCATTGAGGTGCTGCTCTGTGACAAGCATGCGGGCACGCGCTGTGCCCTCCCCTATCTCTAACAGCTCAATTCCTGCCAAGAGCGAGAAGCGGTCGCGCTTGAAAAAATCCTTCAGTGTCATTGTCTTTGGTGTTGTGTTGGTTATAAATTCTGCTCAGATGCGCTCCACCTGCTTCACGCCCTTCACGGTGCGCAGCTTCTTGATGAGCGTCTCCAGGCGGGTGTTGTCGTTTATCATCACGACAAGATTGCCACGGAAAAGACCATCGTTAGAATCGATATTGATGGAGCGAAGCACCAGCTTCTCGTCTTTGGAGATGATGGACGTCAGGTTGTTCACGATGCACAGGTCGTCGTTGCCAATGACGCGCAGGGTGATGCTGTACTGCGACGAGCCCTTGCCGCTCCACTTGGCCTTGACAACCCGATAGCCAAACCGCCGGCGCAGCTCAGGTGCGTTGGGGCAGTCCTGACGGTGAATCTTTATGCCGCCGCTCACGGTGACAAAGCCAAACACGTCGTCGCCATAGATAGGATTGCAGCAGTGAGCCAGCTGATAGTCGATACCCTTGAGGTTCTTGTCGATGACGAGCACATCGTCAGAGAGTTGAGGGGTGAGAGTTGAGAGTTGAGAGTTGTCGAGTACAAACTCCTCGGCCGAGCGCCCCATATTGTCGCCCGTGACCACTTTCTCGCTCTGCTGCAGCTCGACATACTTCTCGATGACGGTGTTGGTGTCGAGCACGTTCTCCGAGATATTGCGATAGAAGTCGCTGGCCTCCTTATATCCCAGTTTCTTTATGACGCGCATCATGGTGCTCTCGTCCTGCTCTATCTTGCGGTTGCGGAACTTGCGCTCCAGCATCTCCTTCACGAGCAGTGCGTCCTTCTGCTGTGTCTCCTTCAGGGCCAGTTTTATCTTCGACTTGGCGCGGTTGGTCTTTACGATGTTGAGCCACTCCTGCTTGGGGCGCTGGTTCGACGAGGTAAGTATCTCAACCATATCGCCCGAATGCAGCTCCTGACGGAAGGTCACCACCTTATTATTAATGCGTGCACCTGTGCAGATGTTGCCCAGCTTCGAGTGGATGTGATAGGCCATATCGAGCACGGTGGCGCCATGCTGGAAACGCATAAGGTCGCCCTTGGGCGTGAAGACATACACCTCTTCGTCTTGCAGCTCCATCTTGAACTGATCCATCGCCTTCAGACCATCGTCGGCATTCTCGAGCATCTGCCTGACGCCTGCGAGCCATTCGTCCATGCCGCCCTCGGCCTTGATGCCCTTGTAGCGCCAGTGGGCGGCCACGCCGCGCTCGGCCACCTCGTCCATCCGCTCAGTGCGTATCTGCACCTCGACCCACTTCTGCTCTGGGCCCAGCACGGTGATGTGCAGGCTCTCGTAGCCATTCGACTTGGGCACACTGAGCCAGTCGCGCATGCGCTTGGGGTTCGAGGTATACATATCGGTGATGATGGCAAAGGTCTGCCAGCACTGCTGCTTCTCCTTCTCCACAGGGCAGTCGATGATGATACGGATGGCAAAGAGGTCGTAGACACCCTCGAAGGCACACTTCTGCTTCTTCATCTTCTGCCAGATGGAGTGTATGGACTTGGTGCGCCCCTTCATGTGGAACTTCATGCCCTCGGCCTTCAGCTTCTCCTCAATAGGGCCGATGAAGCGCTCTATATAGGCGTCGCGGGTCTGCTTGGTGGCGTTCAGCTTGTCCTTGATGTGATAGTAGGCATCGTGTTCAAGATACTTCAGCGACAGGTCCTCGAGTTCGCTCTTCAGCTTGTATAGGCCCAGCTTATGGGCCAGCGGGGCATAGAGATAGGCAGCCTCCTGGCTCACCTCGCGCCTGGCCTCGTCGTTGTCGGCATCGCGTATCTGCCGCATCAGGTTCACACGGTCGGCTATCATGATGAGTATCACCCGCATGTCCTCGGCAAAGGAGAGCAGCAGGTTGCGGAAATTCTCACCCTGCGAGCGCAACAGCTGCTCGTTCTCGGCCACGGCCTCCTTTCCATACAGCTCCTTGATGCGCTGCAGGCCATGCAGTATGCGTGCCACCGAGATTCCGAACTGATGGCCAACCTCGTCGACACTGATGCAACCGGCATCGACACAGGGTCTCAGCATCACGGCCAACACCGCATCACGGCGCAAGCCTATCTCATCGACAACGAGCTGTGCCGTCTGCAAACTGGCCACGATGGGGTTCAGCCCGAACTCGTCGCGATGAATCTGGTGTTGCTCCATCACCTTGGTGAGCTGTTGCCGCAAACTGGTCTCGTCGCCAGGCTCCAGCGAGGCGGCTATCTTGTCTTTCAGCTCTGCATAGAGGGCCATTGACAGCTGGCGCTCCTGCGTGGTAAACTCAAACATTTCGGTCATACTGATAATTCAAGTTTCGCATTGGCTCAACTCTCATGGAGTTAAAGGAGTTCTTGGACAAGCCAAGCGGCAAAGCCGAGCGAAGGGAGTTAACTCCTTTAACTCCTCAACTTACGAAAGTTGATCTGATAAGCAATATTGGTTGCAAAGTTAAGCAAAAATATCGGAACGGCCACAGAAATTGCAACATTTATGCTGATTATTCAGATGATTTTATTAAATTTGCAGTCGAAAAGCGAAACACCTTACAGCTATGATTAACAAGCAACTATTAGAACCAGAGAGCATTGTCGTCATTGGCGGCAGCAACAATGTCCATAAGCCCGGGGGCGCCGTGGTGCGCAACCTGCTAAGCGGCAAGTATCAAGGCACGCTGCGCATCGTCAACCCCAAGGAAGACGAGGTGCAGGGCATCAAGGTATTCCACGATGCCAAAGAGCTGCCCCCCACCGACCTGGCCATCATTGTGGTGGCAGCACGGTTCTGTCCGCAGTATGTCGAGTACCTGGCAGCCGAGAAGCAGGTGCGCGCCTTCATCATCCTCTCGGCGGGCTTTGGCGAAGAGACCCACGAGGGCGCATTGCTCGAACAGCAGATTCTCGACACCTGCCAGCGCTACGACTGCTCACTGATAGGCCCCAACTGCATAGGCCTGCTCAACCGCTGGCACCACTCGGTGTTCACCAAGCCCATACCCAAGCTCAGCGCCAAGGGCGTCGACTTCATTTCCGGCTCAGGCGCAACGGCAGTGTTCATCCTGGAGAGTGCCGTCAGCAAGGGCCTGATGTTCAACTCCGTCTGGTCTATAGGCAACGGTAAGCAGATAGGCATAGAGACTGTGCTGGAATATATGGACGAGCACTTCGACCCCGAAAACGACCCGCTGGTGAAACTGCTCTACATCGAGAACATTGCCGACCCCGACAAGCTGCTCTACCACGCCACATCACTCATCAGGAAGGGCTGTCGCATAGCTGCCATCAAGGCAGGCTCGAGCGAGAGCGGAAGCCGTGCAGCATCGAGCCATACAGGGGCTATCGCATCGAGCGACTCGGCCGTAGAGGCTCTGTTCCGCAAGGCTGGCATAGTGCGCTGCTTCTCGCGCGAAGAGCTGACAACCGTGGGGTGCATCTTCCAGGCGTTGAACATTGAACGTTCAACGTTGAACGACGATACTCAACCTTCAAAACGTTCAACGTTCAACGCTCAACGTTCAACGTTGAACTTTGCCATCGTGACCCATGCCGGCGGACCTGGCGTCATGCTCACCGATGCCCTGTCGAAAGGCGGCATGAACGTGCCGCAGCTCAGCGGACCCGCAGCCGACGAGCTGAAATCGAAGCTGTTGCCAGGCAGCAGCGTGGCCAACCCCATAGACATCCTGGCCACGGGAACGCCCGAACTGCTGGGCATGGCCATCGACTACTGCGAGCACAAGTTCGACAATATCGACGCCATCATGGTCATCTTCGGCACACCAGGACTGGTGCAGGTCTACGAGACCTACGAGGTGCTGCACAAGAAGATACTGGAGTGCAAGAAACCCATATTCCCCATACTGCCCAGTGTCAACACAGCAGGTCCCGAGGTGCAGGAGTTCCTGAGCCGTGGCCACGTGAACTTCAGCGACGAGGTGACGCTGGCCACAGCCCTGACGCAGATAATGAAGACACCGGCACCTGCCGACCAGTCGCTGCAGATACACGGTGTCGACGTGCCACGCATACGCCGCATCATCGACAGCCTCACCCAGCAAGACCTATCGGGTGGCGCTGAGGGGGCTTCAGGTGGGTTCCTCCCTCCCCATCTGGTGCACGACCTGCTATCGGCTGCCGGCATACCCACCGTACCCGAGTTTGTGAGCGACAAGCAAGACGAGATCATCGACTTCGCCCAGCGATGCGGCTATCCCGTTGTGGCCAAGGTCGTGGGGCCTGTGCACAAAAGCGACGTGGGCGGTGTGGCCCTGAACATACGGTCGAAGGAGGTGCTCGCCGCAGAGTTCGACCGCATGATGCAAATAGAGGGCGCCACCGCAGTCATGGTGCAGAAGATGATTAAGGGCACCGAACTGTTCATAGGAGCCAAGTACGAGGAACGCTTCGGCCATGTGGTGCTGTGCGGACTTGGCGGCATCTTCGTCGAGGTGCTGAAGGACGTGTCCAGCGGTCTTGCCCCACTCACCTACGAAGAGGCCGACTCGATGATTCGTTCGCTCAGAGGCTATAAGATAATAAAAGGAACGCGCGGACAGAAAGGCATCAACGAGCGCAAATATGCCGAAATCATAGTACGCCTGAGCACACTGCTGCGCTTTGCCACCGAGATAAAGGAGATGGACATCAACCCGCTGCTGGCCGACGAGAACGATGTCATTGCCGTAGACGCCAGAATACGTGTTGAGAGTTGAACCCTCAACTCTCAACACTCCGCTCTCAACCCTCAACTCTCCGCTCGGCGCGAAGCGACGCTTCGCTTGCGAAGAACTCTCAACCCTCAACTCTCAACTCTCAACTCTCAACCCTCAACTCTCAACCCTCAACTCTCAACCCTCCGCTCGGCGCGAAGCGACGCTTCGCTTGCGAAGAACTCTCAACTCTCAACCCTCAACTCTCAACCCTCCCATGCGTTACACCGATCTGTTCATCGACTTCGACGATACGCTCTACGACACCCACGGCAATGCCACGATTGCCCTGGGCGAGGTGTTCGAGCACTTTCGCCTGGGCCAGTATTTCGCAAGCCCGCAAGCATTCTACGACGACTACTGGCGCACAAACATCGACCTTTGGAGCCGCTATGCCAAGGGCGAGATAAGCCGCGACTACCTCATCGTGGAGCGCTTCCGCCATCCGCTCGCGGCAGGGCAAGGGCTGCAGCCCACCGAGGACTTCTGCCGAAAAGTCAGCGACGTGTTTCTCGACTACTGCTCCAACAAGCCTGGCGTAGTAGAAGGTGCCCACGAGCTGATGGACTATCTGAGCCGTCGCGGCTACCGCATGCACCTGTGCAGCAACGGGTTCCACGAGGTGCAGTACAAGAAGCTGGAGGCCAGCAACATGAGCCGCTATTTCACCACCATCATACTGAGTGAGGACGCAGGAGCCAACAAGCCCGCCAAGGCCTTCTTCGACTATGCCCTGCAGCAGTCGGGAGCCTCCCGCTCCACCACCATCATGATAGGCGACAACCTACAGACCGATATCCTCGGAGCCATGCGTGTCGGCATCGACGCAATCTTCTTCAACCGTTTTCCCGACTATCCAGCCGAAGAACCCGTCACCTACGAAGTGACGTCACTCAAGGACATTGCCAAGATTCTGTAGAGTAAACTCAACTTTCTCAAGATGAGAAGTTGGGCAGACACTAAGAGAGGGCGAATTAATTATGTTTGCTTCATATTTTTACTCGACTTTCGCAAGTTGAGTTATGTTAATATGCGGTTTACGACCCGTTAATATGTGGTTTAGGATGCGTTAGTATGTGGTTTACGACCCATTAGTATGGGGCTTTCGTTCCATTAGCATGTGGCTTACGACATCTACTCATCGGGAGTGAAAAACCTGCATTTCCTGCACTGAGCGCTGATTATCAATCTGTTGCACTCAAAAAACCTGCACTGAAACCTGCACTGCGATAAACGAATAGGCTCAGCCTGTTCCCTTCCTTTCGATGAAAACCTATTGACGGAAGGCGCGTGTGATTTTATCAAAAATACAGTGCAGGAAACAGTGCAGGAAAATAACGGGTAACATCCTGATTATCAATAGTCAGTGCAGGAAATGCAGGTTTTGCTGTCTTTGTAGCCTATGTTGTCTTAAAGAACAAAGATTAAAAGATTTATAAGATTAATTCAAGTTTCGCAAGTTCCGCAAAAGACGGCCTTTCAGGCCGTTTCTACTCTGGGTTTTCATTACTTGCGAAAGTTGAGTAAGATTAATCGTAACCAGAGAAAATCTTATAAATCTTTTAATCTTTGTTCCTTTACCTATACGAAATCTCGCGGAATCCTTTTATATGGTCTAATGACCGTTTTGGGTTAAATCCCAGCAAGCGGAGCTTGCGAAAGTTGAGTTATGTAAATTTTATGTGATTTTAGCAGAAAAGAGGTAAGCAAAGGCAGGAATGCGGCATGTATAACGAAAAGAGTCACCTCGTGCAAGGGGGTGACTTTTCGAGACATGTTTTTAACTCGTTCTGCTATTTGTTTACCTTACAACTTAGGTTCTTCTGTTTTCCAATCCTCGATTTCGATGCCACGAATTCGGCCAAGGTGGTCTATGTTGTCTGTGACCATTACCATCTTGTGCTGTAGTGCAGTGGCACCGATGGCCATATCGAAGCTCTCTATCTTGCGGCCGATGGATTTCAGATAAGCCATTTCACGTCCGAAAGTATGAAGGGACTTCCCGAATGGTATCACATGGAACAGGCTGATAAATTCTTCTGTCTGACGCATTGTCTTCTGAGGGTTGTCACTGTTTTCGGCTCCATAATACAATTCGGCTACAGTGATTTCAGACAAGTAGCAGTTCCTTATGCCGGCAAGGGTTATCTTGCGGTTCAGTTCAAACATGCCACGCATGAAAAATATGCAAATATTGGTGTCAAGTAAATATTTCCTTGTCATTAGCTCAATCATCTATTGATACCAGTTCACGTTCATAGCCTGCATGACGGGCCTCTTTAATGGATTCCTCAATGCGAATGCCATCAGTACCGCTCCATGAGCCAAACAGGGCGTTCAACTTTTCCAACTTCATCTTATCCTCTGCCGTTGCCGGATTAGCTGCTGACGCTTCAATGAGGCGCTCGCCCAGCCATCGCTGATTGCTCGCTGTGAGAGAAAGCCCTTGTAGGTAACTCCACAGATTGTTGAGTGAAATTGCATTCATAATATATCGCTTTTGCTTGTTTACGTTGCAAAAGTACACAAATTTCTGCTTACTACCATCAAGCACTCTAAAAAAATGCTGAATTTTATGTGATTTTAGCAGAAAGTACAAGCGAATCAGCTCTGCTTACCGCTTCGACGTCATCACTATCGTTGGCACGCAGGCGGTCTTAATCCGGAAATTGAAAAGATGGCGCGCTGCCTCGACCGTGTGTTGCAGACCGTGATGCGGGAAACAGTGGCATACTTGGCCTAAAAGTATGCTTTGTTTCAAAGAATCTTTGGAAATCATGCCGAT
>ERZ842401.6448-NODE-6448-length-12527-cov-6.460632_pt1 | contig 12527 bp, 17 predicted proteins | sample MGYA00521270_ERZ842401 | MGnify/ENA primary metagenome ERZ842401 (study PRJEB31892, sample SAMEA3878208) | bioreactor metagenome | biome: Moose rumen | place: Sweden | collected 2011-10 | study: EMG produced TPA metagenomics assembly of the PRJEB12797 data set... | reverse complement strand
GGAGGCAGCAGATTTTGTCAGGAAGTTCAAAGAAATCAAGATAGATAAGATTATTGGGAGGAAAACAGCATGATGAGTACAGAAATGACCGAAAATATCACGGAAATGGCCGAAAATGTCCCCAAAGTGACAGAAAATAATCAGGTGGCCGAAACGGACGAGGAGAAACTGGCTCGTCTGGCCACAGAAATCAACACGATTAAATTACAGGTACAGGCCGTGGTACAAAATGCCACGTTGGAAATCGGCAAACGGTTAATACAGGCTAAAGCGGCTGTTCCGCACGGGTGCTGGGGGAAGTGGCTGGCTGAAAAGGTAGAGTATTCGGAGCGTACGGCGCAATTACTGATCAGCACTTACAAGCGTTTCGGCGATGGGCAGCAGAAACTTTTTGGGCCATCTGTAGACCCGGAGCTTGTGGCACAGCTCAACCGTTCGCAAATCTTCACGCTCATGAGCATTAAGAATGAAGATGAATGCATTGCCTTCATGGAAGAACACAAGGAAGACCTGCCGGGCATGTCTAAAAGAGAGCTGGAACAGGCTATTAAAGAACGTGACCAGGCTAAAGCTGATATAGAGGCATGGCGTAGCCGTTGCAATGACCTGACCGATACCGCCGAAAAAGCTGCCCGGCGGGCGGAAAAGCTCAAAGCAGAGCTGGCCAAGCTGAAAGCGGATACCGCAGCGGGCGGCGAGGAAGTCGAAAAACTCAAGGCTGAAAATGAAAACCTGCAGAAATCACTTGACTTGGAAAAGCAAAATGCCAGCAACTCATATGATGATGCAGTTGAAGCCCAACGCCAGCTGGCCGAGGAAAGAGCAAAATATGAGGAGCAAATAAAAGCCCTCAAAGAAGCCAAGGATAACGCCGAGAGTGAAGAAATGAAACGCCTGCAGACCGAGACGGCGGTTCGTGCTGGCCGTATCAAAGACTTAGAACGGGAAGTCGAGGAATTGCGCAAGATGCCATACGCAAAGCCCGCTCCGGAGAAATCGCAGGAAGAAAAGGATTTTGCACGTCACTTTGAAAACTGCAAAGCTGAATTTACCCAGCTCATCAATACAATGGGGGCTATTAACGAAAATCAAGACAAATACCGCGAGGCTACCCAGAAACTGTTGGGGGTTATGTCTAAATTGATTGAACAAGAAAGCGAGGAAGCGTAATGGATAAGAAAACTCTGATAGACAAGGTAAAAGAATGTGAAGCCTTTGAGACAGAAAATAGAATGGGGAAAATTAACGAAGCCAGAGCAAAGGCCAGAGCAATACAGGAAGCAGAAAGAAAGTCTTTTGAAGAATACAACAGAGGATTCATAGATGGCTTTCAGGATGGCTACGGCAGCGCTGTTGATGCGTTGGAAGATACGCTCAGAAACTGTGATGGTGAGGAGGCTGAAAAAAGCGAAACACCCCTCCGTTGTCTGCCTTTGCCTGTGGCAAGAGATGGAGGCAGAAAAGTAAGTACTTACACAAAATCCGACTGGATACTAAAAGCAATTAAAGAATTGGAGGAAGTCAGAAAGGCAGAAGGCCCGTCACAGATGACCGAAGAAATTGCTGATGTAATAACGGTGGGCATATCATGGCTGAACGCTCTAGGCTATAACGAGCAGGCCAGAGCAAGGATTTTCCGGGCGGTTAATGCCAAGAATCGGGCCAGAGGCTATTTAGGTGATAAATCATGAGCAGAAAACGATACATAGCAAGTGATCCTACGGCTTGGAAAGCCATATCGTGGGCGGATAGGGAGACGGAAAAGAAAAAATCACCGCCTATGGCCATAACTTTAGAAAGCGGCAACAAAAGGAAACGGAGGAGGAAGAGAAGACGTGCGAAGGCAAATTTTAGGGCACACGGAAACGATGGGCTATACAAAGCTGGAGAGCCTTGACTGGTGCCTGCGGACAATCAATCGGAAACGGAGAGTTATAGGCAAAGCAGAGCTCAGAAAGAGGCTGGCGAAGGATTTAGCGAAGGTAAAGGAATAACTGATGAGGAGTTAGTTCTGGAAGGATGGTGGCGAAGATGGCAGAGAATAGATGCTGTGCAACTTGTGCATATATTGTCAAAAGTGACGCTGGCTATTATTGTGCAGGAACTGGAAGACTGCGCATAGAAAAACCTGATACAACTAAGTGCTGGGAGTATGAAAAGAAGTGGGCTGCTCCTCAGGTGTGCAGGCAGAAAAAGGAACTTGTTTTAGAGTTTAAAGAAAACAACGGCGAAACGGAGGTTGATGTAAAGATTGGCAACTTGACATCGCAAGATATCTGCTACGCGCAGGGAGCGCTATTAAAGAAAATATCCGAAGAATATTACGGTAATGATTTGGACAAACTGCTGTTCAAACTGCAAGCAGTACATGATATTTGCATAACGCTTGATTTGGCACCGGTGGCGAAAAGCATCAAAAATGCAATAAAGCAGTATGGATTGTGTTGAGAATATATAAGACGTTTGGTTAATTGTATGGAGGGGCAAGATGAAGGAGTATAACGACTACATAAGGACTACAAGATGCTGGATGAAGGACTACAACACATTTAAAGCAACAATTGCCGGGATGAATACGGATATTGAAGCACAACAGCGTCTTTTGGACAAAGCAGAAGAATTAGCCGCTCCTATAGCACAGTACAATGGAATGCCAAAAGGCGGAGGAACAGGGCTTAATGCAGTAGAAGCGGCAGCCCAGGACAGAATCCGCAGAGCCGAAGCAATCCGCAAAAAAATATTAAATCGCGACGAACTGCAAAGGCTTATCAACATGATAGACAATGCAATAGCAGTACTCCCGCAGGAAGAACAGGAAATACTCAAAGAGCATTATTTCAAGCGGGTGAGCTGGGAGCGTATAGGCAGCTGCCGGAAGTATAGCGAGCGTTGGGCCAGAGATAAAGGAGGCAGGGCACTCAAAAAACTGGCCTTTGCTATCCATGGCACAAAAGCACAGCCGGAACAGCTGACTTTTGTATTTTTGCAGTAATTCTGTGGATAAATTACCGCTTTCTGTGGATAACTTAAAACGCCACCGACAAAAGTATGTCAAAAGTATGCCGTTTTTGACCTTTCAAAAGTGCTATAATGATATTGCGAGGTAATCGCAGTTGGACTGAATCCTCCAACCTTTATCCCATCTTGGAATACAGACACACAGCGGAGAGCACTACCTGACCCCAATGGTAGTGCTTTTTGCTGTATGCCTGAACAGGCAAAAATCCGAAAGGAGGGCGGGCGGATGCATGGCACACAGTAGCAGCCAACCGGAGCAGGCATGGGAGCGCCAACCGAAAGAAAGCATACAGGCTTATGAGGCATTTTGCATATACCGCGATATGCCCTACGAGGAAGAACCGGAAAAACGAAGCATAAGGAAAGTCGCGGAGAAACTCAATAAAACCAGAGGGCTTTTGGGGAATTGGAGTACGACATGGAACTGGCAGGAACGATGCCGGGAGTACGACAATGAATTACAGCGCATTGAGTTTGAAGAACGCAAAGAAGCCATCAAGCAGATGCAGGAAAGGCATTTGTCGATAGCTATGGAAATACTGTCCAAAGCAGAGGAAGCGTTGGAAGGCCTGCCTGAAAGCGAATTGGACCCCAAGAATCTGCTCAACTATATTATTCGTGGGATAGAGATTGAACGCAGGGTAAGGATTGAGCAGATGGGCGGAACAATTACCGCAGGTACAGCGGGCGGCAAAAATGCTGTAGCTATTCCGGAAATTGATGAAGCTGAGCAATCGGCAATGACACAGCTGATAAAATCGCTGGAAGAAGCCCGCAGGGCAAGAAAGGAACGTAAGGAATAATGGAATTTGGATTGTGGGGAGACAAAGCCCTGAACTTCATAGAGACGCCCCACAACGAGGACGCTTTTATCAACATACTGGAGGGAAGTGTCCGAAGCGGTAAGACCGTGGCCATGATTCCTAAATGGATAGATTACATCATGACCGGCCCCAAAGGGGTGCTGCTAATGGTGGGTGTGTCCAAAGATACCGTGTACGACAACGTACTAAGCGACCTGTTCGACACAATAGGCGAAGACAATTACAGATACAATCGCCAAAGCGGCGATTTGTTCGTTTATTGGCAGGACATGGACGGACAGCATCAGCGGCGTATAAAGGTAGTTGGTGCAAAGGATGAAGGGTCCGAAAAGTATATCCGCGGCAAGACGCTGGCCGGGGCATATTGTGATGAGCTGACACTAATGCCGGAGCGATTTTTCAAACAGCTGTTAAACCGCCTGTCTATACCGGGAGCAAAGCTGTACGCAACTACAAACCCGGACAGCCCGGCGCACTACCTGTATAAGGAATATGTCACGAATGAAGAAAAGCTGCGTGATGGACTGGTAAAGGTAATACATTTCGGGTTGGATGACAATCCGAACCTGGGCGATGACTACAAGAACAATATCCGCAATTCTTACAGCGGTATGTGGTTTAAGCGCATGATACTAGGCTTGTGGGTGTTGGCCGAAGGTGTTATCTATGACATGTTCGACGAGGAGCGCCACTGCTTTTCTGATGATGAATGGAATAATACATTAAAAAGCCGCTGCCGCAGGTACATTGCCTGTGACTATGGTACAAAAAACCCCATGGTCTTTTTAGACATCTATGATGACGGGGAAACAATCTGGATTCCCGACATGTACTATTGGGACAGCCGCAAGGAGCAGCGCCAAAAGACCGATACCGAGTATGCGGACGATTTGGAAAAGATGCTGGATGAGGAGTTGCCGGACTTCATCATTATTGACCCCAGCGCGGCCAGCTTCAAGCTGGAGTGTCAGGGGCGAGGTTTTCGGGTGAAGGATGCAGATAACAGCGTAAATGACGGAATACGCCTCGTGGGGAAACTTCTCACCAAGGGCAAAATCCGTATACACAAGAAAAACTGTCAGCCCATGATAGAGGAATTTCAAGCCTACGTGTGGGATGAAAAAGCATCACGTAACGGCGATGAAAAACCGGTTAAGCAGCAGGACCACAGTATGGACGCCCTGCGCTATTTCTGTATGACTGTATTGCCGAAATGGAGGAGAAAGGAATGAGTAAGAAACGGAAGACACAAAAACCGCAACCGGCAGCGGATTTGAAGCAGCTGAAAGAGCGGGCGGCGGTCAAAACGCAGGATTCTTTCCAGAATCCAATAACAAGAAGCGGTGTATTTATGCCGAATGTCTTAGAAGCTACGAATTATCCGCTGACAAGATTTAGCCAGAATTGGCAGACCATAAACAGCCTGTATCGCTCCCATTGGGTGGTAAGACGCATTATAGACGTTATCCCCGAGGATATGACCAAAAACGGCTATAAGATAACCAGTCAGCTTGATCCGGATAATATCCGCAAGCTGGAAACTGTATTCCGGCGCACAAGAACCCATGCTAAACTCTTGAAGGGGCTGAAATGGGGGCGGCTATACGGCGGCGCCGGTGCGTTGATTATCATTAAGGGGCAGGAAGATATGCTCGACCAGCCCTTAAAACTGGATGACGTGATGCCGGATAGCTACAAAGGGCTGCTTGTGCTTGACCGCTGGAGCGGAATCACGCCGGACAGTGAACTGGTAAATGACCCCGACGACCCGGAGTATGGGTTGCCGGAAAGCTACACGCTGACCAGTGATGCACTGGAAAGAGGAATCCACGTACACCATAGCCGAATCCTCAGATTTATGGGACGGCCATTGCCCTATCTGGAAGAACTGGCAGAAACCTACTGGGGGGCATCGGAGCTGGAACATGTCATAGACGAGCTGAAGAAACGGGACAATGTTTCATGGAACATTGCCATGCTCACGTTTATGGCTAACCTTCGCGTAATGAAGATGGACGGCATGGGGCAGATATTGGCCACAGGCAACCAAAAAGCGCAGGAACAGCTATACAGTACGGTTCAGGCCATGAATGACTTGATGAACAATAACAGTATTCAGATAATCGGCGAGAATGATGAATACATGACCCATCAGTATACATTCGGCGGCATAGCGCAGGTGTATGACTGCTTTATGATGGATGTGGCCGGGGCAGCAGAAATACCCGTGACAAAGCTATTCGGCAGAGCCCCGGCGGGCATGAACGCCACCGGGGAAAGCGATATGCAGAACTACTACGACACCATCGAAGAAAAGCAGGAAAACGAACTGCGGCCTATCTATGATAAGCTGCTGCCGATTATCATGATGTCCACATTCGGGGCTATCCCGGATGACTTCGATCATGAATTCAATCCGGTAAGACGTGCCTCCGAGGACGAGACGGCAGACCTGGTCAGCAAGAACACCGACAGTGTAACAAAAGCCTTCCAAGCCGGCCTGATATCCCAAAAGGTAGCGCTCAAAGAACTTCGCCAACAATCCGAGCTTACAGGAATGTGGACAAACATCACAGACGAAGACATTGATAACGCCGATGATGATGTTATGAATCCGGATGAGAACTTAGGCGGTATGATGGGGATGATGGGTGGCGAAGAAGAACAGCCGCAGGAAGAAGAGGGACACGAAAATGGATAATGTAAAAATAATCTATCGTATCCTTTGTGTGCTGGAAGCCAGTATGGACAATGAACAATTCAATGAGGAATCAATCTCAGCAAAAACACTGGGAATATCGGAGCAAAGGCTATACTCAATTTTGCGCATGTTGTTACAAGCAGGCTTGATTGAGGGAATAGCCGTTGAGGTTGACGCAGCAGGATATTTTCTGATAAGCAAAGGCCGACCAAGATTAACACTTCGGGGTCTTGAATATCTCAACGAAAATAGCATGATGCAGAGAGCCATGAAAATGGCAAAAGGGATAAAAGACTGTATACCTGGCCTATGAACCAAGGCCGGAAGGGAGGAACCTGTGAGCCAGTCAGATTTATGGGCACCGACAAGAAGAATAGAGCAAGCCTTTACCAAGGCCATGCATAAGCTGATGCGGCGGCTGATCAGACTGGTGAAAGGTATCCACGACCCAGCAAATATCATTGATACCTTGCGAGAGTACGCTCAAAGCCCGGATTTCCGCAAGTATGCTGAGGCAGCAGCACGGAAAATGATTACAGGCCTGTTCCGTGACATGGGCCGCACATGGAGACAAGCGGCAGCACATCACGGCATGGGCCGGAAATTGTATCTTGCGCTGATGCAGGAACTTAAGGGCAGCAGAGGCGGGCGGCTGAATCAGCTGATTACAGAAACGACATTTCGCATTACATCATTACCCACCGACCTGGGGAAGGATGTAGCAACCTACGTTGAGCGTGAATCATTCAAAGGCCGCCGGGCAAGCGACATAGCCCAGGAGATTGAAGCAATGTTCCCGGAGCGCACCACGGCAAAGGCCAACATGATAGCCAGAACGCAGGTATCATACGCCCATACCAACCTCATAAGGTCACGGGCGGAAAGTCTTGGCATTGACTGGTATCAATGGAAAGCAGTGGGCGGAGAACGGGGCGACGGCAGGACAAGACACGCCCATCGCAAAATATCCGGCGTGCTGGTAAAGTGGACAGACCCACCGGCGCCGGAAGACCTGTTCCCTGAATACACAAAAGAAGGCCGAAAATACAAAAACTCATTAGGACACTACCACGCCGGGCAGTGTCCTTATTGTCGTTGCTATCCAGCCCCGATAGTAGACCTTGATACATTAGCATTCCCTGTGAGGGTGTATAGAAACGGCAAAATATCCACCATGAACCGCAAGCAGTTTGAACAGATAATGAGGTGAGACAATGAATGCATTGCAAAAAATACGAATGGGGCTGCTGCTGGCCAAAATCAAACTGGGCGGAGTATATACCCGTGACTGGGAGAAAGACCCGAACCCGGAGAACTGGCGCACAATCAACGGCTCCCATGTTCACCTTGTCAATGGCAAGATTGACGGCGGTGCGGGCGGCAAGTTCAAAGGCAATAACTGGACAGGTCAGAAAGCCCACGGAAGCAATAGCTTTTTCCCTAGATTCAATTACCAGCAAAATCTTTTTGGCGGTCAGGAAGTTATGCCCAGCCGTACCGTACAGAAAGAACAGAACCGCCAAAAGAGAATAGAGAGACGGGCACAGCGGCGAAATGAACGCCATGAAGCCAATAAGGCGGCAGGGCTGGCTAGGCAGAAAGAACTTGCCAGCATGAGCATACCGCAGTTGCAACAGCAACAGAAAGAGGCTTTCCTGAATCCGAGCATGAGCACATCTCAAGCTATGGAGGAAAAACGCGCCCTAAATAAGATAATCAAGCGGAGAGAAAAGGCCGACCCAAAATTAAATAAAAATCACCCATACTGGTCTACGCCGGAAGGCAAAGCACAAGTTAAAGCGGATAAATGGTTTGATACCTTGGATGACCCGAATTCCAGTCGTCAGACCCAACCCAGAGAAAAAATCATACAAACCCAGTATGAGGCGGCGCGTAAAAAGATGTTAAGCTTAAATTCCGCAGTGGCCGGAGCCAATAACGAGATTGACCGAATAAACCGGAAGCGCGGCGACTTGACCAAGGCTGACATCAGCCGTAAGCAGCAACTAAGGAAACAGGCTAGGCAGTTGGAAATGGAAGCCAATGCCTTTGCAAGGAGGTTTGAGCAATGGAAGCAAAAGTATAACCCGAAGGAAGAAACGGGGATAAAAACACGGATAAATCTCGGCAGTGTAAAAAATGAAAAACAGACATCTGGACATGTCCCAGTGGGAACGATAAATAGATTTAAGGGAAGGTATAAATCGTTATCGGATTATGATAAGTCCGTGGTTGACCAGCTACTTAAAAAAGGGAAACAAGATCCAGAAGCATACGACAGGATTTTTGATGGGTATGGAAATCATGCAGATATTGCCATAAATGTTATAGAGGCGTTAAAGAATAGAACAATCACGCCAACAGCTGCCCGAAATGTAATGGCAGAACTTTTTACAAAGCGTAATTCAGTATTGTTAAGCGCATTAGCCCGTGATTGGTTATGGCAACTAGGCGACAACAATAAAAATATTTCGACAAATAAGGGCAACGGTGATATAATAAAAGCAAATAAAGGCGTGGTTATTGGTGCAAAGTCAGAAGCACATGGGGCGGGAGTTAAAGCCGCTATTGATAGATGCTTATCTCATGGAATGAAAACAGGGAATGAGCAACTTTCATGGGTAGGCACCGATGGGAAAACTATTATCGCTGATATACCTGGTGGAAAAGACTATGTAAGGATACCGACCCCTATAGCGCAATATCTGGATACACTCCCTCGTGCAAGCATTGATAGCATCCATAATCATCCAAGTGGGAGCGCCTTCTCGTGGCAAGACTTACATGTAATGTTATGTCATGAAAGTATAGATAATATGCGAGTGATAGGTCACAATGGCATAGAATATTGTGTAAGGGTTGGAACTGGGAAACGACCACCAGCAGGCATGATACAAAATTTATACAAAAAAGAAAAGGATTTTTTGCAGGATAAATACCAAAAAATGGTGGATAATGGCAAAGACCCCAAGGAAGCATGGATTGAGCACAGCAATGAAGTCATGGAGCGATTAGCCCAAAAGTTAGGATGGAATTATGAGAGGAGGACTTCACAATGAGTGATGACAAGATATTACGTTGGCCGGGAGAGCCGCCACCACCCTATGGAAAAGACGGGGCAAAAGCATACGCAGAATGGGAAAAGAAAGCCGAGGAATTTTGTGAAGCCTTAGAAAGGGCTGTTGAAAAAAGCCAAGAAACAGCATAATGCCACTAAGCACCTGCAAGGGTGCTTTTCTTATGCCTGAATACGCCCACATTGTGATTCAGTTCTGATTGGAGGTAAAACAGATGGATGAAAAAAGAAGCAACTCCCCAGCTGAACTTAGGGAGTTGCGGAAAAACTTACAACAGTTATGCGAACCTGTTGCAAAGTTCATTAGAGAGCACCATCATTTGATGTGTTCCGTTGTCGTAGATGGGTATAGCTTCAAAATAGAAGAAACTATATACGGTGGCCCACTCAACGAAGACGAGTTGGACGATAGTTGTCCTTAATACCATGAGGGCATAAAGATGAATAACCTATACAAAATCCGGCTAGGCCTGCTGCTGGCTAAAATCCGTTTGGGCGGTATATATACCCGTGACACATTTCGCGAGGAAGACCATCCAAGGGACGAGGCTGGGAAATTTGCAAAAGGTGGCTCGACAACAGCCGGGAGCCGTGCTAAAATCAACGTATCACCAACAGGAGCGAATAAGTTTGTTAAGCGTGGTTTCGCCAGCAAGCAAAAGCTGATGAACCACTGGAAGAACGGCAGGGTACATCGAAAAGAATATCCTAACTACACAATGGAGCAATATGTAAAGCGTGCAGTATCTTTGATTGAAATGCCTGTAGGCGGTAGTATTTTAGGCCATGTTGATAAAGATGGTGTAATAATCCGCTATGACAAGAAAACCAATGATTTTGTAAAAGGGACTATAGATAAAGGTATTCGCACTATGTTTAAGCCTGTTGACGGTATCAAATATTACATGGATATGAGGAAGGATGACTTAAACAATGGCGGAAAAGGTTAAATGCCCCGTATGCGGGAAACATTATTTTGATGAGCGTGATGATTACGATATATGCCCCACCTGCTATTGGGAAAATGACGCTTTTCAAGTTAAGTATCCTGATAGGAGCGGCGCAAATCGCATGTCACTCAATGAAGCCCGTAAGGCGTACAGAGAGGGAAGGCAGGTAAGGTAACATGAAGCTGGACCATGACCTGACACGTCAATTGCTCCTGCATATTGAGGAAATAACCGATGGCAATAGCGGTTATCCGGCGGCAGGATTTGCAGCCAGCTTTCCGGAATATGCCCCTGGTATTGTCCGCTATCATGTGAAGTATCTAATGGATGCGGCATTGGTAGAACATAACAACAACGAAATATACGATATATCGCCCAAAGGCCGAGAGAGCCTTGATAGTATCAGAAGTCCGGAAAACTGGAAAAAGACCAAAGCTACAGCAGCAAAGCAGGCATTAGGCCAGCTATCTTTTGATGTGATGGTTGAAATAGCCAAAGGTCTAATCTTAAAATCGTTCACTTTGTGATGAAAGCACCCAGCAGGGTGCTTTTCTTATACCCTTTTTTAGGGGAAATTTATTCCACAAAACAAGTAAAGAATATTCCATTAAGGAGCTGATGCAAATTGAAAGCATTTTACGGGGCGAAGTTATCGCCTCACATGACCGAGAGCCCGGAGGGTTTTTTGATTTGTCACGGCGTGCCAATATGCCGGACAGGGACACAGAAATATTTGAAACGGGAGATAGGCGAAAAAGGCAATGACCTTGTGGACGTAAACCGCGAGGAAGACGAAGTTTTCAAGCCTGCCGCCATGGCGTCGTTTGAGGGCAAGCCCGTAACCGACGACCACCCGGCAAAAGAAGTAGACCCCCATAATTTTGGTTCTTACATAAAAGGCTCCGTCCAGAATGTACGACGGGGCACTGGTGAAGACAAGGAGCATGTTGTTTGCGACCTTGTTATTTATGATGCCGGGCTTATTCAAAAGATTAAGCACGGCAAACGGGAGATTTCCTGCGGTTACGATTGCGAGTACATCGACAACGGTGACGGCACGTACAGACAGGCTAATATAATCGGCAACCATGTAGCAGTGGTGGATAATGGCCGGGCAGGTAAATCTATAGCAATAAAGGACAGCAAGCCAAAAGGAGGCAGAGAGATGTCGAAGAAAAGTATTTTTGCGCGGATGTTTGAAGCATTCGCCAAGGACGCAGAGCCGGATGAAGTTCTGGAGGCGGCCAAAGCTGTGGATGCGGCAGAATGTGGCGACAGTGAGGGGGAAGCTCCCAAGCCCCAGCAGGAAGAACCTACCTATGATGCCGAGACTATGGAAATGGTGATAGATGCCATTCACGAGCTGAACGAACAGATTCAGGAGCTCAAAGCATCTAAAACACAGGATGAGGAGCCGGAGGAAGAAAAACTTACGGGCCTTGATGCCGTGGAGGCGGCCATCAAAAAGCGTATGGCTTCCAAGGACAACGACATGGGCGAGGAAAACGTGGAGGCTGATCCGGAAGACCTCAACACCGAAGATGAAGACCCCGAAGACGACCCGGAAAAATCCGGAGTAGTTGAGGTGGAGGAATCCGAGGACGAGGACCCGGAAGAGGCTGAAAAGAAAGCAGCTCAGGATAGCGCGATGTCCTTGGCCATGCTCCGGGCTATCAAGCCCATTGTGGCCAGCATGCCGCCTAAACAGCGTCAGCAGGCCACAGATGCCCTCACAAGGGCAGTGAAAAAGAGTATGGCCAAGCCGACCCAACCCCTGTCGGGCGGCTATGGCGCTCTCCTGAAGCGCAAGGCTACTAAGGACGCTGCAAGTAAGCAGAACCCCCGGGCGTTCGGCGAAGCATGCCGTAAGCGCAATCCGCACAACAAGGACAAGAAGTAAAAGAAGGAGGAAACTTAAGTAATTTATTTTATAGACAAAGGTGTATATTAGTGATATA
>ERZ842401.6447-NODE-6447-length-12527-cov-8.250321_pt1 | contig 12527 bp, 11 predicted proteins | sample MGYA00521270_ERZ842401 | MGnify/ENA primary metagenome ERZ842401 (study PRJEB31892, sample SAMEA3878208) | bioreactor metagenome | biome: Moose rumen | place: Sweden | collected 2011-10 | study: EMG produced TPA metagenomics assembly of the PRJEB12797 data set... | reverse complement strand
AACTCATCGATTACCCAACATTGATAAAAGCTGAGAAGAAAGACCCTAAAATCAATTCACTCCTTCAGGTAAGCAACACGTACCGCTCCATGTCAGCGGCATCATTCTCGCTACTTTTGGTGGCAATACTTAATCACTTTTTCAACCTTGGATTTAAATTTCCGTGCGGACTCCACATCTTGAACCTGTTCCTATGTATTTTGTTCTACTTCTCTTTCAAGAAGCAGTATTGGTATGTGAATGAGAGAGTGAGAAATGCAGATTAATGCTGATGACAAAAAAGAAATATCTATCGAAAGGTAGGCAATTCTAAGCCTTTGTGCGCATGAACTTATTGAAGAACATATTCTCCTGGTACTTCTCGCGCAGTGCCCTTCCTTATTGGTGCATTCTTGCGCTTGACAATATAGCAGTCCTGCTGTCTGGGCTGTTCTGCTACTATTTTGAGCATGGCGGACTGGAGTTTGCACGCCATTTCTGGCCAGTGCTCATCGGAATGCTTATCGTATGCTTGGTATGCACCATTCCGTTCCATCTGTTCCATACTTATCGTGGGGTCATCCGCTATTCCTCGTTCGTCGATTTGCAGAACATAGCACTGGCCTTGCTGTCTGCTTCAGTGGTTGTCTGTACACTCCATCAGCTACAAGTGCATATCCACTGGACTCCCTTCGTCATCATCCCCGGCTTCAAGTCCACTCTGGGCATATTGTTAGCTTCCCTTGTGCTGATGTGGGGCGTCCGTGTCATCGTGAAAATCTGCTATGACCTCTACAGGGATGACAAACTCTCTAAACGGGTATTCATATACGGAACTCTGCAAGGAGGAATAAGCCTGGGCAAGAGCATACGGAACAGCAGTGATTCACATTACTCTCTTGCTGGCTTTATCTCCACAGAAAGCAATGCACAACAGACATGGCTGCTCGGCGTAAAGGTCTATCCCGATAGTGATGACATCGTGAATATCATGCAGAAGAAAGGTGCTGATGTATTGCTGGTATCACCCATGCAGACCGACCATTTCCGCGAGCGTACCACACTGGTTGATGCGCTCGTTGCCGCTGGCATCAAAATCCTCATGACACCTCCTGCAGAGGAATGGGACGGCAAGTCAAATCTCAGCCACCACCAGCTGCATGAAGTGGATATTGAAGACCTCCTTCCACGTGAGAAGATAGAGGTCAATATGGATGCTATTGGACAGCAACTTCACGGCCACAGCATCCTGATTACAGGAGCAGCAGGCAGCATCGGCAGCGAGATAGTCCGCCAGGTGGCTAAGTTCCAGCCCTCAGTCATGGTGCTTATCGACCAGGCAGAGACACCCATGCACGACATCCGTCTTCTGATGGCTCGCCAGTTCCCAACGGTTAAAGCCCTTAGCATTGTCACCAGCATCTGCAAGTCGGAACGCATGGAAGAGATTTTTGCAGAGCACCGCCCTGAATATGTGTTCCATGCAGCAGCCTATAAGCATGTGCCGATGATGGAGGATAACCCCAAGGAGGCCATACAGAATAACATATATGGTACGCGCGTAATAGCCGACCTTGCCGTGAAGTATGGAACCAAGAAATTCGTCATGGTCTCTACCGACAAGGCCGTTAACCCGACAAACGTCATGGGCTGCTCCAAGCGTATCTGCGAAATCTACTGCCAGTCGCTCAATCAGGCTGTGGCTAATGGTCAATGTTCCATGGTCAATGGTCAATGTTCCAGCACGCAGATTGTCACTACCCGCTTCGGCAACGTCCTTGGCAGCAATGGCTCCGTCATCCCACTGTTCAAAGAGCAGATAAAAGCGGGTGGCCCCATCACTGTTACCCATCCCGACATCATCCGCTATTTCATGCTCATACCCGAAGCCTGCAAATTAGTGTTGGAGGCTGGCACTATGGGCAAGGGTGGCGAAATCTTTGTCTTCGACATGGGCAAGCCTGTCAAGATTGTTGACCTTGCCCAGCGCATGATTCGCCTGTCTGGCGCCAAGAACATCGAAATCAAGTTCACTGGTCTGCGCGATGGTGAAAAGCTCTACGAAGAAGTCCTCTCTGACAAGGAGACCACCAAGTCCACCTGCCACCCCAAGATTATGGTGGCCGCTGTGCGTGAATATGCCTACGAGGACATTCTTCATGCAGAACAAGAGCTCTACAAGTCCAGTTTCACGGAGGATGACATGGCTATAGTGAAAAAGATGAAAGACATTGTTCCTGAATTCAAAAGCAAAAACTCCAAATTTGGAGTTTTGGATAATTGACACATAACTATGACAAAAGTAAAGAAAGTACTTACCGTCGGCGTTTTCGACCTCTTGCATAAGGGGCACGTAGAACTTTTCCGTCGTGCCAAATCACTAGGCGATTACCTTATCGTCGCGGTTCAAGACAGCGATTTCATTCTGAAGTATAAGCCGACGGCAAAGATTGTAAACTCCACAGATGATAGGATGTATATGGTAAACGCCATCCGCTACGTTGATGAAGCTGTCGTGTATGAAGACGTTGACACCATTGTTACAAAGGTAGACTTCGACATCTTTGTAACAGGGCCTGACCAAATTCATGCGGGCTTTCAGAAAGCCATACGCTGGTGCAAGGACAACGGGAAAGAGCACATTGTCTTGTCACGCACAGACGGGGTGTCGTCGAGCGAGTTGAAAGAGAAGATTGCCAACGAGTAAGCAAACATCACATAGTATATGAACGTAGCAGTTACAGGATATTATAATACCGGTTCTTCAGCTGTCCTCGACTTACTGCAGGAATACCGACATGTGTCTATGGTTCCGGCGATAGGTCGCCAATATGAGCATGTCGTTTTTTACACCTCGGGTGGATTGTTCGACCTTTGTACACTACTTACTCATGGCAACTCACCTCACACGTCGGATATGGTTGTCAATCATTTCGTTCAGGCCATGAAGCGGCTGAATGATTACGATATGGTGTGGTTCGGTTCTATGAAGAAACTGTTTGGTGATGGTTTCTCCCATCTTGTAGATGAATTTGTAAGTGAAATAGCCACAAGCAAAAAGGGCGAAACATCAGAGCATATCATTAGTTCTCATTTTTCTTTATTCAAGGCAGCAGTGCAATTTGCCATGAAGATTTTTCAGCATAGGCATGTTGTTCAATATGGGCGAGCATACGTCAGAGATGGATGGCCTGTCTATTTCTCAATGCCGGATGAAGAAAGTCTCTTTTCTGCTGTCAGAAAATTCACACATGGATATTTTGCTTTGTTTGACACCGACGATGCCGAAGCTCTCAAACTCTTTGACCACCTAATTTGGCCACAGCAGATTGATGAGTTCTCCAGATGCTTTAATGATGACATGAAGTTTATTGTTCTTGACAGAGATCCACGCGACTTGTTCTTGATTAGCAAATATAACTCATGGCGGCTGAATCATGCAAAACCTCATTATCCAACAGATCCATTAGTTTTTATTGAAGAGTGGAGACGTACCCATGTAGCCAGTTTTAGCAACTCGAATGCCATGCAACTGCATTTTGAGGAGCTGATTTATGATTATGACAACGCTGTTAGAAAGATAGAGAATTTCTTAGGGCTAAAATCCAAATGGCATTTTAATAAAGGGAAGCATCTACAGCCAGAAAAGTCTATCGAAAATACGCAACTGTTCCAACTAAACGACGAATGGCATCAGGAAGTAGAGCCGATAGAAGAATTGTTGGGGGAATTCCTGTACGAATACCCTTACGTCAGGAAGCCCAATTACAATCTGATGTTTGCCAAATAGACAGACATAGCGATGAAGAAAAAATCAATACTTTTTGTGCTGGCACACCTTAACATCAATGGTGGTGTAGCGCGTGTGCTTGTGAGCCTGTGTAACCATCTGGACCTGGAACGCTATGATGTGACAATCCTTCCCCTATACAGGGTAGACCAGGAACTCGTTGACCTCATTAATCCACAAGTTAAGATAAAGCGCGGATTCGGTTGCTACTTCAAGGGATTCAGTCACATTCTGCACTTCGTACCCAAAGTATGGCTATATAGGTTTTTAGTGAGAGAACATTATGACATAGAGGTTGCATTTCAGACTGATATTCCCACTCTGATGATAGCTGCTTCTACAAACAAGAAGGCTGTGCATGTATTTTGGATGCATGGGTATCATCTTTGGAAAGAAAGCTATTTGAAAGGTGATTGCGTTTATTGCGTGTCAAAATGCAATGCTGAACGGTGTCGGGAAGAAATGAACAACACCATACCTGTGGACTATTGTTATAACCTTATTGACAACGAAAAGATTATTACACTCTCTAAAGAACAAATAGAAATACCAAGAAGTGGTGGTGTGGAATTTATATCTGTAGGGAGATTTACATCAGAGAAGGGCTATCCAAGACTTGTTCGGATTTTAAGCGAACTATATTCCGAGGGCTACAATTTCCACCTTACAATAGTAGGTGATGGGCCAGAGAAAGAAGTGGTGGAGCAAGAAATTAATGACAAGAATATGCATGAGTATATAAGTTTAGTAGGCAAGCAAGTTAATCCTCATAAATACACCACTAAGGCCGATGTTTTTATATGCTCTTCCTTTATCGAGGGATACAGTACAGCTTGTGCGGAAGCCGCTGTTTTGGGGGTGCCTATCATCACCACCAATGTTCCTGGTGGGCAGGAAATAATTGATGACTGCGAGTGTGGCATGATTACAGAGAAAGATGATGATTCTTTAAAAGATTCTATCAGATTTGTACTTGCTAACCCACAAATTATTGGAGAATGGAAAAAGACATTGTCAACAACCTGCAGCAAGTTTAAAATGGAATCCAGACTCCTTAGAATAAAGTCAATCTTTGAACATCTATCGGAGATAAGTGACCAAAGAATAAATACGAATAGAACTTCTTGCTGATAAAGAATAGTACTTTTCAAATGACCCGCAGTACTCATATATCCACATTCACTAAGTTTCTGAATGTTGGCATTATTTGTTGTTCGATATATGCGATATATCTAACATCATTTACTACTATACAAGAGCCATATTGGTTGTTGCCGGTAACTTATGCTTTCCTTTTTACCTTATGCCCTAAAAATAAAGCTGAATTGGGAAAATCACCAGGTAATACAACCCTTAATATTATAATTGCATTACGTTATTTGTTACTGCCAATTGTTGTTATGTCTTCAGGAGAATATGGGGGAATCGTAAAAGACTACTCTCATCTAACTGAAGGTATCTACCTAATGACATACGAACTATTGGCTGTTTTTTTTGCTAATGAGTACTTCCTACGAAAAATTAAACCCAAATTCAAGAACACAAAATTACACAATTTCTCCTTTAAAAAGAGAGATTTGACCATATTGTTATCTGTTGCCGTGCTAATGCTACTTTTAGTAAGTAATCCAAGTTTTGTTGGTGGATTTGGACTCATTATTCAAGGATTCGTTGAAACAGAAGCAAGTTCAGAACAACGTTCGTCTTTCGTTTCCATACTTTGGCAAGCATTGACAACATGGACCTATGTTTATCTTGTCTTATACCAGAAAATGAAATATGAGAAAACGAGCGAGGATGTCTATGTGTACAACTCGTTATTTTTATCCTTAGGCTTTATTCTAATTACTTTTATAGCCCAAAATCAAATATCTCGTTGGTACACCATTATTAGTTCCATTGCAGCATTGTTCCTCTTGCTGAAATTGTTTCCTGCTAAAAGAAAGACAGTCTCAGCTGCTATCATTTCCCCTGTTGTGTTATTAATCACGACAGTTACAATTTATAAGAATGTTTCAACCGATGCGGATTTGAATTATGACACGGCAGAATCGATAATTACTTCATCTGGCTTTTTGAATGCATATCTTGGCGGTCCCTCTTCAGTCAATAATGCTATTGGACTTTATGAAAGTGGCAATGTGGGAATAGCAAATATGCCAAACGATATGCTAAACAACATGCCAATAATTAACCACTTCCTTACTCCTGGACAAACTACCGTTTATAAATACAACGATTATATTGGTCGTATTTGGGATAATCACTCGGGAGACCAAATCATCCCTCTAATCGGACAGGGACTGGCTTATTTTGGGCCATTATTCTGTGTGTTAATCACTATTGTCATGGTGTTCCTTGTGCGATTCTTAGATGTTAGGTATCACTCATCTGATTCGACTTTTATGTTTGTGGTTGCATTTATGGCAAGTTGGTTTGGTGTTGAAATGTGCTTAAATATGACCATAAATCTCAGTTGGATCTACATAAGAATTTTCCCGATGTGGCTCCTGTTCTATTTAGCAGAAAAAATAAAGTTATAAATGTCTACTCACTCCCGAACATATAATTCTGTTGCGAACAGCATTTATGGCATTGTCGCCAGCATCGTCACTGTTGCATTGAACTTTGCAGTGCGCGTAGTGCTGGTGCGTCAGTTGGGCGAGGAAATCAACGGCATCAACAGCCTTTTCCAGAGCGTTATCAGTATGATGGCACTAATGGAGATGGGTATTTCATCTGCTATGATTATTCACCTCTATGAGCCTGTGAAAAACGAAGACCGTCGGACAATCTCTGCTATCATGGGCTTTTATCGGTGCGTGTATCTTTATGTGGCAGGTGGTTTTGCACTGGTTGGTGTGCTGGTCTCACTATTCCTAATAGACAGGCTTGTCACCTCGTCCATTCCTACAGGGAGTGTACGCCTCTATTTCCTACTGTTTACTGCCACATTCGTACTGAATTATCTGACATACTACAAAAGGAGCTTGTTGTTTGCCGAACAGAAGAACCGAGTGAGTACCACCGTTACAGCAGTCTGCGAATTAGTTTTCCGTACGGCGCAAATAGCTATGCTCCTTGTCTGGCAGAGCTATGTTTTATTCCTGCTGTTACTCATGAGTGAGCGTCTGGTGAGCAACTATATCTGCCAACGATATGTAGACCGCTATCACCCTTACCTAAAGCACAATAACACCGCTATAAGTCGGGAGAAAAAACAGGCAATCTTCAAAACTGTCCGCCCTCTAATGGTTAACCAAACAGCCACCACTCTACAGGGTACTGCCAGCAGCATACTTATCAGTCTATTGCTGGGAAACGTCGCCATTGTAGGCTACTTTGGCGTTTACCTCATGGTGGTCAGTGTCATACGGCTGCTCTATGGGCAACTCGGTAGTGCCTTTACCACCAGCTTCGGCAGTTTGGCCGTGGAAAACGACCACCAACACATGGAATGGACCTACAGAAGGACTGCTTTCTTGTTCAATTGGATTGCTTGTGTTTGTGGGGCGGTCTTTATTGCATGTGTCGATGATTTTGTGTTCTTGTTCTTCGGCCAGAATTTTGTGCTTGACCAACTGAGTGTCTTTATCATCACCTCGTCCATGCTTGTTGGCCTCATTAACATTCCTGTTATCAGTATCCAGAATGCTATGGGGTTACACCAATGGGATGCTACGGCATTGGTTATTCAGGCTGTCGCGGCCATTGCTATGGGCTATGCAATGGGACTGCTATGGGGTATGCCTGGCATACTCATAGGGCTGCTCATACCCACTGTTTGCATTTCACTTTTCCGCAAGGGCATAGTTATTTGCAGGGTAGCATTCTCAATGCCTTGGCAGCGTTTCCTCCGCTTCATACTACCAGACATTGCACGTATCTTCGGAGTGGTTTTCCTAACATCGTTTGTCATAACGATGGTATCAATGGCTCCGTCGTTGGGCAGCATCGTCTTGAAAGCCGCTATTGCGTTGGCACTATCAATCAGTATTCCCATGCTAACAAGCCTGTTTAAACCTGAGTTTCGGGCCACTATCAAACTGGCACAAACGATGGCAAGCAAAGTCTCAAAACGCAAACACCATACTTACGCTGCGTAAACAGCATACTTATGGGGCGTAAACCATATAGTTATGAACACAAAACAGCATACTTATGAATACGAAGCAACTTATTAAGCGAATTGACTCATATCGGATACCTATCCGAGAAAAGTTGAATCCCGTACTGGGGGGGTAAGATTGATGTGGGTCAAAGACAAAGAGTTCACTATCTTCTCTAACAATTGCTGGGGTGGTCATGTGTACAGATATTTTCATCTTCCTTACCTGTCGCCAACAGTGGGATTGTACTTTTATGCTCCAGAGTATGTGCGATTCGTTAGCAACGCCAGGCACTATTGCCAGACTTCCTTGGAGTTCATTGAGCCAGAGAAAAGCAAGTACTACGATATGCTGAAGGAACAACATAACACTTATGCTCCCATTGGAGTGCTTGGCGGTAATGTGGAGGTGGTATTTCTCCATTACAAGTCACAGGAAGAAGCATACACGAAATGGATGCGCCGTTGCGAGCGCATCAATTGGGATAATGTCATTCTGAAGTTCTCGGAACAGAATGGGGCCACGTTAGAACACCTGAAGGCTGTAGACGCATTGCCATACGACAAGAAACTGATTTTCACAGCTCATGACTATGGACTGAAATCACAGGTACTCTTCAAAGAGTATGAGGGATGTCCTCAAATACCAGATGAGACAACACATTTCCGTCACTATGTCAATCTGATTCGCTTGGTCAATGGAGAGCCATACATAAGAAGATGAAAACAGTAACAGTGGGAATACCCGTTTATAATGCAGGTAAATACCTCAAAACGGCCATAGAGTCCGTTTTGAGCCAGACCTATACTAACTTTGAGCTGATTATCACGGACGATGGATCAAACGACAATAGCGTGGAGATAATGAATAGTTTCAATGATCCTCGAATAAAGGTAGTAGTGGACGGCGAAAACCACGGTCTGCCCTCACGCCTCAATCAGCAGGTACAGATGGCCACAGGAAAATATTTTGTGCGGATGGATGCTGATGATGTGATGTTCCCTAATCGGATAGCAGAACAGATAGAATTCCTGGAAGCACATTGTGATGTGGATGTGGTGGGTGCCAAGTCTGTCATCATCGACGAACAAAGCAGAATCATATATCAGTCTAAGCAGGGTGGCAGGGCACCATCTACAACTCTGGATGTGATTGAAGGAAGGATATTTATTCACCCTACAGTGACAGGAAAGACAGAGTGGTTTCACAGTAACCCCTACGATGAAACCAAACATCGGAGTCAGGATTTCTTCCTGTGGCTGCAATCAGTGGAGCATTCAAAATTTGCACTCATCGACAAGCCCATGCTGTTCTACCGTGTATTGAAAAAAGATGTGGTAAACAAGTTTGTACGAGATAACCAGTTGATGAGAAAATTCTATTGGAATGAGTTTATGCATTCTCACGCTTTTAGTTATTTGTATAATTGGGGTAAACAGTTAGTCCGGCTTCCTCTCTTCTATATCTTCCATGCCTGTGTTGGAAATAGTGGAGTCTTGAAACGTCGCTATCAAAGTATAACACCTGACATGAAGGGCTATTATGAAAGCATTTTAGATAGGGTTGTATAACATATTTAATCCACATGAGAAAGAAAATCTGTTTCGTAACGACTATTCCCGGTACCATAAAGGCTTTTTTGCTGGGGTTGGCCGATTATCTTGTAATACAACGCAATTATGACGTTACCTTTATCTGCGCTCCAGATAAACAATTAGAAGGAATGCAGACCGAACACTTGCATTTCATCCCTGTACCAATGAGCAGAGGTATGAATTTTGATGGTTTGCGAGTAGTGAATATGCTGACGAAAATATTCCGGGAGCAGCATTTCGATATTGTGCAGTATGCCACTCCTAACGCAGCCGTTTATGCTTCGATTGCAGCTAAACGCGCTGGCATAAAGAATAGGCTTTATACACAGTGGGGGATTCGCTATATGGGCTATGATGGTGGAATAAGTCGATGGCTGTTCAAATCATTGGAGAAACTGGTATGCCGCAATTCTTCTGTCATTGAATGTGAAAGTTTCTCCCTGTACGAGTTTAGTGTTTCAGAAAGACTGTACCCCAAGGAAAAAGCTTGTGTCATAGGCCAAGGGAGTGCCTGTGGCGTCAATCTGGGAAAAGCTGAAATAGACAAGCGTGATGTATGGCGAAAGGAGATTCGTAAACAGTTGGGCATTTCTGATGAGGCCATCGTGTTCGGATATATGGGGCGCATCACAAGAGACAAAGGTATTAATGAGCTGATTGCAGCCTTTAGAAAATTTCAGGAAAGCAACAGTCAGGCCGTTTTGCTGCTTGTGGGCGGACTGGACAACGAAACCACCATTGAAAAAGAACTGTTTGAATGGGCTAAGCAGTGTTCCAAAGTGCTGCTGCCTGGCAGAACTTCATTCACGGAAAAGTTCTATGCAGCAATGGACGTTTTCTGTTCGCTTAGCTATCGTGAGGGCTTCGGCCTGGTTGTGATAGAAGCTGCAGCTATGGCACTTCCCGCCATTGTGACCAACGTGCCGGGACAGCGCGACACCATCATCGAACATGAGACGGGCATCTCCGTGAATGCCAAGGAGGTAAAGCCTGTCGTAGAAGCCATGCGTTTCTATGTGAGCCATAAAAGCGAAACAATAGATATGGGGAAGAAGGCGCGTAGAAACGTCGAAGATAATTACGAACAACAAGGGCTGTTCAAACTTCTGGCAGATCATCGTGACATGATTATCGACAGCACAAATTAAATGAAGATATCTGATGCTGGAGCAGAACTTCTTTGAACTGATACAAGTGGCATTGGGTAGAAGGCAACAATTATCAGCAACGCTGTCAGCTACAGATTGGGAGAGGGTGTATATAATGGCTCAGAAGCAGGCTCTTGTGGGGATCTGCTTCATAGGGGTGAAGAAATTATGGGATTCTGGAATTGTAATGCCCCAACAACTTTATTACCAGTGGCTGGCCATGACCGCGCAAATACAGGATAGAAACAATCTGCTGAATAATTATGTGCCAAAGGTGACAGAAATGTTTCGCAAGGAAGGCTTCCCCTGCTATATATTGAAAGGACAGAGCATAGGCAAATTATATGGTGACCTTTCTCCTTATCGTCAGTCTGGCGACATTGATGTCTGGACGGCAGGAGGCAGACAGCGAATATGCCAACTATCGATTGATATGTTTAGCAAGGTGGAGGGTTTGACCTACCATCATATCCATTTCCCTTATTTGAAAGATGTAGAAATAGAGGCTCATTTCATTCCTGGTTATCTGAATAGTCCGGGGCATAACATGAGATTGATGAAACTGTTCTTGGTATATGAACCTAAAGCAGATGAACCATCAGATGATGCGCCGATAGCCTTCAATCAGATTTACATACTCCTTCATTGCTATATGCACTTTCTAGAAAGGGGAATGGGACTACGCCAACTGATGGACTATTATTTTGTGCTGCAGAACAAAGAACATCATGGGCTATCCAGCGATGACTTAACCTGTTGGTTGAAAAGAACAGGTATGATGCGTTTTGCCCGAGCCGCTGTTTGGGTGCTCATAAATGTGTTTGGCATGGAAGAACAACTCGCTATATGTAAACCGGACGAGAAGGAAGGACGTTTTCTGCTAAAAGAGATGCTTCAGACAGGAAACTTTGGTCATCATGACAATCGCTATAATTGGAATATATCATCGCCACTTAAACGTTTCTTAGCTAATCAGGCATGGAACATTCATTTGCTGACACACTATCCGAAAGAAATATTTTGGAGTCCCATTGCAGCACTCTATCGTTATCTTTCCATAGCTAAGTGGAGAAAAACGATAGTTGCAAATAGCCAATGGGACGAGTTGCAAAAAACAAACACCGAACTATGAATTTATATAAACACTTCTTCAAACGCCTACTTGATTTTTGTATAAGCCTTATGGCAATCATTTGTATTTCTCCCATCTTGCTTGCAGTTTCCATCTGGTTGCACTTTGCCAACAAAGGTGCAGGAGCGTTTTTCTTTCAGGAACGGCCAGGTAAAGATGGAAAAATCTTCAAGGTGATTAAGTTCAAGACAATGACGGATGAGCGGGATGCGGAGGGGAAGCTGCTCCCAGACGCTAAACGGCTGACTAAAGTAGGTCGGTTTGTGCGTTCTACGTCTATTGACGAATTGCCACAGCTAATAAACGTGTTAAAAGGTGACATGGCACTGATAGGACCGCGTCCGCTGCTGCTACAGTATTTGCCGCTATATAGTAAGGAACAAGCTCGCCGACACGAAGTACGACCCGGAATTAGCGGCTGGGCACAGTGTCACGGACGCAATGCCATATCTTGGACGGAGAAGTTCAAACTTGACGTTTGGTACGTTGACCACTGTACCCTTTGGACGGACATCAAAGTAATCTGGATAACCGTGATGAAGGTGATTAAACGAGCCGACATCAACGAGGCTGGTCAGGCCACGATGGAAGCATTTAATGGATATAATTAATTATAAATGAAAGATATAGCAATATTCGGGGCGGGTGGATTTGGAAAGGAAGTCGCCTGTCTAATAAACAGAATAAACGAGAAAGAACCGACATGGAATCTTGTGGGGTTCTTCGATGACAATCCTGACAAGCAAGGAAAGATGGTTTCTCATTTCGCACCGT
>ERZ842401.6446-NODE-6446-length-12529-cov-3.567019_pt1 | contig 12529 bp, 14 predicted proteins | sample MGYA00521270_ERZ842401 | MGnify/ENA primary metagenome ERZ842401 (study PRJEB31892, sample SAMEA3878208) | bioreactor metagenome | biome: Moose rumen | place: Sweden | collected 2011-10 | study: EMG produced TPA metagenomics assembly of the PRJEB12797 data set... | reverse complement strand
TACAACAAAGAAGAATTCTCCTCTCGGCATAGAGTTGTATCTCATACAAAGAATAGGGAACTTCTTAGTTCTCTTAGCATCTCTTTGAGCTTGCTCCCAAAAAGAAAAGATCTTACAACGTTTATTACCAAGAAGTACATGTTCAAAACGTATATCTTGGTAATTCTTACATTCGATGGAAATACAGCATCGATTTTTATGTTTATCATCATTACAAATTAGGTCTGAGCCTAAATCCCGGTTGTTATGAAAACTACCTGAGCCAGGAGTTCTACCGAATTTAAACCCAGACCAATCTGTAAAATATTTTGCTACGACTCTTTCGAATCGGTTACCTTTCTTTTTACTGTTTGACATAATTTTGGGTTTGTAATATATACTAGAATAGTATTTTAGAAAGGCCATCTTGTTTAACCACTTGCATGATCCTAGCTTTGTGCAACGGTAATGACTGGTGGTGTGAAATTAAGAATAAGTTTTTGTTCTCAAATACCTTTGTAATGAGGTTTATAGCTACTTCGAGTACATCATCTGATATTCCTTCGAATACCTCATCCAAAAAGGCTAAATTTATACCTCTAGCGGCCGTGAGTGCCTCATTCATCGCCAAAGCCATGGCAAGGTTTACGAGTGATTTCTCTCCTCCAGATAGTTCGTCATATTCTATGATAATCCCATTTGATTCGATAAGGGTGACGAATTCTTTTCTTGCAGAGTCGAGGTCAACTTCGAATGATACTCTAAATCCGAGGATTTCTGAATAGCTTTCCAGAACATGATTGAGTAAATCAAGGGAGGAGTCAAAGAGATACGCCTTAATTCCATTATTTCCGAGGGGCTCCGTAATAAGCCAATCGTAGTTTTCGAGTTCTCCGAGTTTATTGTGGTAGTCTTCGTCTGCCTTCTTAAGTTTCTTACGATAATTCTCCCAAGCCTTCTTATATTTTGGAGATAGTACCTTTTGTTTCTCATTTTCTAACTCTCGTATTTGTTCATCTATTTCGCATATGTTGTCCGCTAATGTATTACAGGTTTTGTTTATATGAGCATATCTATTCTTTATTTCCTTTAGCTTATATTTTCTTTGAGTTAGTTGCTCTTTTTCTTCTTGACACTCCGTGATCTCCTTAAATGTAGCGTGCAAGGTTTGTAATTTTTTATACGCCAATTGGTACTTTTTACTTTTTAACATTTTTAGGATTTCTGTTACGAAGTCCTCTAGGTCAAGCTGGGTGTCGCCCTTAGCCTTTTTTAATCTTTGAGATACAGAGTTAAGCCTGGATTCTGTTCTAGAAATCTTACTGTCGAGAGTAGCTTCAACACTGTCCTTGAGTTCACGTTGTGTTTCCTGAAGTCTTCTAGTGAGTTCAGTTCTCCTTTCTCTAAGCTCTCTACGCTGTCGATGAATTGTGGCTTTCCAGGACCTTTCACGTTCTCGTAATTCGAAGTAAGTATTCTTAGATTCCTCAACCTGATGTTTAAGTTGGTTAGCTTTGTTTTCGATTTCATTTGCCTCTACTAAAATATCACGACGTTCGTCATTTGCCACTCCTTTTGCTAAATTTAAGAAATTGAGATCAAATACCTCCTCAAAAAGCTTCTTCTTATCAGTATTTGACTCCTGTATAAGTCTTTTAAGACCCTGACCAAACATAATTGAGTTAATAAACAGTTGGTAAGTGAGTCCTACAGACTTTTCAATCTCACTTTGGATCTTAGTTTTACCTTTTACATCTAAAGGATAGGCATCCTGGTACATAATTAACCTATTACCTCCTTTACTACCATCTTCGAGAGGTAATTTATAATCTTGGCAACGAGTTACCTTGAATACACCTTTCGAAGTTTGATAATTTATGGTAACACACACTCCTTGATAGTTTTTGGGACGTAATTTCTCCCAAGTTCTAACCTCTGATACACCTTTTAAGTCCTTACCATACAAACACCAAGTGATAGCAGAGAAAATAGTTGATTTACCACTACCAGTAGGACTGTTAATCCAGGTTATTCCTGGAGTATTAAGCTGTAAATGAGTTTGTTCAGCTATACTCCTGAAGCCTTCGATATTTATTGATAGAAATGTTAACATAACTCTTCTCCTTTAGTTAATACCTTTGTTAATAACTTCAATCGAGTCTTATTTTTATCCCCCTTTTGTTTCATATAGCGACGTGCTAGTTGTTTCTTAGTAAGTTGCTTTGTAATTTTATGTTCAGATTCTATAGTTTTACTAGTAGGCTTCGGTATAACTGTATAATAATTGCCATCATCTTTAATTTCTGACTCATCATATACATCTATGAACTTAGGATAATCATCCCAATACCTAAACTTAACAGAAAGATCATCATATATCTCCATATAACCCATTTTACAATTACGGTCAGTACGCCTCTGTTGTTGAGGAGCACCTATCATATAAACCTTTTTACCTAAACGTTGTGGTTTATGAATATGGCCACAGAGAACTAATTTAAAAGGCTTTAAAAGATTTATATTTAAATTCTCTACAGAATCTACTGGCCTACCATCTGTATCTTTTGCTCCTGGGTAATCAGTATGTAGTAATAATACATCTGAATCTATTTCTTTTAGGTATTTGTTCAAACCAGTGTTATGATCAATATAAGGTACTCCATGAACTTTATATTTACCTATACTAAAAGTACCATAATCGGCATTAATAAGCCAATCATATTCATTAGAAAAACGTGATACCCAAGAAGGTTTAGGATCACCAAGTACATTAACCTTATTTATATCATGATTACCAGAAATAGCATATACTCTAAAAGCCGTCTTATGATTAATGAGATTAAGTTTATGAAATTTTTCTTGTACTAAATCAAATAAGTCAGCATCTAAATTCTCTGGCTTATGAAATAAATCTCCACAGAATATAGCAGGACAATAATACTTATTACATAAATCAGCTATACGGAATAAAACGTCGAACCCATTAAGAGTCCGACGATTATCTGAATTAAACTTAGCATACATATTCAGATGTAGATCTGAAAAAGCTATTGCTATTACCTTTTTCTTCATACCTTAAGAGTACGCTTTAGATAACTATCAATGATATCCTTACGAGTATCTAATCCTGGTTCATCTATCCAGATAACAGAAGTACTACCATACAAAGTAGTAAGCCTACAAGTATAATACTGACCTTCGGTTAGATATGTATCTTTCTTACCAAAACCTTTATGTATACAAGGAATAGGATCAAGGAAACTCATACCCCACTCAGTAAGAATATATCTCATAATATAAGATATCTGAGCTTGGAAGTACTTATTAAGAATACGTTTGTTATTATCTTCCATTACCCAATTCTTAACCATGTAGGGAGTGAATCCTACTACTATGAGCATATCAGTTTGTTCTACCAAACATTTCTTACATAACTCAAAGAAGTGTTCTATCTCACACTGTGGAATAGTATCTGACTGCTTATACATAAAGTATGCAGCAGAATCCAGATAACTACGATCTGATACATAATTATCTTTCTCACTGTAGAGTTTATTACGAAGGTTTAGGATCTGAAAATCCTGAGTATATAATTCCTTCTTATCATGTGAAAGCATATCATGATGTGGTTCCTCTTTAGTTTGAGGTAACAAGTCAGATACACTACCAGATACGAACGGAATTTGATAGGTTTCCTCTAACCATTTAGCAAGAGTGGTCTTACCTACTCCTGATGGTCCAGCTAATTGAATACGTAATGGTTTCATTTTAATAACTTTTTAAACGGTTCGATAAATATATCAGTCATGAATGAGTTGAAAGAGTACTCTATACATACCTCTCTGAACTTCTCATAATTAATATTTCTTCTGGTATATGTTTTTAGTACCTTGTCAAGATCTAATTTGTGGTTATCTACAAACCACTTCAAATCTATGAGCTGTTTGTTCCTTTCATATACCTCTCTCATCTTATCATCAGCATTAAGCTCTAAATACTTAGCTATTGATTGCCACTTATCCAAGAACTTACGAGCTTTAACAGGACCGATGCCAGGAAAACCAGGGATATCATCTGAACTGTCACCCACAAGCGATAAGAAATCAACGGTTTCGTACGGAGTATATCCGAAAAGACTTTCGCAATTAGTTTGCCTAACATATTCTTCTTTCCTTGGATTAAATATCTTCACTCTATCAGTTGTAAGTAACTGATTGAAGTCCTTATCTGTAGATACGATGGTTACCAAGCATTCCTTGCTTATCTTTTTAAAATAAAGGTATGCTAAGAGATCATCACCTTCAAAACCAGTAGAATTATTCTTATCAAATAAGTATTTAATTCTTAGCATACGCAGGATCTTCATAATGACTGCCTTTTGTGCAAATAAAGATTCCATGTCATAAGATATATTTTGACGATGCTCTTTATATTCTGGTAAAAGCTTATCTCTTAAAGGAGAATGACCATTATCAAAGGTGATATACACATCATCAGGTTGGAACCTATCTATATACATGTGTAGAGATTTAAAGAATCCAAAGATAGCTCCACTAGGTTTACCATCTGTACTCTTTAATTTCTCAAACTTGTGAAAGCTTTGGTGTAGGATATTATTTCCGTCCACCAGTAGTACCCTATTCCTTGCCATAATATTTTTCTTTTAATTTAACTGTTTGTTCTTTCACGTAAAGATAGTTCTCCTCTATAAGTCCGATAAGAATGACAGTCATATACTCTTCATACTCAAATTGTTTACGATAATCTTCTACCAAATCTGAAAGGTACTTCTTCTCATAAACTAATTTGGCAAACTTAATACGTTTCTTCTTTTTCTCTCCAACTTTTAGGTCTTTAGCCATCTGAGCAATATGTATGGCTTTACCTAAATCCTGTTCACCATTTTTAAATTGGAACCTTGATACATATTTCAGTATCTCACCTTGGAACCAGTTAAAGTTAAAGGCGGCAAACACCTTTACTGGCTCAGTTTTAAGCCTTTCATAGTGATTGCCACCTACTTGTTGCTCATTCGTCTTGGTCTTCATCGTCTTCTGCGTCGTTAAAAGATTCATATTCTACTCCATCGACCGGGAACAGATTTACATTGATTGATTCCAACTTCTTTCTAGTTGCTCCAATGGTGTTGATACCAGCTCTTTTGAGAAGCTTTCGTCTAAGATCATCATCAGATTCCAGTAATTCCCGGAATTTCTCTTCTCCTCTAGCAATCTTCTCTCCTTTGTACTTAAAAATCCCGCCATTGCCTTTATCGATAACCTCCTCCTCAACAAAAACCTCATCGAGATAGAAATAGCGATCGAACCCGATATCGTGTAGTTTAGGGTTAAAGTATACAGGACATTTAGAGATAGTAGGCTTAGGCGGTGCAACCTTGTTTTTAAGCAGTCTGAGTGTAACCAGCTTTCCAGCCTTTCTCTCTCTTCCCTTAGACTTAACTGTAATGCTTCTACCAGCGAAGAAGGCAACTCTAATTGACGCCCAAAATTTGAGAGCTGCTCCTCCAGTTGTTGTGGTATTATCCTTTCCGAAGCCAACATTGAGGGCAGTACGAACTTGATTGATATAGATTTGAGTAATTCCGAGCCTATAAAACAACGCATTGCGTATACGAAAATATTTATATAATGCCTTAGCTCTACCTCCCATTTCTGCTTTACCTTCTACCATCTTGGCATCGATATTATCAGAACAGTCCATAGCAGCTATTGAATCAACTACCAATAAAATTGGTTCATTATGAGTAAGCTGAGATCTCCAATAAATTGCAAGGTCAGCTACGATATCAGATACATATTCAATACGAGTATCATTAACAACAGTAACATTATCTGGGTCAACTCCATTCTCTTCAGCCCAGGAATTCATCCAAGATTGTTCAGCATCTACCCAAATAACATGACCTCCAAGCTGTTGAGTAGCATAAGCGAAGTTATAAGCTATAAGAGACTTACCAGATGATTCTTCTCCAGCAACCTCTACAATCTTACCGAATGGAATACCTCCTCCCCATTGATGATTGAGTGCAAAGAATGTAGAAGGTAACCATAGGTTATGATCATCTACTTCTGATGCCTTCATCTTTATAATTGAGCCATACTTTTTATTGAGCTCATTCAATGTTGGTACTTTTAAACCAACCTTTGTTTTCTTTGCCATATTGTTATAAGTTTAGACTAAAAGAGGGAGATAAGATGTACCTACCTCCCTCCTCACAGCAGTTATTAAAAATGTACCAAGCAATTAGATGTCAGACTTATACTTCTTCTTTTTCTTCTTGTCCTTATCCTTGTCCTTTTTCTTGGACTTCTTCTTAGGTTCATCGTCCTCATCTTCTGAAGTGTGATCCTCATTGAGGAACTTCTCGAGCTTCTCCTCCAACTCATCGTAGGATTCAATCTGAGAACGAACGATGCCTTCCAAATCAATTGTACCAGCATACTTCTTGTCTAACTTAGTTGGTTTACAAGGACGTACCGTGTAAGAAGTGTCCATTTTACCTGATCCAGAACGTACGATTTTAATATCGTATCCAGTCTTAGGATCAGTCATATCGCCTGCTTCATCCTCATCGAGATACAGGTCAATAATGTCATTGTATACTGATCCTGCGATGAGAATACCCTTGTCTGCTCCATCATGATCAACCTTGGTTCCTTTGTCGTCTTGATAAATGATTCCTCGAACGCCGTACTTACGCCTTGGGATAAGGAGTTTTGCAAGTTCTTTGTCGTCTTCATCTTTGGAAGCTTTTAACTCTTGATACTTCTCCATAAAAGGACAAGGTTCGTCAAAAGTAGCAGGAGAAATAATACCGCCAATACCCTGCAGATAGAACTGAACAACCTCAATTCCGAGTTCCTGATCATCTCCGGGAGACTTCAAACGGATACGAGTACTACCTTCCTTTGGAAAGATCAAACCATTGTTATTACCTTTACTTTCAAGAGCCTTCTTTCTTGCAAGCATCTTCTCCTTTGTAGTCATTCCACTACTAGAGAGCTTCTTCTTTTTCTTGTCTTTGTCTTTCATTGCTTAAACATTTTTATTAACGTGACTTCTTAAAGCTTTCATATTCTTACTACCAGCTTTTCTCATAAATTTACTACAGAGATGTACCAAATGATACTGTTCTGTGTTACGATTTACATCTTTGTGATTCTGTTTTGGGTCTCTAAAATCTCCAAAAGGAGTAATTTTTACCCAATCATGTTTGTGAGGTGTAGGCATAATTTAAACATTTTTATTTTCACGAACGTAAATAATCTCATTGAGAGCCAATACGGTAAACTCCCATTTATCTTCTGTAAGCTCAATGTCTATAAACTTAAGAGGTTCCCAAAGATCAACCTCCTTACCAGCATACAAACCATAAGTAACAACTACTCCAGTATTAACCATACCTTTGTAAGTGTTATAATCCTCAGTGATAGGACCTGGGAAGATAACTACGCCTTCACGAGGTACTCCTTCTTTAGTTTGACCGGGAATAATAATACCTCCTACCTTGGTATCCTGGTCTTTAGGACTTAGGATAAGAACCCTGTTTTCTGTAGGGGTTCCATCTCTCTTTAAAACTTCAGCCAACTTCTGGGCTACTGTTAGTGAAATGTGATTTAATTTGAACATAACTTATTAAGTTTAAAATGTTTATAACTTATAGTTGTTTACGGATATTCGCATTGAGTGTTCTCAGTATCTGCTCTCTGTTAGAGTAAGCTTGACATATAGAAATAAACTCAGCGGCTTTAGCAGCAGCTTCTAGATACCGATCACAAACTGATCTGTACTTTTTCGATGATAGTACCTTGTTAGATACATAATCATTATTCCACCTCTCGTTAGAATCTTTAAAATATACCCATTGAGTTGCATAGGTATCTTCCTTTTCTCTTGCTAGAGCGTCTCGTTCTTTAATATACTTATCACGAATAGCACATAGTATATAATAACTAGACGGAGAATCCTTGAGCTGAGAGTTCATAAGATTTTCATTGATAGACAATTCCTTCTGTATATCAATTTTTAATACCTTACCTTGAAATTTCACCTTAATAGGCTTTATCTTTACATCTTTCATAAATTCTCTGTAGTTATTTGTGAACAAGGATTATTCCTATGATATATCTCACTACCACATTGAGGACAAGTTACTGTAGTATGGTGCACATACTGATTATAATGTAAATCCTCAGCTTCATACTCAAACTCTGTATCACAGCTAAAACATTTAGCTCTATACTTTTTAGTACTTCCCTGCCTTAAAATCTTCTTCATATCTCTTCATTTCTTTCTTAAAGTGTTTAGGATAATCTGATATAGGTATAGATGAATACTTCTTAGCTTTCTCCATATATTTATCTACATCGAAGTCTGGTTCAAGCATCTTACGATAATCATACCCAGGAATAAAAGGTAATTCCTCAGCCATTGTACGACCCACATGATAATCCATATCCATAAGAACATCATCTATCTGGAATCCGAAATATTTTTTAGTACTTGGGTTACTGAATATCTTCCACATCTCATACAAGTCCCAACAATTAATTGTTTCTGGACGAGCATTGAAGTAGTTAGCATCATGTACCAATGTAACTGAGTTCATCATAGGTAACTTACCTTGCCTCATTAAATAATATATAAGGATAGAACCAAATAGACACATATCAGATGCTGCTGATTGACAAGGGAAGTTAAGACCAAGTCTAATAGCATAAGCTTGCTCATCATGATTATCAGACCATATCTGAGGTAACCTACGTTTTCTACCAAACAATGACTTAATAAATCCCTGTTTCTTTAAGATCCTCTCCTGCTTAGCTTTAAACTTCTGAAGAGCTGGATGTTCTGCAAAGTACTCATCCATCTGTTTTTTAGCTTCCTCCTTCGTAACGATAATACCAGACTTGGGATCGGAAAGTTTAACAGCAAGTAGACCTGGACCAATACCATAAATAAGTCCGAAAGCAAGTTGTTTAGCTTGTTTACGTCTTACAGACCACATCTTATGATCTGGATGTTTTTCATCTTTATATATTGGTAAGATCTCTTCGTATGGTACATGGTATTTCTTACAAGCAATAGCTAAGTGAGGATCATTACCTGAAGCAAAAGCTTGTAAATAAGTTTCATCTCCACTTAAGTGAGCCATGATTCTTAACTCTGCTTGAGAGAAGTCAGAAGATATGTAAAGAGTACCTGGAGCAGCTACTAATTGTTTCTTAATATTAGGATCCACTGATGTCTTTGGGATCTGCTGCAAATTAGGTTCTGATGAACTTAATCTTCCAGATGTAGTACCATGAATCTTAAATGTACCATGTAACTTGTTATCATCCTGGGTTTTATCATGCCAACCTTCAATGAAAGTTGTATACATTTTCTGTAAGCCTCTGAGATCTAATAAGTTATCAAGGAAGATAGCTTTAGGATTATTGGGTTTCTTTACAGTCAATCGTAACTGTTGCAAAGTCTCTTCATCAGTAGATGGATTTCCTGTATCTGTAAACTCTGTACATTCAAAACCAAATCCATGTTCATCGTACACCAATAGTGGGAGATCAACTGGAGATCCTAAATTAATAGGTTTCTCTAATTCTCTCTCACCTTTAGTATTATATATGCCCATTCTAACATTTACTATCTTCTGTTCTCGTGAAGCTATCTTCTTTTCAATACTTGCTCTTATCTTAGCTGAATTTTTTTCTCCTCGAGAAGCCTTATACTCATCATTAAGCTTATCTATTTGATCCTGGACCTTGCCTATATATTTTTCAATTCTTTGTTCTACTAAATACTTATGAAAACGTTTAACTCTGGGTAAGTTTAGAATATTATCTAGAGCTTTGTCAATCTTTTTCTTATATTCTTCAAGTAGTTTTTCATTGAACTCTCTGTCAATATATAACCCATTTGCTTCTACTGATTGAAGAACCCTTGAAGCTGGCATAATCAAATTCCTAAATAAGTCATATAATCCTAAGTCAATTAACTTCTTCTCAAAGAAGATACAAAGTCTAAATGTATAATCAGTATCCTGACCACCATACTGGCATAATTGATCCAAAGGTTTTTGATCCCAAGGTATCTTATCGAAACCTTTTTCTGATTCGTAGTTACCATATTCCGGGAGATATCTACGAGTCATATCCTTCAGACCGTTAGGTTTTTCCTCATTAAGTACATACTTAGCAAGCATACCATCAATAACAGTACCTCGATAATAGATATGATACTTTTGGAATATCTGACCATCAAACTTATGATTCCAAGCCATCTTTACTACTTCTGGATTTTCAATAAGTTCGTGACCAATCTTTTTAATTACCCACTTAGAAGAATACCTAACTTTATATTCCTTTCGTTGGAAGTGATCAGTAACTACTGAACAAGCAAAACCAGCCTGAAACGTGATAGATAAGATAGTAGTACAAAAATCTTTCATGTAGATTGGTTGTGCGTTAGTCTCCCAGTCATAACAGCAATAACCAGTCTGCTTACAAGCTTTAATTAGTTGCCTAACTTCAGCTTTGGTAGTTAATATTTGGGTCTTTGTTCTCATATCTTTTAACGTTAAATATGGGAATACCCGTTATTGAGCATTCCCATATATGAATAGTGCTTAGTCAATGTCCATCAAATCGTCTATAGAAGTCTTCAGTTTCCACCAATCTCTTTGATAAGAATGTAGACTTCCAATTTGATGGTAAAGATATCCTGGCTTAACTCCTACTGCTCCAGCTACATATTCCATAAGTCTCCAAGCAAGGTATACATCATCACCAAAGTGACCAACGAAATCAGCTGAACGTTGGTTATAAATGATGTTACATACCTTTTCTCCCTTTCCATTTGGACGAATTAGGAACTGATAGTACATGGAGCAAGGAATACGTGCCCAACCATCTAATCTATGGAGATCTTTATCGGCATCAAAGATGCTAAGAACGGCTTTTCTAGTGTCATTATCATCTTTAAGAAGCTGAATAATTGCTTCCAGATAAGTTTTTCCACTGTAAGCATGACAGGCTACCTTGCTTGACATTCTGCAAGCATAGGTATAATCAAAAATCTTCTCTATACCTGACATAGGATGAGATACTGGGCAATTCTTGAAAGGATTATCAACAAGGAATTCCTCCCACATACCTTTATTAAGTTCCCAAGCCTTTCCTGGGTTAATTTCCTTACCAGATACTCTTTCGATAAACTCTGCATCAGCCCAATCTCTGGTCTTGGTATATACAAACAACCATTTTGGATCTGGTAATGAAGTTAAGCAGTAACTTTCAGCAATAAGCTCCTTCGTAATAAAGTCAGGATTTCCTTCAATTACCTTGTTCTGATAAGTTTTGGGACGATTTTCAATTCCCATTTCCCAAACGTTACGTCCTGTTTCGGACATAAGTTCATAAGCGTTGTCGTAAATTCTCATATCAATTAGATGTTTTCAATAATGTAAACTTCTCATTAAATTCCTTCTTTTCCCTAACGAATATCTTATTAGGTTTCTTTGGGTCTAAGTACATAATCATTTCTTGACCATCTTGGGCATTAGTAGTATTAATAACCTTCAAAATACCCATAGTATCAGCTACCTGATATAGTTTACCGGTCTTATTATGTTTATAAATTGCCATTTCCCTTTTGCTTTTTAAGATATTGAGTTTTAAACTTCTTTCTCTGACTATAAGAGATACAATCTTCAGGATATGGAATACCTTCATCATACTCTAAGAGCATATCTTTAGCATACAGAGGTTTGTATTCATATAGATCAGGACGTATCACTTTAAATGAACGAAAGAATACCTTGAAACTAGAAAAGTCCTTAGGATCTCCTTCTTTATATTTAGTAAATACCTCCTTTACATGCTTAGTCCAAGGATTCTTATGACCTTTTAGTACCTTTTTAAGGGGTTTATAAGCATCATACATCATCAGGGTTTCGACGTTACCGTACATCTGAGTACAGAAGAGATTGAGTTGCACTGTTTGTCCAGGACCGTAGACATACTCAGCCATTCGTTGGACAAGGAGGAAGTCAAATATGAGTCGTTTGGTGATTTCTGATGCACGTAACACCATGGTAAGGACTGGTACGTCCTCTTGGAATCTCTTACTGAAAGTAACGGCGAGCAAGCATTGTTTGCCATTATCGTGCCTATTATTAAATACGTAGCTGTGATTGTAATTCTGATTGTACTTGGCTTTAAGATCTCTCAAACGACTACGCATAAGATCCAACTTATTGAAATCTATGTAATTATTCAAGAGAGAGGTCCACTTAGTAGCTGTATAATTGAATACTCTTCCGTAATTAAAGTCTGGATCAACATAAGCTTTACGTATCTTAATAAATACGTTGTATACTGTAGCTAATCCTGAGTTTGCTAAGCCACCTTTTTCAAATAAGATAGGGTCTACAGTGAGAAACATCTCATTTAACTTTTCCCAGGCCTCCTGAGAAGTTGAAAATTCTAAGGAATGAACTCCTTCCTCAAGGTTAAAGTTCATTCCTTCTATT